>Ga0209515_10005490_pt1 | contig 16373 bp, 13 predicted proteins | sample Subgroupgradi54m_FD_187454 | JGI IMG/M metagenome (GOLD analysis project Ga0209515, IMG submission 187454) | Subsurface groundwater microbial communities from S. Glens Falls, New York, USA - GMW60B uncontaminated upgradient, 5.4 m (SPAdes)... ...
CGCCCGCCGCGGCCGCGAAGAAGTAACGAGATCGGAGAGGCGGACCTTCAGGTCCGCCTCTTACGGAACTATGCGGAAAGCCTCGAGCGTCCGGTCAGCGCCCGAGGTCAACTCGATGAGATAGTCCCCTGGCGCGAGGGGCGCGAGCGCAACCTCGGCCGACTGCCATCGCGATCCGTCCGCATCATCGCGAATCGTGGCCGTCACCGGAATCGCCAGCGGCTTTCCGGCGCGGTCCAGCAGCCGCGCGGCAACAGCGGTCGCCGCCGGTGTCGGAACCTCAACGCGGAGCCGATCGCTGCGCCGGAATCGCAGGTCGGCGGTCGGCATCTCGCGGTTGCCGGTCGCCGCTCCCCGGCGGAAAAACATCGCACCGGTCGCGGACGGCATTGCCGGAAGCGTGATCCGCAGCGTGTCGCTCGCGGCAGCGCCCGCTTGCACGCCTTTCGTGCGGATCTGAAGCTGATAATCGCCGGCGGCCAGACCACTCGACGTCAGCGCGATCCGGATGCTCGACGACCCGGGCGCGATTGGCGCACGAGCCGTCGCGGCTGTTTTTCCAGATCCATCGACCAGCATCGCGTCCGCCTGCCCCCCGCCTGCCCAGTCCTCAGCTTGAGGGGCGCGTCCGGCTTCGGCAACCACCCAGACCGTCGCGGCGCCGGCGGGCGTCCATCCCGCCGCGGCGTGCAGGCGCACCGGCACCTCGCGGGCGAACGTGCTGAGCGAATTCAGCGCGCCGTCGACGATGCCCGCCTCCGCGGCTGCCGCCAGCGCGGCGGCCGTCGGCGGCGCATTCGCCCTCGAGACGACAACGGCCGCGGCTTCCGTGTTGGCCAGGTACCCGCGCCGCGCACGTACCTGAACGCCTGGACGCTTGACACGCACGCTGATCGAATGGAATCGCCCATCGAGCTTCCCGCCGGAGTAATAGCCAAGCAGGTAGTAGGAGCTGAGGTCGTCGACAATCCGCCGCAGTCCGCGAGACAGATCGTTGGAGTCGACGACGGCGACGCCATCGGTCGCCTCGGCCAGCGTGCGCAGCGAAGTGTTGCGCGCGGTGAGCCGAGCGCGATCCTCGACGAGCGGCACCGTCGGATTTGCGTTGATCCCCACCCCGACGCCTGCCGCCGGAACGATGTTCTCGTCGAAGACGGCCAGGCCGCGCGGGTCGATCGGATAGAACGACGCATTCGCGCGGTTCGCTTCGTCCAGGATGTTGCGGAACTGCTGCGCATCGTCTATCTGTGACAACGCCAGGCGATCGCGCTCGCACACATTCGGATCGGCGTAACCGGCAGCGGCCGCCGGGCGGCCGGTGAGCGTGCCTGTTCGCGGATCGATCCCGACTGCCGTTCGGGGAGGCGCCTGGCCCGCGATCGGACGCACCAGCGCCGAGTTCGGGCCATAGAGGCGCCACCCGTCGGTGATCGTAATCACGGCCTTGCGTTCTTCACGGACGCCGCCGAGGAAGCGCACGAGATCCTGCAGCGTGTCGAGCGTCTGCTTTTCGCGGCGTCGAAGGATCATCTCCTGCGCGATCCCCTGGTCCGATGCGGTCGCCTCGCCCGGCGCGGGGATGCCCGGATAGCAGCGCGCGTACTGATCGTCCACCGGATCCGTGAAGTTCGACCGATCGCGTTCGCCCCACCAGTAGCGCGTGAGGAACCCTTCGATGGTCGTCGTGCGGCGCGCGAAGGTGATATCGCGCGCCGACATCTCGGGCGTCATCACCGCCATCAGGTCGTCGGGACCAATCAGACGATCGAGCGCCTCGATGAGCGGAGTCCTGATGGCGCGCGACGCGGCGAGCTCGACGTGGTTGATGTCGAGAAACAGGACGAATACGCGCGCGCGAGGCTCCTGCGCCGCCTGCCGCGATTCGGCCACGGTGTTCGGCTCGCGGCGGGCCTCCTGCGGGCCTCCGCCTCGAATGACGATGTGCTCGAACTGCTCGATCGTCTGAGGAACCTTGTCCTCGAGGATCTCGAAGTCCTCGCGGCGGAGATCGGTGATCGGTGCGTCGTTGCGCGTGGGATAGACGTCGACCCGAACGTAGTTGGCTTCGGTGCGGAAGGTGGGACGCGGCTGATCCTGGGTCTGGGCTGCGGCGCCGATGATGGCTGGCAGCAGCACGGTCCAGCAGATCATCCAGCAGACGAGGCGACCGCGGTGCTGCCGCATCCGTGCATTATGGCATCAGCTCAGCGCCGGAACCTGACGGCAAGTTCAGGAACTCTTCAGGTGCGCCTTCCGTCCTCTTCGCGTACTACTGGAGCGTCCGGACGACATTCGCACGCAGGCATAACGCATATCTTCTCGAGGTGACGTGTATGGTCAGAAGTCGACTGGTGGCCGCAGGCGCGATGCTGTTGCTGACCGGATCGCTGGCGGCGGCTCAAACTTCCACCGTCGGCGGTCGCGTCGTCAATTCGCAGGGCGGCGTCGTCCCGAATGCGGAAGCGACGCTGCGGCCGCTGCCCGCGCCCGGCGCGACGCCGATGCCGAACATGCCGAACATGCCGGGCATGGCCGCGGAGAAGACGATGGCGGTGAACGCGGACGGGACGTTCACATTCGCCGGCGTCGCCCCCGGCCAATACGTGCTCCAGGTGGATGCGTCCGGGTTCGAGCGCTCGTCGCAGCAGGTCACGGTCGCGAATCAGCCGCTGACGTTTGCCGTCACGCTGACGCCGCTCGACATTCCGGGGGCCGAGGGATCGGCGGAAGCGGCCGCGGCGGTCGTGCCGGACACGCAGGTGCTGCTCGATCGAATCAAGCAGCTCGAGCAGCGCATCTCCGACCTCGAGGCCAACACAGTTCTTTCCGAGCCCGAGACCCGCGTCAAGCGCATCGAGGTGTACGTCGATCCCAACAACAACGTCCACGATGAACCGGTCCCCGGCGCCAGGAAGCAGGTGACGTATCAGCGGGAGCGCGTGTACCGCAGGCAGTGGCTCACGGAGAAGCTCGAGCAGGCGTTTGCGGATCAGGACTCGAAGAAGATTGCCGTGGGCGTCAGCGCGGCCAGCGTCACGCAGTTTGCGCGTCGCACGAGCGGTAACGGCGGAGAAGCCAATGGGCACGCCTACCAGCTCAATTCCGCCGACCTGCTGTTTGCCGCCGGCCTCGCGCAGTACACGAGCTTCTTTGCCGACGTCGTCGGCCTCAGCGGTGCCCCGCCGGATGCGGAGATACATTCGCTGACGCTGCTCAACAGCTACACGGCGCGCCTCGTGCGGCAGAACGAGCTCAATGTCCGTGAAGCGTGGCTCAGAACGGAACTGTTCTCCCAGCGACTCGCATTGAGCGCCGGGCGCCTCGACCTGACGAACTACTTCGATCGCAACGCCGTGGCCAACGATGAGACCGCGCAGTTCATCAGCGATGGGCTCGTCAACAACCCGATGCTCGGCCTCGCCACCAACGGTGCGGGCGTAGCAGGTGTGTTCGATCCGAAGAACGGGTTCGCGTTCAAAGCCGGCCTGCAGCAGAGCAATACCGACGCGACGAACCTGTCGCAGTCGCTGTACACGCTCGCGGAAGTCGACTATGTGGCGCGTCCGAAGGGCCTGGGCGAAGGCAGTTACCGCGTGTGGGTGCGCAATGACAATTCGTCCCAGCGCGCCAGGCGCGGCGGCGGCGTCAGCCTGGACCAGAAGCTGACCCCGATCTTCGGGCTGTTCGGCCGCTACGGAACGGCAGACGCAGCCGGCGGTCGCGATCAGTTCTATAGCGGGGGCTTTCAGTTCCAAAAGGGATTGGTCTTCAACCCGGACGACTACTGGGGTGTCGGATACGCGGAGACCAATCTCGAGCGCGGCGACCGCGAGCGGCTGGCCGAGGGCTACTACAACTTCCTGATTTCCGAGAAGCTCCGGTTGTCGTTCCATCTGCAGCACGTCTTCGAACGGCCCGGCGGCACGCCGTCGGTCGGCTTTCTGCTGCCGGCCATTCGCGTGCAGGCGCGATTCTGAGGTTAACGATGCGTAACGCAAAGCGACTTCTCATTCTTTCCGCCACGTCCCTCGCGGCGTACATTGCCGCGGCCACGACCGTACCGCTCGGCGCGGCCGTGGTGAAGGTCCAGGATCCGCGAACGGTTGTCATGATCGTCAATCGCGATTCGAACGACATCGCGTTCATGGATATCACCACGAAGAAGATCGTGGGCAAGGCGTTCCTCGGCAACAACGTCAACCCCCACATGGTCATGATGTCGCCCGACGGCCGCTACGTGGTCACCGGCGGCACGCGCGCCAACAAGGCGTACATCATCGACGCGCACACGCTCGAGCTCGTGAAGGTGATTCCCGTCGACATCGCGCCGGAGCATCTGGCGTTCTCACCCGACAGCCGGTGGTACTACCAGGGCAACCCGGAAGGCGACTCGATTTCGGTCATCGACATGGTGTCGCTCACGAAGATCAAGAGCATCACCGGGCTGGTCGAGCCGCTGAACACGGTATTTCTGCCGGACGGCTCGAAGGCGTACGTCGGGAACTACGGGGCGCACTGGGTGGGCGTCATCGACGTTCGCCGCCACGAGCTGCTGAAGAAGATCCAGGTTGGAGACGTGCCCGGCGTCGCCAAGCTCGACCCCGAGAAATATCTTGGTAACATCCACGGCATCAACATTCCGCAGATCACCAACGACGGCCGATGGCTGTACGCGGCGGATTCCGATCTCGGCGTGGTGGCGAAGATCGACCCGCGCGAGGACAAGGTCGTCAAGGTCATCCGGGTCGGGAAGTCCCCATGGCGTCCCTACATGAGCCACGACGGCAACTACCTGATCACACCGAACAACGGCGACCAGACCATCTCGATCGTCGATCTGCGAACCGACAAGGTCGCCGCCACCCTCGAGGCCGGCGAGAACATGACGGGTGTCAATTTCGCCGCCGACAAGGCCTTTGTGATCTCCTCGACCACCGCGTTCGTATATGTCTACGACATGAAAACGCTACGCCCCGCGGGCCGGCTGAAGATGGGCACCAACATCCAGCTCGAAACCGCGACGACGGACACGGCCGACCAGAAGATCTATCTTGCGGACTCGACGGAGAACGCCGTGATCATCATCGACGCGAAGACCAATGCGTTCGAGAAGATCATGAACGTGGGTCTCTTCCCGTGGGGCACGCATATCATGGATAGCAAGGACAACTACTGTCATTGATCACGGTCGCGCGGCTGTCGTTCGTCCTCGGGGGTTCGCTGTTGCTGGCCGCGGCGGCCAACGCCCAGGATCCTCGCCAACATACCCGCATGGTTCCGCGCGGGACCATCGTCACGCAATCGCAGGCCGAGGCGCTCACGCTGACCCTCGGATCGACGGCGATGCGTTCGATCCAGACGTGGATCCGCACCGCGGGAACGATCGATAAGACCGGGAGAATCCTGACCGCGTCGCTGTCGGGCACCGAAGCCGCGCTCGTCAAGGCCGGTCAACCCGTGCGCGCCTTTCCCCCGAGCGCGAAGTCCTCGATGTATCAGGCATACGTGACGAAGGTCGTCCCGCATGCCGGCGGCACGACGGTCGAAGCGCTGCTCAAGGCGCAGGGACGCGCCAACACCACGCTGTACGTGATGGAGATCGTCGTCGAGCGCGGTCCGTTCCTGTCGGTGCCGAACGAGGCGATCATCGAGGAAGGCGACCGGCACATCGTCTACGTGCAGCGCGACGGACAATACTCGCCGCAGGAGATTCACACCGGCATCCAGGGTGAGATCTACACGCAGGTGCTCGACGGCCTGCAGCCGGACATGCAGGTCGTCACCTTCGGCAGCTTCTTCATCGACGCGGAGCACAAGCTGAAGGGGACTGACCAATGATCACGGCCCTCATCAGGGGCGTGATTCGCTGGAGAGCGATCGTCTGGACTGTCGTGGCGGCGGCAGTGCTCCTCAGCGTCTACGCCGTCCGCACGGCATCACTCGACGCCATCCCCGATATCTCCGATCCGCAGGTCGTCGTGTACGTGAAGTGGGCGCGCAGCCCGCAGCTGCTGGAAACCGAGGTGACCGAGCCGCTCGTCCGCGCGCTGGTCGGCTCGCCGGACATCCAGGCGGTGCGCGGCTCGTCGCACATGGGTTACTCGTTCATCTACGCGATCCTGAACACGAATGCGCGCCGCGCCGTCGTGCAGCAAGCCGTGCTCGATCGCATCAATGCCATTCGTCCGCAGCTGCCTGCCGACGCGACGATCACGCTGGGGCCGAACGCGAGCAGCATGGGATGGATCTACCAGTACGCCATCGTGGACAAGGAAAGGCTCCACGACCTGCGTGACCTGCGCCTGATCAACGAGAACCAGATCAAGCCGGCGCTGCAGAGTGTGCCCGGCATCGCGGAAGTGGCCTCGGTCGGCGGGCTCGAGAAGCAGTATCAGATCAAGATCTTTCCGCCGCTGCTGGCCAAGCAGGGGATTTCGCTGCGGCAGGTGATCGGGTCCGTCCAGAGCGCGTTTCAGGAAGCGGGCGGCCGCATGATCGAGGCGACCAATCGCGACTACCAGCTGCGCGGCGTCGTCAACACGAAGGACATCGACACGATCGATCAGCTCGTCGTCGGCCGCCACGCTGACGGCTCGCCGGTGTCCCTGAAGGACGTCGGCTACCTCGAGGTCGGCTACGACCAGCGCCGCAGCACCGTGGATCTCGACGGCGCCGGTGAGGTCGTCGGCGGCATCGTCATCATGGAGCAAGCGCAGAACGTCCTGGCCATCACGGCCGCGCTCGACCAGAAGCTGGCGCAGCTGCGCTCGGCCCTGCCGGAGGGCGTGGAGATTGTCGCCACCTACGACCGCTCGGCGTGGATCTGGGCGACGCTGAGACAGTTCTTCGAGACGCTCGGCATCGAGCTCATCGTGCTCATCGCGGTCACATTGCTCTTCCTGAGGAACCTCAGGACCTCCATCGGGCCCATCGCTATTCTTCTCCTCAGCGTGCTGTTCACGGCGCTGCCGCTCGTTGCCTTAGGCCAGACCATCAACCTGTTCTCGCTCGCGGGCCTGGCGATCGCCATTGGCGAGATCGCCGATGCGACCATCGTCATTGTCGAGAACTGCACGGCGGAGCTGTCGATGCGTGGCGCCGTCAGCCGCGCCGAGCGCCACGAGATTCTCGTTCGATCGATCGGGTCGGTGACCAAGCCGCTGCTGTTCTCGCTGTTGATCATCCTCGCGTCGTTCCTGCCGGTGTTCTTCCTCGAGGAGCGCGAGGGACGTCTCTTCAATCCGCTGGCGTACAGCAAGACGTTCGCGATGGCGTTCTCGACCGTGCTGACCATCGCGCTGCTGCCGCCGCTGGTCGTCTGGATATTCAGGCGCGAGACGGTCGCGCGGCGGAATTTCCAGGAGAGCGTCGCCGTCCGTGCGTACCGCTCGGCGCTGGGCGCCGCGATCCACTATCGCTACGTGTTCACCGTGGCCGGCCTGACATTGTTAATCCCCGCGGCCGTGCTGCTCTCGCGCTTTCCCAAGGATTTTCTCCCCGACATCGACGAGGGCGCCATTCTCTACATGCCGACGACGCTGCCGGGGCTGCCCAATCGCGAAGCCGGCTGGATCGTCCAGCAGATGGACAAGAAGCTGAAAGCGTTCCCCGAGGTGGAGCGCGTGTTCGGCAAGATCGGCCGCGCCGATACGTCCACCGACCCGGCGCCGCTGACGATGATCGAGACCACCGTGCTGCTGAAGCCGAAGTCGGCGTGGCGCAGGGGGATGACGAAGGACAAGCTCGTCGCCGAGATGGACAAGTCGGCGGAAACGCTCGGTTACGTGAACGCCTGGGTGCAGCCGGTCCGCGGCCGCGTGATGATGCAGAGCACGGGCATCCAGACGCCCGTCGGCATCAAGGTGAAGGGACCGGAGGTCGAGGTCGTCGAACAGATCTCACAGCAAATCGAACAGCTGCTGCGCGGCCTGCCGGGAACCAAGTCGGTGATCGCGGAGCGGATCTCGGAAGGCTATTACGTCGACGTGCAGAACGACCTGAACCGGATGGCGACCCATGGCGTCACCGTTGACGAGGCGATGGCCACCGTGCGCTATGCCATCGGCGGCGACAACATCGTCGGCGTGAAGCAGTCGGGAGACGCGGTCGTGCCGCTGAGCGTGCAGTACTCGCCGGAGTACATCGACACGCTCGACAAGATCAAGAAGACGCCGGTGGTGACCGCGGACGGCCGTGCGGTGCCGCTCGGCGACATCGCCGACGTCGGCGTGCGAAAGATGCCGGAGATGATTCGCAACGACAACGGCAATCTCGCCGGATACATCTACGTCGATCTGCGCGATGTCACCGCGCCCGATTACGTCGATCGCGCGCGGGCGCTCCTCGCGAGCAACGTCACGCTGCCGACCGGTTACTCCATCGAGTGGACGGGGGACTATCAGTACGCCGCTGCCGCGCGCGCGCGCCTTCGCATCATCGTTCCGATTACGCTGCTGATCATCTTCGGGTTGCTGATTGTGGCGTTCCGCTCGGTCAGCGAGAGCATTCTCATCCTGCTGTCGGTGCCGTTCGCGATGGTCGGCGGCGTGTTCCTGCAGTGGCTGCTCGGCTACGCGATGACGACCGCCGTGATCGTCGGCTACATCTCGCTGTTTGCCGTGGCGGTGCAGACCGGCATCATCATGGTGATCTTCATCCGGCAGGCGCTCGACCATCGGAAGGAAGGGCAGTCTTACATCGACGCGGTCATCGACGGCTCGGCGACGCGCCTGCGCCCCAAGCTGATGACCGTGGCGGCCATCGTGCTGTCGCTCATCCCCGTGATGGTCTCGAACGGCGCGGGCATGGAGATCATGAAGCCGATCGCGGCGCCGAGCATCGGCGGTATGGTGACCTCGAGCCTCCACGTGCTGTTCATGACGCCGTGCCTCTTCGTCATCGCCGAGGACGTGCGGAGGGTGTGGGAGCGGCGCGCCGAGCGGCGACGGAAGGCCGCATAGAACATGAGGGGTTCATTGACACGCATCGGAGTGATCGTCGCCATCCTCGCATCTGGCATCGCCGCGTGCGGCGGTGGACAGAACTCGAAACCGCTCAACGAGCTTCAGCGTGCGCACGCCGGATCGCTGGATGTCGTCATGCTGTCTGAGGCCGACACTCTACGCCAGGGAAAGGACATCGTCGTTCTCGAGTTCAGAAACGCGGCAGCCAAGCCAGTCGACGTCGGCGCGGTCAAGGTCAATGCGACGATGACGATGCCTGGGATGGCGCCGATGTTCGGCGACGGCGCGGTTACGCCGACGGCGACGAAAGGGCGATACGATGTGGCCACTGACCTGGACATGGCGGGCACCTGGCGATTCAGCGTGACCTGGGACGGCCCCGCCGGCAAAGGGACCGTCTCGATGCCAGCCACCGCGCGGTGATTCACACTTATAATTTGCGCGTGATCGTGTCCTCTCGCCGGCGCCCGGTTCTCGCCTCGATGCTGATGGCGGCGACCGTCTTCGCGGCGATCCTGCCGCCGTCGCATATTCATATCGGCGCCGATCCCGACGACCACGATCACGCGGCAGCCGTCGAGCATTCGCATTGGGCGCCTCACCACGGCTCGCGCTCCGCGTTCGATGACGACGAGGGGCGGGTGCTGTTCGTGGATCATCCGGCGCTCGTCGGCGCGGCCCACGGCCACGTCGCGCATCCGCAGGCCAGCGTCGTCGCGGTGCTTATCCCGGTGTCCACGCAGGCCTTCACCGTCAGCGGTCAACGTCTCGCGGGCAACGCTCCGCGCGACGGACCCGCGCTCGCCGTCCCGACCCTCCGCGGCCCTCCGCTCGTCCTCTAGGACGACTCAGTCTTTCTCTGTCTTCAAAACAGTTCAAGAGGGGTGTCATGGGTTTACGACTCACAAGAGGGGTGTGCCGTCTGGTAGCGCTTGTGCTCGCGGCAGGCTCGATGAGCGCCGCACCGGCGTACGCGCACCATGAGGCGCTGTTCGGACCACAATCATCCGCAGCATTGACGGCGCCTCAATTCCTGTCCATCCAGGTGTTCGACACGGAGCGCGGCAAAGGAACCGACAAAACGCATTCGACGACAACCGTGTTCAGCGGCGGCGTCAAACCGTTTCGCGTACCGGTATCGCTGTCGTTTGTCGTGCCGTTTTCCGTTGAAACGATTCCGGGGGGTGGACGCAGGCGTGGCCTTGAAGACTCGCTCGTTGCCGCTCGATACCGCGTGGAAACGGAGCGGCTGTCGCATGCGCTAGGCGTCGACGAGAGCTACGTAATGGGTGTGGCCGGCGTGGAGCTGCCTACGGGTTCGATGGATCACCCGGCTGGCCACGGAAGCGCGGGCGCCATCGCGGCCGGGATGCTGAGCGTTGAGAAGCACCCACTTGCGCTCATTGCCTACACCTATATTCACAGGCCTGGCGCATACCACGGCGATCGCGCCAGCGGCAATGTGTTCGCGGGCGGCGGCGTTGCCTGGACGCCAATCGACGACGAAGACCACGGAAAGCTCTTCAGCCTTCAGCTCGGTGCATCACACGAAACGACGAGCAGGGAACACGCAGTGGGAGCGTCGGTCGACCTCACCGGTGGGAGAGGAACGTTCGTGCATCCTACGGTGGTATTCGACATCGGCACGCACGTGCAGATCTTCAACCTGCTGTCGCTGCCGGTCTCGCAGGACTGGCGCGACCCGAACGATCGACAGCGTTTCCGGTTCGGCAGCGGCGCGATCTTCAAGCTCTGAGCGGAGAACGTTATGAAAACCGTTTACTGGTTGTTCGTCGTCAGCGTGGCGCTCTTCATCAGCGGCATCGCGTTCATCATCGCGGGCGCGCGAAGCACGGACGCGGCGACGCCCGCCGCGGCGCCGATCGAGACAACGCCGGTCGCCAGCATCAAGCAGATCATGATCGGCATCACCAATCCCGCGGCGTATGTCGTCTACGAAGCGGTCGGCACGAAGTCGACGCCGACGGGCATCGAGGAGATCGAGCCGAAGACCGACGAGGAGTGGGCGAAGGTGGCGAGCGCCGCCGCAGCCGTCATCGAATCGGGCAACCTGCTGCTCACGGGCAACCGCGCGATCGACAAGGGCGACTGGGTGAAGATGACGCGCGACATGATGGAGCAGGGGAAGGCCGCGATGAAAGCCGCCGAAGCGAAGAACAAGGACAAGATTGTCGAGGCGGGCGGAAATCTCAACAACACGTGTGACAACTGCCATATGAGGTACTCGCGTGAGTAGAGCGTTAACTCCCAACGTCCAACTTTCAACTCCCAAGGTAATTGCTGTCGCGACATTGTTGCTTGTTGCGGCAATGACGTCGGGTCTCGAGGCGCATGGCGTGTCCGGCAAGGACGCCGTGTTCCTGATGGGACTCAAGGGGCGCGCAATCATTCCGCTCATGTACCTGGGCGCCAAGCACATGGTCACGGGCTACGATCACCTGCTGTTTCTCGTCGGCGTGATCTTTTTTCTCTACCGCCTCAAGGATGTCGTTATCTACGTCAGCCTGTTCACGCTGGGTCACAGCGTCACGCTGCTTGCAGGCGTCCTTGGCGGCATCCACGCGAATCCGTACTTGATCGACGCGGTCATCGGCTTCTCGGTGGTCTATAAGGCGTTCGAGAACATGGACGGGTTCAGGCGCTTCTTCGGCGTCCAGCCGAACACGAAGCTCGCGGTGCTCATCTTCGGCTTCTTCCACGGCTTCGGCCTCGCCACCAAGCTGCAGGACTTCGCGCTGTCGCAGACCGGGCTCGTCGCCAACATCGTGAGCTTCAACGTCGGCGTCGAAATCGGGCAGTGCGTCGCGCTGACGGCGATTCTGATCGGCCTGACCTGGTGGCGCACGCGCAGCGGCTTCCTGCACCACGCGTTTGCCTTCAACGGCATCGTGATGGCGTGTGGCTTTCTCCTGGTCGGATACCAGCTATCCGGCTATTTCCTGGCCTGACTATGAATACAGCAAACGAATACGCCATCGACGACGGGAGGGCGCACCCTGTTGGGTCCGCCACAGCGATAGAAATCCGACAGCGCCTTGCGGTCGCGCTCGGCGCAGCCTTGCTTGCCGCGGGACTCATCCTGGTGATGTTCGTCCTGCCGGCGGAATTTGCGGTCGATCCGCTCGGCACCGGCGCAAAGTTCGGCCTGCTGCCGCTCGGCGTCGTCGGACAGCAGGTGGACCAGCTGAATAAGACCGCGGCCACAGCAGGAGCTGCAGCCCAGGGCGCGATCCTCGTCGCGCAGGAGAAGCCGTTCCAGCAGGAGAGTGTGAACTTCACGCTCGCGCCGAAAGAGGGCATGGAATACAAGTACCGCCTCGATAAAGGCGAAGCGTTGCTGTACTCCTGGAGCGCCACGGGTCCCGTGAATTACGAGCTGCACGCCGAACCGGACGGAGCGCCCGCCGGCTACGCGCAGAGCTATGAAAAGAAATCGGCGAGCAATGGCGCGTCAGGGACGCTGACCGCGCCGTTCCCCGGCATCCACGGATGGTATTGGGAGAACACGACGGACAAGGAGATCATCGTCACGCTGAAGACCGCGGGCTACTACAACATCTCGCACGAGTTCAGGAACAATCAGCCGACGAAGAACAAGATGTTCTGATCTAGAAGGCGACGCTCAGCGCGAGACGCGCCGTGCGGGGAAGCGTCGGATGAAGATGCACGTCCGCGACACCTTCGACCGGCTCGCCGCGCAATCGGGACACGTAGAAGTAGTCGATGTCGCTCGCAGTGGTGTCGAGAACGTTGAAGACGTCGACCGAGATGCGCAGCCGGTGAGAGAGCGCGTAGCCGCCGTCGACATTGACCAGTGATGTCGCCTTCGAGCGCGCCGAGCCATCCTCGACGAGCGGACGCGGTCCGAAGTATCGCAGCCGCACGCTGCCCGAGAAACGGCGGACATCCTCGACCGCCGCGCCGGCGGAGATCACCGTTCGCACCGATCCGGGGATTAGATCGCCTGCGGAACCCGCATTGGTGAACTTCGCATCCGACCACGAGACGTCGCCGTCGAAGGTGAGCTGCCGCAGCGGGCTGTAGTAGTTCGCCACCTCGATCCCGTAGCGGCGGCTGGGCCGTCCGGCCTCCGTCGTCCCCGCATCCCCCGCGAACACCAGTTCGGAATCCAGATCGAGTCTCCAGAGCGTCGCGGTCGTCTGCAGGTGCGGAACCGCGACCGTGCGAACGCCGGCTTCTGCTCCCGCGGCGCGGACGAGCGGCGTCACGGGATCCCCCGCGTCGCCCGTCACCGGGTCCCGCGTGATCGTCGCACCGCGCGCGTCGTTGCTGTGAAAGCCGAGGCCGGCGTTGGCGTAAAACTCGGTCGCGCGAAACGGGCCGGCCACAACCCCACCCTTCGGGCTGACGCGCGACGAGCGGCGCAGCCCGCCATTCTCCGGATCGCTTGCATTCACGCGGAATCGATAGCCGTCCACGCGCATACCCGCGAGCGTGCGGAGCCATGACGTCCACGACACTTCGTTCTGGCCGTATCCCGCGGCGCTCGTCTGCAGCACGCGATCCTGCCGGATCGTGTTCACCAGTTCGCGCGCCTCGGTGTGGAACAGGCCGACGGTCGGGATGTTGTCGTTGCGAAGCTGCACGCCGTAGGTGGTCTGCACCGTCCGCCGGTTCCAGCGCGTCAGCCGGAGCTGCGAGATCCTGCCGCCGGTGATGAAGCGGTGATCCGCCTGGTGAAACTGATCGCCGTGCACCGGGTCGTCGAGGAAGAACGTGAAGTTCGAGAACAGATTGAGGTCGTACGCAATGCCGTACGCCGATGCGCGCGTCATCGTGTTGTTGCGTGTGCGCTGCCACTCCAGCGACCCGCTGTACCGATAGCTGTCGCCGCCGTCGGTCGCGTCGAGCGCGCCGAAGGGGCTGATGATCCCCTTCTCGATTGCGCGCCGTGGAATCTGATCCGACGAATTCCAGATGGCGCGATACGCCATGCCCGTGATCGAAAGGCCGCTGAGCGCGTCGCCGCGGCCGTAGCGAAGCAGGCCATTGAACTTCCGGAAGTCATCTCCCCGGACCCACGGCCCGTCGTTGTGCTCGCCTTCGACGACGGCCAGTAGGCGGCCGCGGCCCACGGCATGTGACCACGCCAGCAGCGCTCGGCCGAATCCCTCGCCGCCGCCCATCACGCGCAGCAGGGGATGTTCCAGCGCGTCGACATAGTTGATGTTTGCGGCGCCGGCGGTTGCGAAGTCTCCCTGGTCGGCGAAGTACGGGCCCTTCGAGAATTGGACGCCGCTCACCAGCTCGGGAATCAGGAAGTTCAGATCCGAGTACCCCTGGCCGTGGGCGTGCGTCGGCATGTTGACGGGCATGCCCGCGACGGTCGTCGCGAAATCCGTCCCGTGATCGAGGTTGAAGCCCCGCAGGTAGTACTGGTTCGCTTTGCCCTCTCCGCTGTGCTGACTGATGACGACCCCGGGCACGGTCTCGAGGACTTCGCCCGTACGCATCAACGGGCGTGTCTGAAGCTGGCGCGCCGTGATCGCGCCTTGACTGGACGATTCCGCAATGCCGACCAGATCGCGCGCGGGGTCTGGAGCGTCGGCGAGATTGGTGAAGGTCCGTGAACCCGTGACGGTCACATCGGCGCTGAGTGAAAGGTGGAGCACCGCATCGACCTGCACCGGAGCGGCTGAGGCGATATCGGCATCGCGGCGGACGGGCGCAAAGTTCACGAGGTTGAACAGCAGCTGCGCCCGTCCCGCCGGGACCTGGCGGAAGGCGTAGCGCCCCGCCAGGTCGGTCGTCGTCTCGAGCGTTGGGCGCTGCGGGATTCGGAGCTCGACAAGGACGCCCGGCAGGGGACTGGACGTCTGGTCGACAACCATGCCGGTGACGGTGGTTTGCGAAAACGCGGGGTGCGCGAGCCCGATCAGCCCCACGGCGAGGAAGCTCAGACGTCGCATCACACCGGAGTATACGGCGCAGGGCGTGAAACGGATGTTCCCAAGCGGCTTCGGGCCGACCAGGAATAAGATGTTCCAATAAACCGGGATTCGGGATTCGGGACTCGGGATTCGATGGAGTTGCCAAATTGCAAAGACTTTCGTTTCTCGTTCTGAGTGGACTTTTTCTTATTGCGCTGACGGCGCGCGTCGACTCCCAGGGGCGTCCTGCTCCTGCAGCGAATCCCGAACCCCGAGTCCCGAATCCCGGACAGTACGTCGGGTCGTCCAGATGCGGTGATTGTCATCCCGCGGTCTATGCGCGCTGGTCGAAAACGAGGATGGCGAACGTCGTCACGGATCCAGGCGTCCATCCCGAAGTGATCATTCCCGATCTGACAAAGCCCGATCCGCTCTTGACGTTTACCAAGGACGACATCGCGTTCGTCTACGGAACGAAGTGGAAGCAGCGGTACTTCAAGAGGGTCGGCGACGACTTGTTCCCGCTGTCCGCGCAGTGGGACGTGCAGCATCGGATCTGGCGTCCCTACATGGTCGCTCCCAACACCGACTGGTGGGTGCCGTTTTATCCCGCCGACAACATGAAGCGGCCGACCGGCCCGCTGTGCGACGGCTGCCATTCGGTCAACTACAACATCCAGACGAAGAGACCGACTGAATGGAACGTCGGCTGCGAGCGCTGCCACGGCCCGGGCAGCGAGCACGTCAGGGATCCGAAGCCGTCCAACATCATCAATCCCGCGCGCCTCGACTACGTCCACGCCAACGACACGTGCATCCAGTGCCATTCGCAAGGGAAGCCGTTGAAGAACCCGATCGAGGGGCAGTATTACGACTGGCCGGTCGGCTTTCAGCAGGGGCTGAACCTTCGCGACTTCTGGGAGCTCGAAGAGCACAAGCTCGGTGAGACCAACTTCATGCATTTCGCGGACGGCACGGCGCACAAGAACCGGATGCAGGGCAACGACTTTGTGCAGAGCGTGATGTACACACGCGGCGTCACCTGCTTCAGCTGCCACGACGTGCACGGCACCGGCAACAACGCCGACCTGGTCAGGCCGGTGAAGGATCTGTGCGTGACGTGCCACGGTCCGAACTCACCGAACGGCCCGCACGCGGCAAGCATCGAGGCGCACACCCATCACGAGCGCGGCAGCCGCGGCGGCGAATGCGTCGCGTGCCACATGCCGCAGAACGCGCAGACCATCGCGGACGTGAACGTTCGCAGCCACACCTTCAAGTTCATCACGCCGTCGATGACCGACGACTACAAGATTCCCAACCCGTGCACGAGCTGTCACACGGATCAAACCACTGCGTGGGCCCGAGAGACGCTGAAGACGTGGGCGGGCACGTCGCCCTGGCGCGTGAACTGACGGTCACGACGAAGCCGCCTCCAATGAACAGCGGCGCGGCCAGCGCCGCGTACTGCATCACGGCTCCCGCGATCGGCGGCCCA
>Ga0209515_10005497_pt1 | contig 16368 bp, 13 predicted proteins | sample Subgroupgradi54m_FD_187454 | JGI IMG/M metagenome (GOLD analysis project Ga0209515, IMG submission 187454) | Subsurface groundwater microbial communities from S. Glens Falls, New York, USA - GMW60B uncontaminated upgradient, 5.4 m (SPAdes)... ...
CCGTTTGCTTGTTTGTACACAAAATCTATGGCGCTCAGTTCATTTCTAAAAAGTGACGGGTCGTTTCTTGGTTGATCCAGATTACTCACATATTGAAAGACGTTAGAAATTGAAAAAGCTATTACTAACAACAATAAACTTGTCGAGTAAAGTCCTACAACCTTAGTCAATTTAAGTCCGGTGGCAAGCAGATATCCTGCTATGATCACTAAAGCTGCAATTACACCAACCCAATGCCATGAATTAATGTTTACCGGAATTATTATGAAAGCAATTACCGGAATTAAAATATAACTACAAAGAATAACAAATAAATTATCTTGAAAAGGCTGCCTCTTTTTCAAGATATATCCTACAACTGCGAAAAATAAAATCACAAAACCATAGCTTAAAATTTTATTATTAAAAAATGTTGGTCTTAATATTTCATCAAATTTTGAAATTACGTAAGTAACTCTAGTCAGTAAATTAAAAGAATTATGTGTATCTCCACCAGTAGTAAAAAAATGTATTAAGGATTGCGTCATAAAAAAGTTATGCCTTAACTCAAAAAATAGATGCGGTGAAGAAACTATTAAAAATGCTAAAATCCCTAGCCAAAAACTTTTAAGTTTAAAAACTTTAGAATTTTTAGTAAAAATTATTGCAGCAATTAAAATTATAGGCAGTAACATAGCAAAAAGGATTTCATTGGATAAAAATGTGGCAGCTAGTGCAAAAGAGGTTACAGAATAAATACTTTTTTTAAGTTTAAGGTATTTATCAAATAAAAATATTAAAAGTGGCGATAAGAACAAAACAGGGTTTGGGTTAAAGGAATAGCTAGTTGATAAAATTAAAAAATCAGAGGCAATCCATAAAGCACCAGCTATAACAGTTGCCACTATTCCAAACTTACTGACAAGTTTGAGGACAAAATAACCTCCAATTACCCAAAGGACAATTTGTAAAACAATACTGGCATAAGGATTACCTCCGCTTAAAGCGAAAGGTATTGCCAAAAGATAATACCAATACGGGCCGTAAAAAACTCCCTCAATCGCCGCCGTGTTACCGATCAAACGAGGTTTATTTAATACCACCATCTCCCGGACATCTACCATATCCCTGGCATTATCCATATTAAAAATAAAGTTTCCGTTTTGGGTATAGATTAATCTAAAAATAGCTCCTGCAGTTAAGAAAAAAATAATTAACAAGAGGATTTTATTCTTCATTGAATAAAGTTAATCTTAAGATATGGTTTTGTTAAAGAGCGTTTTTGGACAACAATTCCACCGAAATCTTTTTGTTCTAAAACTACCGAATAGGTATCTTCATAATTTATTGTTTCCTGAACAAACTGCTCGGGTATACCGGCCAGGGGTTCGATGATTAAAAAGAAAGTTTTGTCTTTATCCGAAACTTTTGGTAAACTTCCCAAATAACCAGCTTGATTGCGACCATGGAATGACGGAACAAAACTATACTTCTCCTTACCATACCAATTATAAAGATAAGCCCACAAAGTATTTATCCAAAGTGGGGAAGTGACTGTATTTATGGAAAAATCCTGACCGCCGTTTTTATAGGTATAATCAATTGCGGCCAGCTCATTTTTTAAAGTTAAGCCCCTTTGTATTGCGAAAACTGTTTGTCCTTGCCCGTTATACTTCAATGTCGCATGTATTGACGATAAAATTATAACTGCCAAAAGCAGTGATATTGCCAGTTTGTGTTTTCGATAAGATAGTGCCAAAAACGCCGCGACTAACACCATCACAATTGCTTGCAAACCCGCATTAATAAAAGGAGTGCTGTTACCTCCAAACGGGATTAAAATTCCATGGGAAAAAAGCAGAATCAATAGAAAGGTAAACTGTTTTTTAAGTTGACTTTTTTGGGCCCAAACAATTGCAGTACCGGTAATAAAAAAGGCTATCGCTCCAGCAAACCCCACATTAAAAGGCAACAACCCTCTATAAAAATACTCCACGAAACGGTTTAAATACAGTTCCAAGGTTGGACTAAACTCTCGCCAGTTGCCAAAAGGATCTCCTCCACCGGCATTTAATAAATTGGCAAAACCTCCGATAAAGGTTGGGCCAAATTTAATGTAGGATAAAATCATGGAAGAAATAGTAAGAAGATAAAGTCCAATAAAAATAAGGTATTCCCTAAAAGTAGGTTTTGTTTTAAAAACCGCTAAAATAATGATTAAAGGTATAAATAAATATCCTAAGAAGATCTCAAACTGTGTACAAAGTCCCAAGCCAATACTTGCCAAAACTACTCCCATAGTTTTCTTTTGACTAAAAATATAAAAGGTAAGGCCAAGATAAAATAGGGCGCCGGAGAAAACTGCCGGTGTTGGATTGGACATCCAAAGACCATATTGGACAGCGTCAAAAGAAATTGCAAATAAGAAACTTGCCAAAAAGCCAACTCTTGAGGAAAAAAGTAATTTACCCAGCAAAAAAATCGGGATAATTGTCAAAATATTTACCAGAGCTATCCAAACGCCTGCAATATATGGGCTGCCGTTACCTATAAAATAAGCCGGTGCCAAAAGATAATAATATAAAACCCCATGGAAAAGACCGGGTGTTGAAGCGGAAGGACCCTGGATTTTTATATGCCCTCCGACAATTTCCAAAGCAGAATAGCCGTCTCTGGCCTGGTCATATCCAAAAGTTAAAGCACCGGACGGTAAAAAAAGAAGTCGCAGGACAAGTCCGAAAATTGCAATTACAAGAAGAAGTAAAACCTCATTTCTTTTAAACATAGGGTATATGGAAAATTGTATCAGAACGGGTCTTAAATTTCGATCAGCGCTTTGGAAGAGTTAGTTAACTGTCTGATTTTATTTTCCTCTATCACAAAAAGATCCTCTATCCTGACACCGCCAAAGCCTGGTATATAAATTCCGGGTTCTATAGAAAAAACCATTCCGGATTTTAACTTATCTTTACTTTTAGGTGAAAGTCTTGGGTGTTCATGAACCTCTAAACCTATCCCATGTCCCAGAGAATGGGGGATAGTGGCATACCCTTTTTTGATAATCGACTCTCGGGCCACTTTATCAGCACTCGCAGCCTCCGTAAAACCTTTCCTTTCTAACTCCCTTGCTATAAAAGCAATTGCCCTCTGTTGCGCTTCATAAACAGTGTTATAAATTTTCTTTTGTTTTTGTGAGGCCTTGCCAAAAAATACAGTTCTGGTCATATCGGAACAATATCCATCAACTTTTGTCCCAAAATCCAAAAGTACAAATTGTCCATTTTTTTGATCTATCTTGGTCTCCCCTGATTTGTGATGGGGGATTGCGGCATTTTCTCCAAAGGCTATGAGCGGCGGAAATGATACCTCTCCCCCATTTTTCTTTATGAAAAATTCAATGTCAAAAGCTATTTGTTTCTCCGTAATCCCCTGTTTGATCTTATCTAATATATAGGAAAAAGTCTTGTCACCTAACTTACAAGCCCTGCCAATTAACTCTATCTCTTTAGCATCTTTAATACTTCGTTTATCAGATAAATCTAAACCGATTAAATTAAAATGTTTTGAAATTCTCTTGTGCTCAGCAAAGGTAAGGTCTTTTTCTTCTACTCCAACTTTCTTAATTTTTAATTTTCTAACTAGATCTTTAAATATTTTTTCTATCGGATTATCATAAGAAATTTCCAACAACTCAAAGTTTTGTACCAACTTTCTTACCGATTCTGAATATCTACCATCCGTTAATATAAACTGATTGCCCCTAGTTAGAAATAAAAATGCTTCACGCTCTGGACCGTAAAAATCAGAGAATCCAGTTAAATATGCAATATTTTGCAGGGACGTAATAAGTAGTGCATCTAACTTCCGCTTATTTAATTGTTTTTTAAAATCATTTATTCTTTTTTTCATTTGGTAATTCTGGTATTTTATATGATAATTGTTCTATGCGCAAATCTTCACAGCTGCTGATACTGCTGGCAATTTTGGCAGTCGGCACTTTTTTCAGGACTTTTGATATCATTGGCAGGTTCGACTTTGCCCATGACGGAGACCTCTATTCTTGGATTGTTAAAGATATTGTTATTAATCATCACTTTCGTTTAATTGGGCAACTTACTTCTGCCCCAGGGATTTTTATTGGTCCTGTATTTTATTATTTACTAATCCCCTATTTCTTAATTTTTAATATGGATCCCATAGCAGGAGTGGCGCTTGCTATAACTGTTAGTTTACTAACCCTTATTAGTTTTTACTTTGTTTTTACAACATTATTTAATAAAACAATAGGTCTAATTGTAACTTTTCTAGATGCGACTCTTCTTTATTTTGTCCAATATGATAGATGGGTCGTTCCGACAATTTTTGCAAATTTATGGGTGGTTTGGTATTTCTACAGTATTTTAAAATTAGCTCGAGGAAACTTTGCAGTTTTACCATTACTTGGAATACTTATTGGACTAATTTGGCATGTTCATATAGCACTACTTCCTGCACTTTTGGCAGTACCTGTTGCAATCTTGTTATCAAAAAAATTACCTTCTTTAAAACAATTTCTCAGTTTTCTTGTAACTTTTAGCATCACCTTCCTACCACTAATGTTATTCGAGATAAGGCATAGCTTTAGTCAAACCCATGCTATACTTACCAATTTCACAACAAAGCAACCTGGCATTCCAACAGATCAGTATAAACTTTTCCTGGTTTTAGAAAAAATTTCTAGAAATGTTAATGACTTACTTTTTGCACCTCAGTCATTTCCATTGCCAAATAATATAGTTTTAATAATTCTACTACTGCTTTCAGGCTTTTGGTTATTAAAAAAGAAATTATTAAAGATAGGTGAGTTAATTTCTTTATATACTTGGTTTATTGGGGTAGTAGTTTTTTTCTCTCTAACCCCTTCTCCAATTTCTGAATATTATTTTTTTAATCTGAATATAATTTTCTTATGTATCGTAAGTTTACTTTTATACTTTGTATACAAGTCCAATAATTTAGGTAAAGTTTTAGTTTTTACACTTTTTGGGGGGTTACTTATTAAAAATATTTACTTTTTTACCACCCAGTATATTTACCATAAAGGTTATGTAGAAAGAAAAGCGGTAACAGATTTTATTGCCTCTGACAGTAAATTAAAAAATTACCCCTGCTTTGCCATCACTTATATTACCAGTCCCGGTGAAAACGTGGGTTTCAGATATTTTTTCTACCTCAATAATCTACATATTATAAAGGCAGGTAAAAATGTGCCGGTATATAACATTGTCTTGCCGGACGAACTGGCGCAAAAAGAAATAGAAAAAAAGTTCGGCCATATTGGGATTATCACCCCAAAGGGAAATATTAATAACCAAGATCTACAAAAAACTTGTGAAGGACCAAACACCAACCTTACCGACCCAATGTTGGGTTATACGGAGTAATTTAGTTGGGATAGTGACATTTCTTGTATTTTTTGCCAGAGCCACAGTAGCAGGGATCATTTCTGCCTATCTTTTTTCTATGTAAACTACCGCCACTGTCCAAAACCTGCTCTGAAACCACTGCCCCGTCCCTTTCGATAGTGACTTTGGTGAATTCCCCTTCAGATTCCAGAATTTTTGATAAAGGTTTGTCTACTTTTACTCCAACCTCTGTCTCCGGTTGCCTCTCCTCGATTGAAGGTTGAGGTGCTGGAGGTTGATTAGCCATACCCACTTTAAAAATCCGGTGGACTATCTCAAAATCCACCTCCACCATTAACTTTTCAAATAAATCAAACGCTTCTTTTTTATATTCAATCAACGGATCCCGCTGCGCATAACCCCGGAGTCCTATTCCAGAGCGCAAATCATCCATAGTATCAAGATGAGCAATCCACAAAGTATCAATGGTATTTAAATACACAAACACCTCCATTTGTCTTGCTACCTCACCGCCAACCTGTTGCTCCCTCTCTTGATACCAGTTTTGGCAAAGCTTAAACAAAAAATCGGTAATAGTTTGGGCAGAGTCCATGCCGGAAATTTGTTGAACCATTTCCGATCCGCTTTTTTCATCAATTGGGACAATGGTGGAAAATTCTTCCACTATTTTTTTGCCGTTTATACCATCTTCAATATTTGCCTCAACTATTGCGGAAAGCTCACTTACTATTTTTTCAAAAATCTGATCCCTTAAGGCCATATCGCCAGACTCGACAGTTTCCAGCACCTGCTTACGAACGCCATAAATAATCTGGCGTTGTTGATTCATGACATCGTCATATTCCACCGTATTTTTACGGATATCAAAGTTGTGCCCTTCAACTTTTTTCTGCGCCCCTTCTATGGCTTTGGAAACCATCCCGTGTTCAATCGGCACATCCTCCGGCATTTTTAGAAAATCCATCACTTTAGAAACCTGATCACCACCAAAAATCCTCATCAAATCATCCTCCAAAGATACAAAAAATCTGGTTTCACCCGGATCTCCCTGACGGCCGGATCTTCCTCGCAACTGATTGTCAATTCTTCTTGACTCATGCCTTTCCGTACCCACCACGTAAAGCCCGCCCAAAGTATCTATTCCCCTGTCAAGCTTAATATCGACACCACGTCCGGCCATGTTGGTGGCCACAGTCACAGCGCCTTTTTTCCCGGCAGCGGCAATTATCTCCGCCTCTTTTTCATGGTTTTTGGCGTTTAGTAGGGCATGTGAAATACCTTTCCGTTTTAAAAGTTCCGATAAAAACTCGTTTTTGTCAATAGCGGTAGTGCCCACCAAAACCGGCTGGCCTTTTCTGTATAGTTGTTCCACCAGTCCCGCCACAGCTGTATATTTGGCTGTCTGGGTTTTATAAATCGTATCGGGATGGTCAACTCTGACTAATGGTTTATTGGTAGGAATAGTCACTACGTCGATCTTATAAATTTTGGAGAATTCCTCCGCTTCGGTGGCGGCCGTACCTGTCATACCGGCCAACTTTTCATACATCCGGAAATAATTTTGCAAAGAGATAGTTGCCAAAGTTTGGCTTTCCTGCTGGATTGTCACCCCTTCTTTAGCTTCAATTGCCTGATGCAGTCCTTCCGAGTAACGCCGGCCCAGCATCAGCCTACCGGTAAACTCATCGACAATAATTACCTCCTCGTCTTTAACCACATAATCCCGATCTTTTTGGAATAGTGTCCGGGCTTTTAAAGATTGTTCCAAGTGGTGAAGTGTCGAAAAATCTTTTTCGTACAGATTCTCCACCCCTAAAATTTTCTCAATTTTAATTACCCCGTGTTCCGTTAAGTTAGCTGTCTTGAGCTTTTCATCAATCACATAGTCCGTATCGGCCGAAAGTTGGCTGACAATTTTGGCAAACTGGTAATATTTTTCCGTTGGTTCCTGGGCCGGGGCGGAAATAATCAAGGGCGTCCTGGCCTCGTCAATTAAAATAGAGTCCACCTCATCCACAACTGCAAAGTGGTGGCCCCGCTGGAATTGGTCAACAAGACGCAGCGCCATATTATCCTTCAAATAATCAAATCCAAACTCATTATTGGTGCCATAAGTCACGTCAGCCTCGTAGGCCTCTTTGCGGGTCACTTTTCGCAGATGCTGCAACCTGGCATCATCATGGGAGCTGTCTTTGTGTTTGGGATCGTAAATAAAAGCCTCATCATGGACAATGGTGGCGCAAGTTAAACCCAAGGCTGAATAAACCGGTCCCATCCAGCCGCAGTCCCTTTTGGCCAGATAGTCATTGACCGTGACCAGATGCACGCCTTTGCCGGAAATGGCATTTAAAACAATGGTGGGTACAGCAGAAAGAGTTTTTCCTTCACCGGTTTTCTGTTCGGCAATTTTACCCTGGTGTAGAACAATCGCCGCCATCAGTTGCACATCAAAGTGCCTTTCTCCCAATTTTCTACTGGCAGCTTCCCTCACGCAAGCAAAAACTTCGGGCAAAAGCTCGTCCAAAGACTGTCCCTTTTCGTGTTTTTTCTTAAACTCGTCAAACTTTTCCCTAAGCTGCTGATCACTACATTTGGAAACCTTTTTTTCCAGGGAATTAACTTTCTCGATAATATCCCGAAGCTTACCGATTTCCTTCTCGTTTGAATCAAGTAGTTTACCAAAAAAACTAAGCATAACGCTCCTAATTATAACCTTAAAACATTGACAATTAAACTATCTTTCTCTACACTAACTACATAAGCGTAAGCTTAAATTTTTACTTGCCCAAATGGACACATCTGACCCAAATAATCCAAACAGTCCTACCAACCCGCCAGCTGGCGGACCAGTTGGAGCAGTACCGCCCCCACCACCGCCAATCGATCCAATATCGGCTGTCAATACTTTCACTGCCAGCACAGGAGCTGTGTTTACCTCGCAACCTCAAACTCCTGCAGCCATGGAACCACCTGCCTTTTCACCAACACCGGCACCTGCCATCCCGGAACCTACCTCGTACCCAACTTTTAGCCAAACTCCTCCGCCACCGACTGTGGCCCAGCCGCAACCAACACCTGCGGCGGATACATCTTCTATATTTAGTTCATCTCCAACATCTGTGCCGACTGATGCCACCTCCACAAACCAACTAGCTCCGTTGTCCCCAGCGACAGATTTTAATCCTTTCTCTTCCCCTACCACATCTCCCACACCCCAACCGGCACCAGAACCTGCTGACACAACCCAAACAGGATGGTCAGATTTTTCTGCCCAAAACCTGTACGCTCCATCTTCCGCAACAGGAGCCTCAATACCTGAACCTGCCGCCACAGATCTATCCAATTTAATAGATCCCGGTGCGACCACAGCTCAACCGGAGGCCACAACTGTGCAACCGGAAACTTTAATCACACCTGACGGAAGTGAAACTGCCCCAAACCTGATCCCGGAAACACCAGGTATAAAAATGCCCAAATGGGTCATTGGTCTGGCTATCGGCATACTAATTGCCGTAGTTGGCGCATCTGCCTACTTTATTTTAGGGATCGGCCAAAGCCCGCAAACCTCAACCAGTTTGCCAGCCACTCAACAGCCACTCCAAGCTCCACCAACACCAAGGGTAACTACTCCGACACCGGCACCTGCAACAAGCACACCAGCTACCAGTAGCGGCGCACCCAGCAGTTTCGGCCAACTTCAAGCTACCCCCAGTGCATCACCAGCTGCCTCTTTACCGCCAGCAATTAAGGCATTACAAAATAGAACAAAATAGATAAGTTATTTTTTAGGAGTAATTTCGGAAAAACCAGTATATCTTTGCAAAACTTCCGGAATTTTGACACTGCCTTCAGCAGTTTGAAAGTTTTCCAAAATAGCAATTATCATTCTACCAATTGCAAAAGCTGTCCCATTTAATATATGAACATACTTAGAACCCAGAGTAGCCCCATACTTAATATTTAATCCTCTAGCCTGAAAATCCGTTGTAGTTGAAATTGAATGAGTTTCACGATACTGTTCTTGCGAGGGAATCCATGTCTCTATATCTATTGTCTCGGCTGCAGGAAAACTCAAATCACCACTTGCTAGTTTAATCACTCGATAGGGGAGTTTTAAAGATTTCATAAATCCCTCAACTATTGAAAGCATTTTCCGCCTTTCAGTTTCATCCTCTTCTGGTTTAACAAACTCTACCAACTCTACCTTGTCAAATTGATGAACTCTTAATATCCCTTTTGTATCTTGACCATAGGAACCAGCTTCTCTTCTGAAAGATGGTGAAAAAGCAGCATACTTTTTAGGAAGAGCTTGTTCGTCCAGCACCTCATTACTATGCATCGGCACAACTGCGTGTTCTCCAGTACCAATCAGGTATAAATCTAAAGGCTGGCCTTTTTCGTCTCCTTCTAATTCATAATCTCTTACAAAATAATAGTTTTCATTCCCCCCACCATGCCAGTAACCTAACCCTTCAGTTATATCTTTTTTAATTAGTGCTGGTGGAATAACAGGTACGAAACCTTCCTTCATTAAAGCTTCCATTGCAAACTGGACTAGAGCTAATTCCAGAATAACTCCTTGACCTTTTAAATAAGCAAATCTACTTCCTGAAACTTTCGCAGCTCTAGGTATATCAATAATGCCTAACATTTCTCCTAGTTCAATATGATCCTTTGGTGTAAAAGCAAATTTTGTAATCTTCCCTTCTTTCTTCAATACCTGATAATTAGATGCATCGCCTTCTGGCACATCTCCTAGTGGAATATTTGGCACTTGATACATTAATTTCTGCCACTCCCTTTCCACGCTACCTAGCTGTTTTTCTAAACCATCTAATTCTTCCTTAACTTTTTTACCGGCTTCGATATCCTGATCTTTAGCAGCGCTATTTCTGGTGGAGCGCAGCCCATCAACTTTCAAAATAAGTTGTCTCCTACTATCATCCAGTTTTAACAGCTCATCAATATCAACTGGGGATTTTTTGGCTTTAACTGATTTTTTAACCAGTTCTAAATTTTCTCTGATGTAACTGATGTCTAACATTAGTGCCTTTCTTGCCAATCCCTGGCAGGTTCCACCTCACCAGATAAGATCAAATCCACAGCTTTTTTGTGCCAGTCAAAGCGAGTAATGTGATACATCTGTTTAAAATATTTTAACGCATCTTGGGCCCCAGGTACACCCTTGGCTTGAGCCAAGGCATCCAGGTTATCTGCCGCCTTTACCACCCGCGCCTCTAAAGTTTTCCTGCCGTTATATTCCTCCACCAAACTAATAATCTCATCTTTAGAATCCAAACCATCCACCAAAGCCTTGACTCCTTCCTCCTCTATATTTTTAAAAACTCCTCCGGCCATACCTTTAACAAAAGTGCCCACATCGCCCACTATAGTTTCACCAATATCATGAAAAAGTCCCATTTTTAATACTTTCTCCGGATCTAAATTTAGCCCTTCTTTTTGTAAGCTTTTGGCCAAAAAATAAGCCAACATGGCCGTGGCAAAACTGTGGGCAGCCACGGAATCTGCCTCATTTCTTTTAAAACCCATGGCAATAAAACCCTGCCTGGGAAGTTCCTTAGTCCATTGCAAAGTCAGAAAAAATTTCAGAATTTTTTTAAGCTCTGTTGTTTGCATATATGCTTACTAGGATTTTTACCTATCTATCTGCTCTTTCTCTTTTCAGACTTAAGCATTGGAAATGCTATCACATCCGCTATTGAAGGCGAGTCTGTCATCACCATAATCCATCTGTCTATACCCGGTCCAATTCCTGAAGTTGGCGGCATCCCATATTCTAAAGCTGTTATAAAATCTTCATCTAATTGTTGTGCTTCTGGATTTCCTTTTGCTTCTTTTTTCTTTTCTTCAAGCCAAGCATTCCTTAACTCACGCGGGTCATTCTGTTCAGAGTAGTTAGTTCCCATCTCCATCCCAGCAACATATATATCAAAGCTTTCAACAAGTTTCGGATTATCAGCCTTTCTTTTAGCAAGTGGATAAAAATCTGCCGGATAATCATAGACATATGTTGGTTGAATTAGTTGGCTGGTACATTTTTTTTCAAATATTTCCAAAAGGATTTCTCCATCTGTCATGTAATCTTTTACCTCAACTCCTAATTTTTTTGCCAAAGCTGTGGCTTTTTCCAAAGTATCAATCTCGTGAAAATGTAAGCCTGTATATTTTTTGAAAAGATCAGTTAAAGACACTCTTGTCCAAGGGGTTTTATAATCTATAACGTTTCCTTGATAGGTAATTTTAGTAGTTTTAAAAACTTTTTTAGCAACATATTCAAACATCTCCTCAATTAATTTCATATTAGTTGTATAGTCTGCATAAGCTTCCATTGTTTCTAACATGGTAAATTCAGGATTATGGTTTTTATCCATTCCCTCGTTCCTGAAGGTATGCCCAATCTCAAAGACTTTTTCAAATCCGCCAACAATAAGTCTTTTTAAATAAAGTTCGTTGGAAATTCTAAGATAAAAAGTCTGGTCTAAAGTATTGTGATGAGTCTTAAAAGGCCTTGCTCTTGTACCACCATAAATAGGTTGAAGTACAGGGCTTTCAACTTCAAAATATCCCCTTTCATTGATTAAAAAATCACGTATAGCAGAAATTATTTTAGAACGGTTTTCTAAAATCCCTTTAACTTCAGGATTCATAATCATATCTACATATCTTCTTCTATAACGCTCTTCTACATCTTTTAACCCGTACCAGGAGGATGGAAGTGGTCTTAAACTCTTTGTGAGTAATTTATACTCTGAAACTTTCACGGTAATCTCCCCTGCTTGAGTTTTAAAAATCTCACCTATGCCTTCAATAAAATCACCTAAATCAAAATTAGCTAAAAATTCATATTTATCACCGCTTAATTCTTGTTGTGAAAAAAACAATTGTATTTTTCCGGAGGTATCTTCGATATCAACAAAGGTAATTTTGCCATGAGGCCTTAACGATCTAATTCGTCCGCCAACAGATACCTTTTTGCCTATCATTTTTCTGGCTTCTTCAATCGCCTGTTTTCTATCAGACTTGGAAGGAAAAGGACTTATTCCTAATCTCTGAATATTTTTTAACTTTTTGAGTCTTTCTTTCTGTAAATTATCTAAAGCCATGGGTAAAGTATACCTTGAGGTTAACTAATAGACAAGATCTTACATTTAAAGCTGGCGGCGGGAGTCGTCACTTGGACAATATCACCTTTTTTTGCTCCCAGCAGTGCTGCTCCAACCGGGGACTCATTGGAAATGCGCTTTTTAGCCGGATCTGCCTCAACTTTACCTACAATAATAAACTCCTCTGCTTTGCCGTCAATTTGCACTTTGACCTTGGACCCAATAGCCACCAAACCTCTGTCTTCAACCGTTTCAATCACCTCGACATTTTTCAGGATGTTTTCCAGCTCAACAATCCGACCCTCGGTCATAGCCTGCTCTTCCCGGGCCGCGTCATATTCGGAATTTTCCGACAAATCCCCATATTCACGGGCTCTTTGGATCTTTTCCGCCACTTCCCGGCGTTTGACTTCCTTCAGCTCCTTTAACTCCTGCCCAAGCGCGAGAAGGCCTTTGGCAGTCAGGTAGACTTGTCTTTCAGGAGTCCTACTTTGCTTTGAATTTTTCATGGTAAACATAGAATTTTAGGGAAAATCAACCCAAAAGTCAACAGCGTCCAACAGGTTGTGTGGTATTTGTGGTTTAGGTATAATTTGAGGTACTTGGCGCCTTCGTTCCCGATGGTAGTTTCCATCGAGGATCCCGATAGCGAAGCGTATCGGGACTAGTGGTTAGGACTATGGTACACACTATGTATATCTTACAAAGTGAAAAAGATGGAAGATACTACATAGGTAGTACAGATAATATCGAAGAACGAGTAAGGCGTCATAATAAAGGCTATTCAAGGTATACAAAGGGTAAAGGACCGTTTAAATTAGTATATAAAGAGGACTATAATACAAGATCTGAAGCTAAAAAAAGAGAATATTACTTGAAGTCTTTAAAAAGCAGAATAGCACTTGAAAAGTTAATAAAAGGCTCTGTCGTCTAGCGGTTAGGACACAGGCTTCTCAAGTCTGGAACACGGGTTCGACTCCCGTCAGAGCTACCAAAGTTGGCGCCTTCGTTCCCGATGGTAGTTTCCATCGGGAGACGTCACGTTCTCAACGTGAAGATCACGGGTTCAACTCCCGTAGGCGCTACTAAGTAATCCCATAGCTTGACTTTTAGCATATTTCTATTAGAATCTGCTATTATGCCCGAAAGAAATCCCCATATTAGAAGTTATGCTCCTGATAGTGATTATCCTGCTGTAAGGAAAATACTTGAAGCGGGCGACTTATATTATGAACCTATGGATTCAGCTGAAAGGCTAGCTGAGAAAATCCGCAGAGATCCAGACTCTATTTTAGTGGCAGTTGCTAGTAATCAAGTACTTGGTACTGTTTCCTTAATGGAAGATGGTAAAATGCCATTTATTTTTCGCCTAGCTGTTGATCCAGATCAACGCAGACAAGGTATCGGCAGAAAGTTAATGGAGGCAGCTGAGGATATTCTAAAATCCAGAGGTTATAAAGAGATAAATATTTTAGTAGAGGAGGGTGATCATGAACTACAGGAATATTATCTCAGACAAAGTTATGATAGAGGCAATCCCTACAGATGGATGGTTAAGGAATTAAAGTAATAATTTCCCATGTACCTACATAAACAAGGAGGTAATGGTGGCTACTCCTGCCACAGCCATCACTATCACTGTCACCCAGCCCAGTCCGGCAATCACCGAATGATTAACCCAATCCCCCATCACTTTTTTATTACTGCTGATTAAAACTATTAAGGTAAGTATTACCGGGGCAATCAGGCCATTGACCACAGCCGAATAAATTAAAGCCTTAATTGGATCAAGTCCCAGGAAATTTATAAGTAGCCCAATGCCGGTGGCGATAATAATCACCCCGTAAAAAGAATTGGCCTCTTTTAGTTTCCGGTACAGGCCGTATTTCCAGCCAAAACTTTCAGACAAAGCATAGGAGGCAGACCCGGCCAAAATCGGTACTGCCAAAAGCCCGGTCCCAATTATACCCAAAGTAAAAAGTAATGCTGCCTTGTCCCCGGCCAAAGGTTTCAAAGCTTCTGCTGCCTGTTGGGCACTTTCGATATTAGTAATACCGGCCACATTTAAAGTTGCGGCGCAAGCGGCAATGATAAAAAACATGACCAAATTTGATAAAAACATCCCCGACCACACATCAACTCTCATATTGCCAACCTCTGACACGGTAGTCTCTACCTGCCTTAACTTAATGGTATTTTTTCCGCCCAATATCTGCTCTTCCACCTCCTGTGAAGTCTGCCAAAAAAACAGGTATGGAGAAATCGTTGTTCCTAAAACCGCAGTTACTAAAAATATCTGGTCTTTAGAAAAACTAATATTGGGAATTACAGCATCATGCAAAAGCTTTCCCCAATTTAGGTTTACCATCAAAGCGGAGAAAACATAAGAAAGCAGTACTAAAGCCAGCCATTTTAAATATCTGGCATATTTTTCATAAGTGGTGAATATCTGCAAAGCCAGGGTAAAAATAGTAAATCCTAGAATAAGGGTCGTAAAACTTACCTGTGGAAAAAGCAGTTGGGTAGACTTGGCCATTGCCCCAAGATCTGCGCCAATGTTTAGGGTATTGGCCACAAAAAGAAGGGCAGTTGAGATATATAAAACCCGCCTGGGAAAATAGGTCCTAATGTTGGCAGCCAACCCCCTGCCTGTCACCAACCCAATCCTGGCGCACATTTCCTGTACTATAGCCATAAAAGGGAAGGTAAAACCGGCCAGCCATAAAAAGTTAAACCCATATGCTGCTCCTGCCTGGGAATAGGTGGTAATGCCGGACGGGTCATCATCGGCAGCGCCGGTGGTGAGACCCGGACCTAAACTTTTCCAATATTCCCTGGCCATGCCAAGATGTTTTTTCCCAATAAAATCTCTGGTGATATTTTTTGATGTTTCCAGAGTTTTGTCTAAAACATCGGCAGGCACACCAACCATCCTGCCAAATATCTTATCCTGAATGCTAGCCATACATATTACAGCGTAACTCGCTTGCACTCTTTCAGTCAACCCACTACAATTGAAACAATGGCAAAAATTCTCCTTGTTGAAGACGAACCATCAATCAGAGATTTGTACGCCAGACAATTAACCAAAGCCGGTCATCAAGTAGCGGCTGTTGAAGACGGGACAAAAGGGTTGGAACAACTTAAGGCAAATGTTTATGATGTCCTACTTTTGGATATTATGCTGCCTGGAATTAATGGTTTGCAGGTTCTGCGTGAGTTTAAAACGCTGGTACCAAATTCTCCTACCAAAGTAATACTGCTGACAAATCTGGGACAAGATAGTGTGATCAAAGAAGGGTTTGAGCTGGGGGCACAGGCATATTTGATTAAGGCTTCTTACACCCCGGATCAGGTGGTAGCAGAAGTGCAAAATATCCTGTCCGGCCAACCTTCCAATCTACCAAATACTCCGCCTTCTACTTCGTAAAATTTATATAAATCTTTAAAATATTCGAATGCACAATCCCGGTTTGGATTTGAGTTGACAAACCGGGATTGGGAAGCTAAAGTAGATTTAATGCCTTATAGAATAGTTCCTTTTGTAAACGGAGAGTTTTATCATATATACAATAGGGGGCTAAATAAACAGGACACTTTTACCAAAAACGGAGATTATTCTCACTTTCTAAAAACATTATTCTATTATCAAATTCAAAATCCCAAACCTAAATTTTCTACTTACAGAAGGACAAAAGTATTTCCAGTGGATGCTAGCAAAAAGATTGTTGAAATTATCTGTTACTGTCTCATGCCAAACCATTTCCACTTACTGATTAAGCAATTAAAAGAGGGTGGGGTTTCTGAGTTTATGCGAAAATTCATTCATAGTTATACCAAATATAGAAATGTAAAATATT
>Ga0209515_10005500_pt1 | contig 16357 bp, 18 predicted proteins | sample Subgroupgradi54m_FD_187454 | JGI IMG/M metagenome (GOLD analysis project Ga0209515, IMG submission 187454) | Subsurface groundwater microbial communities from S. Glens Falls, New York, USA - GMW60B uncontaminated upgradient, 5.4 m (SPAdes)... ...
TTCATGGATAGACTTTCAAAATATTTCCTCTCAGATACCTCCATCTGGAATACAAATTGGCAATAATGTCTTTAAGAACAACGATTTTGGAGCAACATTACCTGCTCCGGTTATTATGCCCGCAAGCATGATTGTTGACCAGGGAGGAAACAAATGTTTAGCTACCAACGATGAGTATATTCGGCCATTAGCATGCCAAAATGTTGCCTCCCCTTCTGCAACACCAACACCTATAATTGTTTCTCCAGTTAGTTTTGGACTTAATCCAAATATTGCAACTGCATCTGCGGGACAAACGTTTACTGTTGGCATTGGTCTTAATAATAATGCCAACTATGCAATTTCGGGGGTAGATGTGAACCTAAGTTTTGATAATGCCATATTAACCCTTCAGTCTTTTACACCATCCAGTTTTCTGAATTCTAAATTAACAAACAGTATTGCTGGTGAAAGTGGCACATTGCATTATGTAGCAGTAGAAACCCTACAACCAATAAGCCAGCAAACATATAATCTTGGAACGCTTACGTTTGTTGGGCGAAACCCTGGTATTGGAAATGTAAATATTCAGAATGCTCAAATTACTGCAATTGGTATTCCTGGTGCAATTCCAACAGCTAATAATGATCAGGGAAGTTATACTGTTTCCCAAGCCCCTGCGCCTGTTTGCTCTGCCTGTGCTGCGGATGTTGACAAAAACGGGGTTGTGAATGTTGTCGACTTTTCGTATCTGCTTTCCTGTTTTGGCAAAAGCCCAAGCGATACAAACATAGCTGGAAAGCCGTGCGCCCCCGCAGATATTAACGGCGACGGCTTAATAGACAATGTTGATTATTCCTGTCTCCAGGAGCAATTTGGGAAACGGTGTACAACTTCAGTTACACCATCTGCTTCCCCTACCCAAACACCTGTCCCAACTATTGCTGCAACCAATACGCCAATTCCCGTTGTCGGGGATGCAAATGGCGACGGTTTGGTTAATATATTGGACTACAACATTTGGAGAGACGAATTCCTGGGAATATTAACAACGAAAAAGTCAGACTTTAATCATGATAGCATAATAGATCTGCTTGACTTTAACATTTGGAGAAACGCATTCAATACTCAATAATAATTGTGTTATCGCGAGCGAAGCGCGGCGATCTTCTCCGGGGAAGATTGCTGGGTAATCTTGGATAATATAGAATATTACTGGAGAAGTAACGGAAAATGTTCTAAAATGCTAGGACATGACAACCGAACAAGCAATCCTACAGCTCATCTTTCCTGAAAATATATTTGAATGGTTTGATGTGATAAGTGGGAAAAAAGATGACAAGATTGTCTCAATAGTTTTTGAAGAGAAAAATATTCCACCATTATCTGATGCAAATAAGAAAATAATTTCAAAAGGATTTACTGATATTATTATTACTGATTTTCCAATACGGGGGAGGAGATCCTATCTTACCTTTCGGAGAAGATACTGGCAAATTGAGGGCCAAAAAGAATTAGTGAAGCGAGATATACACATCCGCTTCTGGTTTGCCTTAAAGATTATCAAACATAACCTCTGTGGACACATATTCTGGAGAAAGGTGTATACAGCAGCAACCGATCCGTAGCAAAAGTCATAGGGACAAATCCTGCCCAGGCTACTGGATATGTACTGGATGCGGGAGTTTTGGAGTGGAGAAAACACAAATGCTAACAAAAAGGAAACCAAAATCTTTTTAAAACCATAAAATTACAAACATTTTTCATTAATTTTTAAAAGTGGGGTAATGTCAGGTGGTGTCTGTTTTGGGTTGACAAACCAGGGAAGAAGAGAGATACTCTAATCCATGCGAAAACTTGTTTTTGCTTTTCTTATCCTTTTTCTTCTGATTGTTCCCGTAGTACATGCAGAAGACAACATGGATTCTTCTCCTTCTTCGGATATTGTTGCGTCCACAAGTTCGTATGGGGTAACGCCAACACCAGCACCAGACGAATACCAGCTGCCATATCCGGGACTTTTACCCGATAGCCCGTTGTATTTTGTAAAAGTATTTCGGGATAGATTAATTGATTTTATGGTTTCTGACCCATTAAAAAAAGCAGAGCTTGATTTGCTTCAGGCAGATAAACGGCTTGTTGCTGCGGACATGCTTTTTTCCAAAGGCAAGCAGGATTTGGGGGAATCAACGCTTTCGAAAGGAGAAAACTATTTTTCGGAAGGGTTAGATAAACTGAAACAGGCAAAAAAACAAGGTATGGATATAAACGGGGTAAGCGCACGGTTTATTTTGTCCATAGATAAACACGAAAATATTGTTGCCAGATTAATAGGAAAGTCGAAAGGAAATACTAAAAACAAATTACAGCAAACAGCAAAACGTTTGGCTGATTTCGAAAAACAGGTAAAAGAATTAAGACCGTAATAAGACGCTAAACATACGTATTTGCACCTAATTTTTAAACCCCAGACAAAAGCAGTAGAGCAAAATTTTACGAGAAATAGCAATTTGAGGCCAGAAATTGATGCTGCATAATTTTGATATAGATATTTCTAGTTGACTCGCCATATGTAGTGGCTTATTGTAGATATACCACTACATCTAGCGTATAGAAAGTAGCGTTTAGCGTCTAGTTGTAGTAAAATAAGAGTAGAACTAAGCGCTAGACGCTTTGTAACTAAACGCTCATATGAAATGTCCCTACTGCGGAAGCCGAGAAACAGAAGTTGTAGAAACCAGAGACAGTGAAGATTTGGAAACAATCCGTCGTAGAAGGTTGTGTGCTAAATGCGAGAAGCGCTTTACCACATACGAACGGGTAGAGAATTTTCACTTGATGGTGGTTAAAAAAGACGGGAAGCGGGAACAGTTTAGTAGGGACAAATTGCGAAACGGACTGTTACAAGCTTGCCAGAAAACAACCGTACCGGTAGAAGTAATAGACAGGATTGTTGTCGAAGTAGAACGGGATTTGCGAGGTGGGGAATTGGTCGAAATAGAAAGTAAAAAGATTGGGCAATTGGCAGCAAATAAGTTAAAGAAAATAGATAAAGTTGCCTACATACGGTTTGCAAGTGTATTTAAACGATTTGTCGATGTAGAAGATTTTGAAAAAGAAGTACAGAAATTAATTAAATAATAATTGTTTCATTGCTACATTGCTTCATTGTTATAACAATTTAACAATAAGCGAGCTGGCGAGCGGAACAATACAACAATAGTTACTATATGAAATTAGAAGGAGTACGAGAAAAAGTATTTTTAGATAGATATTCTTTAAAAGACCAGATCGGTAATCCTGTGGAAAAGTCCCCCGAACAAATGTGGCGCAGGGTTTCCAAAAGTATTGCTAGTGTCGAAAAACCAAAACTGCGTAAAGTGTGGGAAGACAAGTTTTACCAGGTAATGGAAGATTTTAAGTTTGTCCCAGGTGGTCGTGTGTTAGCAGGTGCTGGCACCGGATATGCCGTAACATACTATAACTGCTTTGTTATTCCAAGCCCCAAAGATTCCCGCGGTGGCATTTTGGACACCTTAAAACAAATGGTAGAAATTATGGCGCATGGCGGTGGGGTGGGGATTAATCTTTCTTCGCTGCGTCCAAAAGGATTTCGGGTTAAAAAGGTCAATGGGTTTTCGTCTGGTCCGTGCAACTGGGCCGAACTATTTTCTGTTGCAACAAAAGATATTATTCAACAGGGCGGAAGCCGGCGCGGGGCCCTTATGCTTATGCTTTGGGACTGGCACCCGGACATAGAAGAATTTATTACGGTCAAACAAGATCTTACCCGCATTAATGGCGCAAACTTGTCCGTATGTGCGTCTGACGATTTTATGGAAGCAGTTAAAAAAGATGCAGATTGGGATTTGGTGTTTCCAGACGTTTCGGACCCCGATTACGACACGAAATGGGACGGAATTATGGCAAACTGGAAAAAACTGGGCAAAAAACCAAAGGTCTATAAAACCGTTAAAGCACGGCACATATGGGATCTTATTTGTAAAGCTGCATGGACGTCGGCAGAACCAGGACTTGTGTTTATGGAACGCTACAATAAATGGTACAACAACTGGTATTGGAACACGATTAATTGTGTTAATCCATGCGGAGAAGAGGGATTACCGGCATGGGGGGTTTGCAATCTCGCATCCCTCAACTTATCTGCATTTGTGAAACCTGCCCGCAATGCTTCGCAAAGCGATGCAGGCGGGGGGTACTCATTTGAAGAGCCTGGAACGTTTGATTACGAAAGCTTGGCAACGCATGCGCGTATTGGAGTTAGGTTCCAGGACGATGTTGTGGATGCAGACCAGTATGTATATCCAGAAATTAGAGAAATGCAGTTAAATGGGGAACGACGCATAGGTTTGGGGACTCTTGGACTTGCGGATGCGCTTATTAAAATGCATTTGCGGTATGGATCCGAAGAAGCACAAGGGGTAGTGGACAAGATTTACCAGACGATTCGGGACGCAGCATACGACGAGTCTGTTAATATTTCCAAAGAAAAAGGCGCGTTTCCCAAAATTAACAAGAAAAAACATTTAATGGGCCATTTTATTAAACAATTACCAGACGCAGTTAAAAAGAAAATGGCAAAATACGGGGTACGAAATTCTATGTTACTCCAAGCAGCGCCAACTGGGACAACAAGTTTGCTGTCAGGTGCCTCATCCGGCGTTGAGCCTGTGTATGAATTTGAATATACACACAACGGCAGATTGGGAAAGCAACTTGTTTACCACTCATTATATGGAGATTGGAAAAAAGCGCATCCAAACGAGAAAAAACCAGACTATTTTGTTGGTGCAAACGATTTAACGCCGGAAGACCATGTTAAAATCCAGGCAATTGTCCAAAAGTACGTTGATGCATCAATTTCCAAAACCGTAAATGCTCCCAATGCGCACACAGTAGAAGATGTTAAGCGATTATACATGTCTGCATACGATTTGGGATGCAAAGGCATAACGTATATGCGGGATGGAAGCCGTGTTGGTGTATTGCAAAGGGTCGAGGAAAAACCGCAGCCTGCCCGCGATGCTAGCGCAAGCGTTGCAGGTGGGGAAAAGCCACTTGCTATTTCGGAATCACCAATTTTGCGAAGACCCATGATGATGGAAGGCGTAACATACCAAACCAAAACGCCAGTTGGAGAAGCATTTGTGACCATAAATCACAACGAAAGAAAAGAACCATTCGAAGTATTTATAACAATTGGTAAATCCGGGTCAGATATTGCGGCGATGGCCGAAGCACTGGGAAGAATTGTGTCTTTAAGTCTTCGATTAAATAGCACGTTAACCTCGCGAGAACGGATTCGACAGGTTATTGCACAACTTACTGGCATTGGGGGAGCAGGGAGTGTGGGATTTGGAAAAGACAGGGTGCGGTCGTTGCCCGATGCAGTTGCAAAGGTACTGGCAAAGCATTATGGGTTTGTTGTTAATGGCAAAGTAGAAGACAGAAAAACAGTTGTGACACATGCAGACGGCCTGCCCGAAGAACACTCAATTGAGAAAACAAATGGACACAGCGACATGGTAGTTATGGAACAGCTTGCTATTGATGCGCAATCGGATACGTCGTCCGCAACAGGACTGTTTGACATTTGCCCGGATTGCGGGTCTGGGACATTGGCATACGAAGAAGGTTGTAAAAAATGCTACTCCTGTGGGTACTCGGCCTGTTAAAGTAGGGGGGCGTGGGAGAAGAGAAGACAGAAAAAGTGTCAGTGTGGTTTTGCAACCTCTTTACAACTTTCGCTGCTACCCGTCTCCCAACGCCAAACCTTGCCTGTTCCTTATTCAGTTGGTGGAGCTAGATGCAGCAAGCAGTGCCTGCTGCACTAGATCAGAACGACCCCGCCGGAGCATCTCTGCCGGTGTGTTGCCGGCCAGCGCGTCATTAGGAGAGCTAAACCAAGCGCAGAGCCTAGGCGTGTCAGTTCCGAAGATATCTTCTATGATGTCGTAGAGTTGGACATGATTCAGGGCAAGATCCCAAATTAGCGACTGGCATGGATCGGCCACGATTTGCCTCCTTTGCTGAAACTGCTAACTTGCCGGTGGGTAGGGCGTGGTCTCCGTTAGGTTTCTGTCTGACGTGCAACCTCCTCGACGATTTTATTCCACTCTGCTAGCGGCATTTCTACTGTGGCGCCGGCGTGATACAGATGGGAGTTTGGATAGTTTCTGACAAAGGAAAGCTTTATCCGCTTTCCTTTTATCGCTACGCCGATCTGCTCTAGTGGACCAGCATACGAGCCTACAGGATGTATAGTTGTTTGCCGAACAGGGAAGACTGCTTCTGACCAAACCCTTCTGGCCATTGGAAAACCTCCATTTTTTATTTGCTCTGTCTGAGCATTCCCCATAGATAAAGAATAAGAAACCATAATTCATAATTCCTTATTCCTAATTCTATCCATGGGGCGTGCCCAAACAAAAGCTTGGAAGATTGCCGCGTCCTCCGATTTGCCATCGGACTCCTCGCAATGACAACCTGGCAACTCGTACACAACTGAATTGTTAAAGAACAAGCAAGGTTAAAAACTGCGAAAAACAGTTTGTAAGCAAGCAAAAGTTTACTCTGTTTCTTGCACGTGGAGTATATAACAAACTGCACCAGGAAGCAAAAACGAAAAAAGAATGTTCTAATGTTTTAAAACATTAGAACAAATTAATTTACCCAAAGGGCTTGACAAACAGTCTGGCTTGTTATAACATTGTTATAACCCGAAAGGTGGTGATAATTATGATACAAAAAATAATTCAAGTTGGCAATTCTTACGCAGTAACAATACCTAAATCTTTTGCCGACGAAATACAATGGAAAGTAGGGCAGGATGTATTTGTTGATGCGGATGTGGATACAAAAATGCTGACAATACAGCATAAAAATGCCTCTATTAAAAAAAGTCCGTTAACACCGGAATTTGTGATGTGGCTTAAAAATTTTAATGCAAAATACAAAAACGTTTTAACCGAGCTTGCAAAAAAATGAAAAACACGCAGCATATAACATTAGATGTTGTTCTGGCGATTCATGACGATATGGTAGAGCGATATGGTGGGAGTTTTGGAGTGCGGGATTTGGGTCTTATACAATCCGCGATCGCCCGCCCCCAAGCATCGTTTGGCGGAGAAGATTTATATCCGACAATTTTTGATAAAGCCTCTGCATTGTTTCATTCACTTATGTTTAACCATGCATTTGTTGACGGTAATAAACGTACAACACTTACCACAACAGCCAGGTTTTTATATATCAATGGATACAATTTAAAAGTAACAGATAAAGAATTAATTGATTTTCCTCTTCGGGTAGAGAATAAGCACTTAACCATAGAAGAAATTGCCAAGTGGTTAAAACTTCATACAAAGAAAAAACGCTAAATAGGGTAGGGGGTGGGCGTGGGAGAAGAGAAGACAGAAAAAGTGTCAGTGTGGTTGTTATCTTATATTAGATTTTACCCTGTCGGCATGTAATTTTAAAAAGTTTTGATATCCTTTTTCATGAATTATTCCTGTAACTTCTCTCGGATCAGCAAATGAAGCTTCAAATGCTTTTGCGTTTGCCAAAATATCTGGTAGGGGATGGACTATTAATCCGCTTTTTTCTGGCATGGCCTTATTTGCTAAATAGGTTACTAATCCCTCTTCAAATGTTTTATCCACGTCGCCTTCTTCAGTGATCTGATCTCTTAGGGCACTTATTATTCTCTGGTTTACACCCAAAGCAATGGTATCGAATGTGAATTCTTCGCCTGCAACTCCTCTTGCCTCATTTAATCTCCTAAGATTTGAATCATTTACGCGTCCTTGCTCCATAATTGACTGATAACCCAGCAAGGCTCTTAGTGGATAGTCTCTATAATCATAAGGCATTCTGGCTTTAATAAAATCTTCTAAATCATACATTCTGCTTCCAGGAGTTTTTTCTGAAAAACCCTTACTAATTACAGCAAGACCCCTGATGTCTTCTTCTAAAATCCTTTGCACATCAAAAAATGTGGGGGGCTGGTTACGAATTAAATTGTAAGCAATCCATAAATGACCCATTTCATGACGACGCATCGAATCTGTTAATCCATGACTATCCAAAGTATCAGAAAAAACATAAAAAGGGGATCCGGGGATGGCCATCCCGTGACTACTCTTAACATCTGGGTGATCACTCAGAAATCCTTGGAAGTTAATGCCTTCTGGGGCAATAACACCGATTTTTCCTAATTGTTCTTGTAGTACTTTATCAGGAGTATACCCAGTTCTGAGTTCAGAAACATCAATTGATCCAATATCCGAAATAGGGTGCTCCATAAATTTATTGTATCAAAACTTTCATAGGTTTACACTCCTAATTCTTCAGCTTATCGACCCATTGACATATGTATATACATTGCATATTATATACATAATGAATACGGCAACAGGATTGTATATTCGCATGGATGGAGATGTAAAAGTAAAAGCTCAAAAGGTAGCTTCTGAATTGGGCTTTAGTTTAAGTGCGCTTATTAAAGCCTACGTTAATCAATTGATAAAAACAAAAAAAGTAGATTTTAGTGTAGATGAAGAATTAAGCGCATATACAATAAGAGCAATGAAAAGGGCAAAAGCAAATAGGCTGGCCGGAAAAGGATCTCCTGTTTTTGATAATGCAAAGGATGCTATAAAATACTTAGAAGACCAGGGGATATGAAAATTAATTATGATCCTGAATTTCTTAGGAAACTAAAAAAGGTAGATGTTAGAATTAGCAGGAGTTTAAAGAAAAGAATTGAAATCTTCATAAAGAATCCTAATGATCCCCAATTAAAAAATCATCTTCTTAAGGACGAATACGAAGGATACAAAAGTATAGACATTACTGCAGACTGGCGGGCAATATACGAAGAAATCGAAGAAGAGGAAGAAAACATAGCCTATTTTTTTCTGATTGGAACTCACAAAAAACTGTACCGTAAAACTCGTAAAAAGTAGTAGATGTTCTAATGTTTTAAAACATTAGAACAAATTGGTTTGCCTATTGAAAAAAGGGTAATAAACCTTTATCATAAAGTTGTTGTATGGGCAAAGGTCGTGAGATTCGACCGAAGTGCCGCTACTGTTATATCCAGAAAACCATACGGCTATATACTCCCGAGCAGGAATATTGTATGTGTCCTTCTCGAGAGAGAAGGTTTTTTTATGGGAAAAGTGTATAAATACGGTTTACTTGTGGGAGCAGCTTTTGTTGTACTGCTTGGGTTGTTTATTACTTCGGGTAATGGAGCAAATAAAAATGGGCAAGGGACAACGCAGATAACTCAGACAGAAAAACAGGCACAAACAATTACCTATAAAGGTAAGACCGGACAAGACGCGTTAACTATGCTTAAACAACAGGTAAACGTAGAACAGGATAGTTCTGGCATGGTAAGCGTTATAAATGGAAGAAAAGCAGATCCTGCAAGGCACCAGTATTGGGCATTTTATGTAAACGGGAAACTGGCAAGTGTTGGTGCGGCAGATTATAAAACAAAAAATGAGGATGTGATTGAATGGAAAATAAGTACGTACTAATGAAAATTTCAAATGCGATAAGTCCATTGGTTGTTATTTTTTTTGCTGTTGTGTTGCGGCTTCTTCCTCACCCGCCAAACGTTGCTCCGATTGCTGCGATGGCGTTGTTTGGTGGCGCGTATCTAAACAAAAAATATGCGTTAATCGTGCCTCTTTTGGCAATGTTTGCCTCGGATATATTTTTAGGATTTCATAGCACCATGCCGTTTGTATATGGCAGCTTTTTGTTAACTGGTCTTATTGGTTTTTGGATAAGAAAACATAAAAACGCTCATAATATTATTTTTGCATCAATTGCTTCTTCGTTGCTCTTTTTTATTATTACCAACTTTGGCGTATGGTTTATGGGCAGTATGTATCCGAAAACAATTCTGGGGCTTGTAGATTGCTATGTAGCAGGAATACCGTTTTTTAGAAATACAATGGTAGGGGATTTGCTATATGTTGGCGTGTTTTTTGGTTCTTATCGTGTCATCCTGAACTCAATTCAGGATCTCATATCTGAGAAGAGGAGATTGCGGATCAAGTCCGCAATGACACAAAAAAAAGATATATGAAGATTTATACAAAAACAGGGGATAAAGGGGAGACAGGGTTGTATGGGGGCAAACGCATCTTAAAAAACTCGTTGCGAATAGAAGCAATAGGGATGGTGGATGAACTCAATAGCGCAATAGGAATTATCGTTGCGCAATTTTCAATTTTCAATTTTCAATTTTCAAATAAATCTCAAAAAACAAATTTCAAAAAAGAACTAACAAACATTCAGAATGATTTGTACGAAATTGGGGCACTTTTGGCAACGCCACAGGACACAGAGGTAGGAAAAGGAAAGGTAATTCGACAAAAATTCCCTGTATATCTTAAAGCAAGAACAGAAGAACTCGAAGCATATATAGATGTTCTAACAGCAAAACTGCCTCCTTTAACTGCGTTTATTTTACCTGGTGGGGGAAAAACAGGGGCGTCATTACATTACGCTAGAACACTATGTCGCAGAGCAGAACGGCGAATTGTTGATTTCGCACAAAAAGACTATGTATGTCCAGAAATTTTAGAATACATGAATCGTTTGTCCGATGTGTTTTTTACCATGGCCAGGTTTGCTAACTATACAGAAAAGAAAAAAGAAACAATTTGGAAACAAAACGGGTGAATCCTGTGTAATTCAGGAACTGTACCGCAACTGTAAAGTCAGATCTCCGTTATAAGACTTCCGAGTAGAAGCAGATTTTTATGTGCTCCTCGGTGGTCGAGGAGTTTTTTTATGGGATCAAGACAAGAACAGTTACATTATGAAGTCTCTGGAAGATTGCCGCGTCGTCTCAATAATATGGCTTCTCGCAATGACAGGGAGATGGTGGGGTCGAGGGCGTTTAATGTCGAAAACGAGAATAAGTATTCGGACGTTGAGCTAAGACGTGACCTTGTTTCTTATTTAAGTGAATATAGGTTGCAAGTCCAAACGTATGACTATGAACTGCTCTTTTCTTACAAAGAAGGGGAAGGGTACAAGCTACGAGATATAGACGGAAAAGAAGCAGTTATAGCAAAAGCAAAGCGGGCCATAGAAGAACGACTGGTACGGGGGGAATCTATACACAGAGAAGAAGGAGAATTTACGGGCATACACCATTTAGACGACATATTGCATTTTGCAAAAGATGGGGACGGTCTTTATTGGATTTCTCCACCGGGAGATAAAAAAGACGGGTATGGGGATTATGGGTTTTTTTACGAGGGGCATATCACTCAAGTCTTTGATGATAATGGTAAACCTGCAAAACATCTTGCTATGATAGCCAAGCGCCTGGAGAAACCAACAATTATGCAGTGCAATACGGCACTTTCCACTCTCACAGGGAGAAAAACAGAGTATAAATCTGCTGATGAGTTTTTGGCAGATCCTCATGTAGATATTTCAAAGGCGGAAGTTGATTCTGTCCTTGCAGACACATTTTCGTTTACAGTGGACAAAGAAGAGCGTGCTGCAAATGAAAAAATTGTTGCAGAGATGGAGAAGATGATAAATGATTATATTGTTGTTGTACGTACGGGAAGCAAAGAAGACAAAATACGAGGGCTGCATGCATTGGAAAACTATGCTTTGGAGTTAAAAAAACGATATAAAACCTCCCGGGAAGTTGTCATTCTGGGGAGCAGTGCGACTCCAGAATCAGATTCTGGACAAGCCAGAATGACGGCAAATGATGATAGGAATCGAGAAGCACGATATTTGGCAGATATTATGCAAACGCATGACTTTAAGCCTCCAACAGCAGCAGGAAGTTGTGGCAGTACAAGTGAAGACAAGTCCCAAAGCAACGATATATTTGCAGATAATTATAACAATCTAATGAAAGCAATTTTTGGGGATTCGTTTGAAAAATTGGGATTGGGAGACGAAGAAGAAAAGTATAGTTTTAATAATCCCGGAGAATGTGCTGTATGCAAGAAAGAAAGTATGCGTGGACCGTGTGATATTTGTGAGCCATGCGACAAAAACATTCGTGCAAAAAACAAACAGTAAGACTTTGATTCTGGACAAGCCAGAATGACGGACACTATGAAGAAAAAAAAGGAAGAAAAAGATTTTTATGTGGATAAACAGGGGTTTGTTGTGTTTACTAAAGCCTTTCTACTCAAGAGGGGATTTTGTTGTGGTAATGGGTGTAGGCATTGTCCATATAAAGGTAAAGAAGAAAATGTGATATCATGAAACTATGGATACAAGTCTGCCTAACGTAATTCAAAATTCAGGAACTGTAGCACCTCAAACTCAGGACGTCCACCTCGGAGGAGTCATGGCTTCCGCTCCGCTGCAGCCTACCACCGTCCGAGGTGATGACCAAGTTGCGCCACAGCCTATTCCTCAACCCCAAGCGCCTGTTAGTACACCACATAAAGAAGCTGGGCCTTTCCACCTCGCAGGAGTCCATTCGGACACCTCCGAGGTGAGTTCTCAAATTGAAGAACTTATTGTTCCATCAGAACCCGAGCCGATTATTCAAGACGAACTTGCAGAACATGGGGTAGAAGCAGTTGTAGATCACGAAAAACCCAAAATAACAACAGAACACATAAAAGTTGGTTTAGAGCCTGCAAAAGAATCAACGCCTGTGGCAACGCAACCCTCTGGTTTTGTGCAATTGCCAATGACAGAAGAAGAAGCAGTAAAAACAATAAAAACAACAAAGATAACAGAATCTAAACACTGGCTGGCAATGTTGATAGAGAAGGTTTATTTGCAGTTACGGGGAAAGGAATAGGCCTATGTCATTCTCGCGGAAGCGGGAATCTATTATATTATATAGATTCCCATTTTCCCCCCAAGGGGACTGTCTACTTCGTAGTGGAGCATGGGAATGACAAGAAGGGTAGAATAAATTATGGAACTGTTTACACCGGACAATATTGGGGCGTTTGCAATTTCGTTTAGTATCGGGCTAATTTTGGCCATAACATTTTTGGCGGGATTGTGGGGGTTTGGGTATGTATTTGTTTTGTGGATGCGGTATAAAGACAGGGAAGAAGAAGCAATGCATTCGGTATTGTTGCAAGTTGCGGTAGCACGGGATAACGAAATAAAAATAGACGCAGCAGAACAACTTTTTTCTTCCCTTGCATCAATTCATAAGATCGGTAAATTTTCGTTTTTTCATAGGCAACCCCATATTTCGTTTGAAATTGTTGGATTACCCGGGGACATTCGGTTTTATGTGCATGTGCCAAATAAGCTTCGGGATTTAGTGGAAAAACAAATAAACGGGGCGTACCCGGATGCAGATATTTTAGTTGTGGAAGAACAAGCAGCAAAGCAAAAAGCAGAATACTTGGTTGGAAACGAATACAATATTTTTTCGCAAACTGGCAAAGTTGCCTTTGCGTCGTTAAAACTAAAAAAAGCAAATTACGAGCCAATAAAAGTATATAAAGATTTACCTGTTGACCCAATATCTTCGTTAACATCCGTGCTTGCGAAAATGACAGAAGGAGAAGGAGCGGCAATCCAGGTTATGGTTGCTCCGTCGAACGGAAAATGGAAAAAAATGGGAAGAAGTTTTGTTGCAAAAACAAAAAAAACAGAAGCAAACCCGGAAACTGCTAAATATTCGGCAGACAGCAAAGAACTGGAAGGAATAGAAAACAAAATAAGTAAACCCGGGTTTAGTGTTGTTGTCCGTATTGTTGTCTCGTCCAGCACGCAAGAATCGGCAAACGCGCATTTATCTAATATCGTTGGCACGTTTTCCCAGTTTGAAGGAGTAAACGGGTTTAAGAAAAACAAACATCGCCTAAAAAGCTTTTTCCTAACCGATTTTTTGTACCGCTATATGCCAATGCGCGGCCAAACAGCAGTTATGTCAAGCGAAGAATTGGCAACCATTTTCCACTTTCCTAATAAAAGTATTACTACCCCAAATATTTATTGGATGAGCGCAAAACGCGCACCAGCACCAGCGACGATTCCAACAAGTGGCCTTTATTTGGGTAAAAGCACGTATCGGGGTTTGTCCAAACCTGTCTTTTTAAGTTTGGACGACAGGCGCAGACACATGTACATTATTGGAAAAACCGGGGTTGGTAAATCGGAATTTTTAAAGGACATGATTATGCAAGACATTAGGTCTGGGCATGGGTTGGCAGTAATTGACCCCCATGGAGATTTAATCGAAGACATGTTGCCTATGATTCCACCAGAACGCGCAGAGGATGTTATTTTGTTTGACCCGTCCGACACCAGTCGCCCCATGGGATTTAACATGCTGGAAGCAGAAACAGAAGAGCAAAAGCACTATGTTGTGTCGTCCATCATCGGTCTCATGTACAAATTATTTGATCCAAATAAAACGGGTATTATTGGTCCCCGGTTTGAACATGCGATTCGAAACGCAATGTTAACAGTTATGTACGAAAAGGGTAGTACGTTTATTGAAGTTGTTCGGATATTAACAGATGCTACATATGTGCAGGAATTATTACCAAAAGTGCAAGACCCTATTATTCGCAGATACTGGACAGACCAAATTGCGCAGACAAGCGACTTTCATAAATCCGAAGTGTTGGATTACATTGTTTCCAAATTTGGCCGGTTTGTTACAAACAAAATGATTCGAAATATTATTGGGCAATCGGACAGTGCATTTAATTTTAGAAAAGTTATGGACGAGCAAAAGATTTTGTTAGTTAATTTAGCAAAAGGAAAAATAGGAGAAGAAAATTCTAGCTTTTTGGGGCTTATTTTGGTTCCCAAAATTTTGGTTGCAGCCATGAGCAGACAAAATATACCAAAAGAACAGCGCAAAGATTTCTTTTTATACGTTGACGAGTTTCAAAACTTTGCTACCCCAGATTTTGCCCAAATATTGTCTGAAGCCCGAAAATACAAGCTTAATTTAGTTGTTGCGAACCAGTTTATTGGGCAAATGGAAGAAGAAGTGAAAAATGCTATTTTTGGGAATGTCGGCTCTGTAGTCTCATTTAGAGTTGGCGTTACCGACGCAAATTATTTGCAGCACGAATTCCAGCCAACGTTTACGGAAGCAGATTTAATTAACATAGAACGCTTTAATGCGTATATAAAAACAATTGTAAATACCGAGCCAGTGTCGCCATTTTCTATGGATTTAACACGGGATCTGACCAAAGAAAAGGCTGCAGAAAATCCCCGAGTCGCAGAACTTATCCGCGAACTCTCCAGACTTAAGTACGGCCGCGACGCAGCGGTTGTGGAAGCCGAAATATCTCAACGTGCAAGATTATAGGGTTATCTACCTCTTGATAGCTTTGATATTTCTGGTACTTTTGATACTCCATACCTTTTGGTATAATAACTCCACTTAGGCCCGTAGCTCAATGGTGGAGCATCAAGCTTATATCTTGAGGGTTGCAGGTTCGATCCCTGCCGGGCCTACCCAATGAAGCCTCGATTTTCCTCTCGTGAGACCATAGAGGGTTTTGCGTTTCCTGATTTTGTTAGAAGCGAGCGGCGTAGTTCCCGAAACTACGAAGAAGGTTCTGGGAAGCGGTCGATGCGCGTTTTTTTGCTGCCTTTTGCGCTTATCTTTTTGATTGGGCTGCTTGTTATTCGTTTGTTGTCTGTGACCCTGTTTCAGGGAAAGTACTATACGAATTTATCAAACAGTAATAGAGTTAGGACAACAGTTATTCATGCCCCCCGTGGGATAATTTTTGACCGCAATGGCACGCCTCTTGTATTTAATATTCCCGGTTTTAGACAAGAACAGCATGGATCCTCAGATCAAGCAAAAATAGTGCTTCTTGCAAACGAAGAAGCAACAGAAAAAATTGCTAGGGGAGAAAAAAATATAGAAGTAGACAATCTTCGGCAATACCCGTATAAAGATGCGTTTGCGCATGTGTTGGGATATATTGGACAGATTACAAAAGAAGAACTGGATGCTCCAACGCTTCGCACATATAATTCGGGAGACATCGTTGGAAAAACAGGGATAGAACAACAGTACGAAGAACAGCTCCGGGGCCAAGACGGAAAAGAGCTTTTGGAAGTAGATGCAATGGGAAAAGAAATGCGCACATTAGGAAAGCAAGATCCGGTTGCAGGGCGCAATATTACCACAACGCTCGACGCAAAGTTGCAGCAGACAGCATACAAAGCTATGCGGGATATAAAAAAGGGAGCAGTTGTTGTGTCCACACCGCAAGGAGAAATTGTAGCCCTTGTATCCAAACCTTCGTTTGATCCAAATGTGTTTACTTTAGGGAAAACATATAAAGTAGCAAGTGATAGCGCGTATACACAAATCTCGCAAGTATTATTAGATGGG
>Ga0209515_10005501_pt1 | contig 16351 bp, 14 predicted proteins | sample Subgroupgradi54m_FD_187454 | JGI IMG/M metagenome (GOLD analysis project Ga0209515, IMG submission 187454) | Subsurface groundwater microbial communities from S. Glens Falls, New York, USA - GMW60B uncontaminated upgradient, 5.4 m (SPAdes)... ...
CCCCTTTGAGGACTTCGCCGAAACCTACGCCTACTACGTTTTGCACAACCAGGATTTTAAAGCTAAAGTGGCCTCCAGTTCCTCGCTTTACGCCAAATACCGCTTCATGAAATTCCGAGTTTTCGACGGAAAAGAATTCGACGCTGGCCCCCGCCTCTCCAAACCCACCGACCTGCTCGCCCGCCCGTGGGATGTGACGGTGCTGCCGTATGAGATGGAGAAAGTGTTGAATTAAATTTTCCGATAACGTACCCCCGGGCCCATGCCCAAACGCTGGATCTTTTTTAAATTGAGGAATTTCTTGAGCGCCTGACGAACGGTGGGCAGAGCGACACCTGTTTTTTGAGCGATTGCACCGGGGGCCGCTTCGGCCACGGAACCCAGATATTGCCACACTTTGAGTTGATTGGTGGAAAGAAGCTGTTCAAGATTTTCCTGACGAAGGATGGCCAGACCGCTTTGGGCCTGCTCGAGTAAAACGCTCAAAAAGAACTCCATCCACGGGGTGATATTGCCCGAACCCCGTTTAAACGTTTTTTGGCTTTGGCGAAGCGTCAGGTAATAATCCGCTTTGCGTTCTTCGATTAATTTTTCATGGGAAACATAGGGCACATAGCCATAGCCGGTTTTTAAAAGCAATAGATTGGTTAAAATCCTGGAAAGACGCCCGTTTCCATCCTGAAAGGGGTGGATTTTAAGAAATTCCACTATGAAATTCCCAATGACCAGCAGGGGGTGGGGGGTTCCGTTTGCCAAAGCGCCCGAAGTCCATTCCACCAGCTCGTGCATTTGTTTGGGGGTCAGGTAAGGCGGCGTGGGGTCAAAAACAACGCCGATGATATTCCCCTTGGAATCTTTGGCCACTACCTTATTTTCGGCATGTTTATAATCCCCGCGATGGCGCGCGTCTTTTTCAACATACTTCAGCATTTCCTGATGCAGGTGTTTGATACTGCTCTCGGAAAAGGGAATGGACTCCCAGGCATTAAACACATTGCTGAGGAGTTCGTGGTATCCTTTCACTTCCTGCTGGTCGCGCTCGGCCCAGGTTTTTATTTTGAGCCCCCGAGTGAGCTTTTCAACCTCCTGATCGCTTAAATGAGCCCCTTCGATGCGCGTGGAAGCGCCGGTGGACGTGATGAGAGCTGATTTTTGCAAACGATCCAGGATGACAGGAGCCAAATGGACACCCGCCACCCAATTCCCTTTGATTCCATCGATTTTAGCAACGGTTTCCCATATCAAAAAGGGAGTGGCTTGCAGACGTTTTTGGAAAACAAGAGAGGCTTTCATTTTTACTGATATAAGGGATATATCAGATTATATCAGATTATATCAGTAAAAATCAATACCTAATCTCAAATCCCTCAAATTCCCCTGTGAAAGTGCTTTCTTCCACGTCCACTTTTTCTACGCGGGAGGTGGAGGGGCCGGAGTGGCACCAATCGATGAGTTGTTCCACGAGGTTGGAGGGGCCTTCGGCCGTGATGGCGACCGTGCCGTCGGCATTGTTGGCCGTCCAGCCGGTGACGCCGAGCGCGCGGGCTTTTTCACACGCCTGGGAACGGAAAAAAACACCCTGCACCAGCCCGTGGATGATCAGGTGAACGCGCTTCATGGGTGTTTTTTGCGCCATAAATAATCCGCGCCGTAGTACAGGATGTAAAGCATCAGGGTGAAAGGAATAAAATTCGCCAGGCGTTCAGGATCCAGCAAATACAGGAACCCTGTGATGACGATGGTCGTGGGATGGTGAAGGAGATCCCAGCTATTCCAGCGTTCCACCAGGCCAAACAACACGCCCATGGCGGTGAGGGGGATGATGACAATGGGAAAAATCTGTTGGACGGTTTTGCCGAACAAGCGGCCGACGAGCGCGGTAACTTTGGCCAGCGCGTACACAAACAGCGGGAGTCCAACCACGGAGTACAGGAAGAAGAATAGCACCATCCACAGGTTCTGCCCGTGCAGGCACACCCGGAAATGGTTGTAGGGCTGGCAGTAATCGAGGAGGTAACGGACGGATGCAAAAAGGTAAGCGGTGTTGGGCAAAAAAACCAGCCAGAGGAGGATCACCATAATAAAGGCCAGTTGATTCGCAAAACCCAGTGAAGACCATTTCTTTTTCCCAACGCCTTTGGCCAGGGCGTAAGCCAGCCAGCAGGGAATCATGGCAAGGATGAGATTCCAGAGGATCGAGTAGGCCTCGTAAATGCCGGCGATGGAAGTGAGGAGGAAATGAATCATAAAAAGCTTATTTAACGGTCACGCTTTTGGCCAAATTTCTCGGCATGTCGGGATCGAGTCCGCGCAGCACGCTGAGGTAATAGGCCAGCAGTTGAATGGGGATGATGTTGACGAGCGGCGAGGCGACGCCGACATCGGGAACTTTGATCCATTCGTCGAACACCTCGTGGCGTTCGGGAGCGATGCCGATGATGTGGGCGCCACGGGCTTTGAGCTCGCGAGTGTTGTTGATCACATCACTTTTTACTTCGTCATTTGCAATCAGGGCGATGCAGGGGGTTCCTTTGGTAATGAGTGCAAGGGGGCCGTGCTTAAGTTCACCGGCGGCAAAACCTTCGGCGTGGATGTAACTGACTTCTTGAATCTTGATCGCGGATTCAAGGGCTATGGGATAGTTTTCGGCCTTGCCGATGATGTAGATGTGATCGTGAACCTTGATCGATTCAGCCACGCTTTTGATGTAGGTTAGAAATCGGGGATTGATCATGTCGTTGATCTGACTGGCCACTTCGGCCAGCACACGCCGACCTTCCTGAATCTGCCCCTTCATTGTGTAAGCGAGCAACAACAGGAGCGCCATTTGAGAGGTGGAAACTTTGGTCGACGCGACGGCTTTTTCGGGACCCGCGTTGATGAGAATCGAAAAATCGGACTGATGCGCGATGGTGGAGCCTTCTACATTCACGATGGAAAGGACTTTACTGCCTTTGCGTTTCGCCGCTTCCATTGCCTCCAGAACATCAGCGGTCTCCCCGCTTTGGCTCACCACCACCAGCAGGCTTTCGGGGCGGAGGAAGTGGTGGAAAATGGGAAATTCGGAGGCCGCGGCAAAATTGACATGCCGATGGGCAATGATCGAAAAAAAGTATTCGCCCACCATGCACATTTTGCCCGCGGTACCGCATCCGGAAAAAAAACAGCCACGCGATTCGCGAATGGTTTGAGCGATTTTAAGAATGTCTTCATCGCTGTGATTGATCGCACGCAGAATCGTTTCTTTCTGCTCCATGATTTCCTTGAGCATGAAGTGGTCGTACTCCCCTTTTTCGGCGGACTCCGCTTTCCAGTCGATATTGATGAGGCGCTTTTGGACGGGCTGGCCGGTTTCGATATTGATAAAATTCGCTCCCCCGTCGATGACCACCATTTCATTGTCATCCAGGTACATCACGTTTTGGGTGTACTCGAGGAACGCGGGGATATCGGAGGCGAGAAAATATTCTTTGTCCCCCACGCCGAGAATGAGCGGGGAGCCGCGGCGGGCGGCGACGAGCTCCTGCGTGCCCACGTTCAGCGCCACGATGGCGTAACGGCCCTTGAGCCTGCGAACGGCGGTCAGCACGGCTTCAGTAAACCCCATCGTCTTGCGATAATGGCCGATGAGATGGGCAATGACTTCGGTGTCGGTTTGGGAGACAAAGTTCTCGGGGCCGAGTTCCTGTTTGATGGCTTCGTAATTTTCGATGATCCCGTTGTGGATCACGGCCACCGTGCGGGCGGGATCGCAGTGGGGATGGGCATTCACATCCGTGACGCCCCCGTGCGTGGCCCAGCGGGTGTGAGCCATGGCGAAATGGGAGGGCTTGGATTTGAATTGCCCCGCATCCACTCCGGAGATTTTGCCGGTGTGCTTTTCGATAAAAAGTTTTCCTTCAAACTCCGTGGCCACGCCCCAGGAATCATATCCGCGGTATTCGAGCTTTTTTAAGCCCTCAACCACGAGCTGTAACGCGTTGTTCCTCGGCCCGATGTAACCGAAAATTCCACACATAGTGAAGATGGGGGTTTAAGTTTTTTTTGTACCATTCAACGGTTCGCCTGAAGCCCTCCTCAAAATCGACCTCTGGCTTCCAGCCCAGAGCGCGGAGTTTTTCGGCATTCACGGCGTAGCGGAAGTCGTGGCCCGGGCGGTCTTCGACGAGTTGTATGCGGTTTTTGGGGAGGCCCAGAATCTGGAGCATTTTGTGAGTGACTTCCAGGTTCGAGTGCTCTTCATTGGCGCTCACGTTGTAAATTTCGCCGAGCTGGCCCTGGTGGAGGAGCACGTCGATGGCGCGGCAGTGATCCAGCACGTGCATCCAGTCGCGGATGTTGGCGCCCGTGCCATAGAGCGGAACGTTATTGCCGTGAATTAAATTGCTGACGAAAAACGGGATGATTTTTTCGGGATACTGATGCGGCCCGTAGTTGTTGGAGGAGCGGGAAATGATGAAAGGGAGCTGATGCGTGCGGCCGTACGCCATCACCAGCATTTCCGCGGCGGCCTTGCTGGCGGAGTAGGGATTGGAGGGCTTGAGCTTGGACTCTTCGGTAAAATGCCCTTCCAGGCGGTCGCCGTACACTTCATCGGTGGAAATTTGGATGAAGCGGGTGTGCTTGTGTTTGAGCGCAGCTTCCATTAAAACCTGCACGCCGAAAATATTGGTTTTGAGGAAGGGGGCGGCATCGGTGTTGCTCCGGTCGACGTGCGTTTCCGCCGCAAAGTTGACGATCACATCAGCTTTGGCCGCGAGCTTATCGACCACGTCGGCATCGGCGATATCGCCCTGTACAAAGTGGTAACGGGGCTGTTCCGCCAGGTCCGCGATGTTATCGAGGTTGCCCGCGTACGTGAGCTTATCCAGATTGGTCACCGTGTACTCAGGATGTTTGCTGAGAATTGTGCGGATGAAGTTGGAGCCGATGAAACCGGCCCCGCCGGTCACGAGTAGTTTCATAATGGGGGTATTTTAGCACAGGCCTGTCCTCCTGGCGAGACCAGTGGAACCCCGCCGGCGCGCGCGGCACTATGTGGAGCGGTCGGCGGTTTACTCACTTTTCAAAAGTGTTCCCTTTTTGCCTTGCAAAGTAAACTTAAGTTTACTATTATTAGCCCATCGTATGCATCAAGAAAAATTGAAAATTTTCGCTTTTATCGACAGCCAAAACCTGAATCTTGCGATCCGGGAAGCTGGATGGACACTCGATTTCCGACGGTTCCGGGTTTATCTGGAAGAAAGATATGGGATTTCAAAAGCTTATTTATTCATGGGTTATGTTCCCGGGAATGAAAGTCTTTATGACTACCTGAAAAAACAGGATTATCAAATCATCTTTAAGCCTACACTTCAAAATAAGAAAGGGGCCATCAAGGGGAACTGTGATGCCGAGTTAGTGCTTCATTGTATGATCGAATATCCGAATTTTGACCAAGCGATCATTGTCAGTGGAGATGGGGATTTTCACTGCCTGATTGAATACCTGGAAAAAAATAGTAAATTGCGCGCACTTGTCATTCCTAATCGAAGAAAGTACTCCGCGCTCCTAAGAAGATTCCGAAAACATTTTATTTTCATCGATCACCTTCAAAAAGGACTGGGCAAATAAAAAGAGAGGCATTTGATTCGTGAATTTCCCTTCACGTAGCCTCTCTTTTAAAAAATTTGGGAAGAGGGAGTAACCTTCGGACGGAACCTTGGTGTGCCCTCTCATGGTGATTGCTTTAATAGTATCAAATACTGGCCAAAAGTCAATTTCTTTTTGGCGCACGCTTAATAAGGGCGAACCAAGTGGTGTTGTGCGCCCTGTCTTCAATGGCGGCGCGGAGGGGGGTGAGTCGGGTGGTTTTGATGGCCGAGGGCGCGGCGATGGCGGCGGAAAAGGGGGTGCGTTTGGTTTTCACTCGCTTCAAAGCGGCGGCGGTGCTGGCGAGCGATACGAGTTTTGCCTGGGGACATTTTTTTCGTAAAAACTGCCGGCATTGCCCAAAGGCCTGCGAGTGGGAATAAATGGCGCGTAAGGATGAAAGCGACACTTTTTTAAAGCCCGCGAGCGTCAGGTGGATCGGCTGGGCGATGACGCGAACGATTTTAACTTTCCGCGCCTTCAGCGCTTGCTGAGTCTCGCGCACGGGGCCACTGAGACTATTTTTCAGGGGAACCAGGCCGGCCTCCACGCGCCCTTTGGCGACCCACTCAAAAACCGCTTTGATGGATTTGACGTAACGGGGACTGGCTTTGGGGAAGCGCCGCTTTAAGGCCAGATCGGAAAAAGTGTTTTTGGGGCCCAAAATGGCGATGTCACTACGAAGGGGTTTTGGGGATTTATTTTTTGGCAAACGGCTTTTCTGCAGCTCCATCAGGCAATCGATGAGGTGGGAACTGTCGTTGTAAGCTTCATGGATATAGTCTCCGAAAAATTTTCGTATCTTCAAAAAATATTTTTTAAATCCTTCCAAGTCGCGGCGGGTTACAATGCGCAAGAGTTCATCGATGGATTTTTTATATTCCCGGAGTGATTCCAAAGCATAAGGGTTTTGGATCTGGATATTCCCGTAAAGATCGGGATTCTGGCCGATCAATCGGGCGGCCAACTGCACTTTAAGTTCCGAGGCTTTGCCCGTGTATTTTAAAAGTTCTTTGGCGGGTATTTTCATCCGGCGAAGGCTGTCGGAAAACGCGATATCGGCAAAATGGATAAGCCCTTGGGCCGTGTTCATGAGCTTGTCGTGTCCACTGGCTGACATAACCACAACACGTACGTCATTTTTTTTCAGAAAATCCATCATCCATTGGCTCCATGGGCCGGATTTGACGGTGGGGCAAACGATCACGGTTTGCCCAGGGATGGGGTTGGTATTGCCGAACATGGGATGTAACCCCAACACTTCGCACGATCCTTTGAGCATGGCATGGATCGAAGTAGTTTTGACCGATGTAAAATCCATGAGGGCCGTCTTGGCCCCAATCATGTGGATAATTTCGCGAATCACCGTCTCGGTTTTTTCAATCGGAACCGAGACAATGACGATGTCCGCCTTTTTAGCCAGTGCTTTATTGTTCAAGATCGTGCCGACATCAGAAACGAGGACTTTTAGCCCTTTTTCCTGAAAAAAATCAGCGAACAGTTTGCCCATTTTCCCCTGACCTCCAATGATTCCGATCAGCGGTTGACGCATAGCATTAATTTTTCAAACGACCCAAGCGTAAGCGATTGTTTGCCGTCGCACAAGGCTTCTTCGGGCTCATGATGAACCTCGATAATTAATCCATTGGCCCCTGCCCCTAAGGCGGCGATAGCCAACGGGGTTACAAGATCGTATCGACCAGCCGCGTGACTGGGATCAGCGATGATGGGCAAATGAGAAAGTTGGCGAATAAGGGCCAATGAATTCAAATCAAGAATATTCCGAGTGGATTGCTCAAAGGTTCGGATGCCCCGCTCACAAAGCACCACTTGATTATTGCCCTGATGCATCAGGTATTCGGCTGCCAGTAAAAATTCTTCCACGGTGGCCGACATGCCCCGCTTGAGCAAAATGGGTTTATTAACTTTTGAAAGCGCTTTGAGCAAACTGAAATTCTGCATGTTACGGGAACCGATTTGCAGCATGTCGATATCGTGCTCCAAAAAAGCCGGCAGATCTTCGGATGACATGATTTCAGTCACCACCGGAAGTCCCGTTGCCGCGCTGGCTTTTTTAAGGAGCTTAAGGCCTTCTATTCCCATTCCCTGAAACGCGTAGGGTGACGAGCGCGGTTTAAAAGCGCCGCCCCGGAGCATGTGGGCCCCGCTTTTTTTAACACCGGTAGCAATGGCCATGAGCTGATTTTCGGATTCCACCGTGCAGGGGCCGGCGATGAGCACCGGATGTAAACCTCCAAACTCAACCGATCCCACACGGACAATGGTATTTTCGGGTTTGGATTCCCGGCTGACTTTTTTGTAAAGAATTGTTTGTGACATAGAAATAAAATTAAAAAATAAAATCTTGAGCGCGTTTTTTCCATCGCTGAACGCTTTTGGGGCTCACCCCGAGCAAATCAGCGGTTTGACGTACTGAGAGGCCCTTTTGAAGAAGTTCAAGAGCGCGATTGATTTTTTCAAAAGCCGTTCGAAGGCGATATTGAAATTCATTTTTATGAGCCACCCAAGTTTGATGGCAGACGTTGCAGCGAAGCCGAGCTTTTTGACGGCTATGAATAATGCTTTTGCCCAGACAGGAGGGGTGAGGACACCGTTGATTGCGAATGCTGAGAGGTGGATTCATAAAAATAAAATATTAAAAAACCCCGCGGCTCGGCGGGGTTCTGTTTTTGGAATTAAAAGTTACGCAACAGCTATCCTCGCGAGCCAGGAGAAGGGTAATAGCCGTAAAAGTAAAAACCTAAATTTGACATATTGAACTTTGGTTTCAAGTTATCATAAAATGAAAAAACAGTCAAGACTTCTGCAGTCGCTTAGCGTGCTTAACTTATTTCAGATTTTCAGGATCAATTTCTGGTTTTTTCATTTGGGCCCAGCGGAGGATTTTGTCTTCCACCACTTCACGCGGAGTGGCGTAGCGTTCGCGGGAGAGGCGGACGATTTTTTCGCGCCGGCCTTCCTCGGGATGCGGTTCGGGCGGGGGCAGGGTGGAGACCGAAAAGGTTTTACTCGGCATGCCGTCGATCATCAGAGTGGTGTAGTTGTGGTATTTGGGCAGGTCCACGATGTCATTCGGCAAAACTTCCTCGGAAAACTGCATGGAGATGTACTCCGCGTCGTCGTAGCCCACCTGGAAGCAGATGGTGGAGCCCACGTTGCCGAACACAGCGTCGCGCACTTCTTCCGGCATTTGGTTGATGTACTGGTTGGCCATGGTGAGGTTGAGCCGGTATTTGCGCGCCTCGGAGAGAATGGTGGCAAAGGCATCGGTGGCGAAGTTCTGGAATTCGTCGACATACAGGTAAAAATCTTTCCGCTCTTTTTCCGCGATGTCGGCGCGGCTCATGGCGTCGAGCTGGAACTTGGTGATGAGCATAGAACCCAAAAGCGAGGAGTTGTCTTCGCCGATTTTGCCTTTGCTCAAATTCACGATGATGATTTTACCGGTGTCCATCATGAAGCGAATGTTCACGGTGGATTTGACCTGCCCCACGATATTGCGGATGAGGGGCGATGAAAGGAACTGGCCGACTTTATTTTGAATGGGCGAAATGGCTTCGGTGCGGAATTTATCCTGCATTTTGGCAAACTCATCCTCCCAAAAACTCCGCACGGTGGGATTGCTGACGCTGGCCACCACTTTGCGGCGGTACTCGTTATCCACCAGGATGCGCATGATGCCGAGCATGGAGGTGTTGGGGTATTCGGCGAGGGCGAGCAGACAATTGCGGAGAATGTGCTCGAGGCGTGGGCCCCAGCTTTCCGCGTACATCTTTTTGAACACGCCCAAAAGTCCGGAAGTCATTAAATTTCGCTGGTTCGCGTCTTCGGTGTATTCCAGCATGTTGAAAGCAAAGGGATGAGAGACGTCCGAAGGGTCGAGAATGGCCACGTCGTTGGTGCGGCTGGCGGGGATGAAATCGATGATGGCTTCAGCCAAATCCCCGTGCGGATCAATGATGGCCACGCCTTTGCCGCTCTGGACATCGGAGCAGACCATGTTTTGGAGGAGCACCGACTTGCCCATGCCGGTTTTACCGATGATGTACACGTGGCGGCGGCGGTCTTCAGTTTTAATACCGAAGGGTTGGCGGTGGCCGCGGAAATTGCTTTCCCCCAGCAGGGTCAGTTCCCCCGCGGGAAAAGTGCCGATCACCGGCAAATCGCCGGGGGGTTCCAATTTGCGCGAGGTGACCCACAAAATATTGGGGGTGCCGATGCTCATGTGGGGCATGTGGTACAGCGTGGCGACTTCTTCGGTGTTAAACACCATGGGCTCGGTGATGAGCCGTTCCTGGTAGCGCTTGAGGATGGTGGGGTTGGCTTCATTGATCCGGTGGATCCGGAAGCCGTTCATGTTGGGCAGATTGAATTGACGGAAACTGCCGGCCATTTCTTTGAGCTTCACCTCGGCCAAATCTTTATTTTCCGCCCGGGGCATGTAAACCAGGCGAATACTGGTATCAAAACACAGGCGCGTGACTTTATCCACGGCCGCGCTCACCGGATCTTCCCGTTCATGCGTGCGGGAGACTTCTTCGCGCAAGTCCTCTTCATCCGCCATTTTGGAATCCAGTTCGGTGCCGTGGAAACCGCGCAGAGCCCAAAACAAAAAGAAGAGCGGGGAAAGGGCCAAACGCTTCCAGAATCCTCGCGTGAGGTAAAGGTTGGTGGCAAATTTTTCCAGCCAGAAAACGTTGTAAAACAGCCCGCCGCTCACGAGTTTTAGGCACTTCAACGCCCGGTGCTTAAAGCGATCGCCCAACGGTTGGAGGACGATTTGGATCCAGGCCTGCTCATCCACGGCGTTAAGCTTGCTGAGTGTGGCCGTGACCCCGGCCAACGGTTCCGTGGGCACCCGCGTGAGCTTGTCTTCGAATTGCGGGAAACGTTTGATGGGATAAATCACCGGGTCATCCAATTCCAGTTCCGCGGTAAAAACCCGCTGGCCCGCCGGCACCAACCGAGTGTAATCTTCGACTTCCGCGATTTCGATCTCTGGATACTGGGCATACACTTGGCTTTCCACAACGTTTTTGAGGCGCCGCGGGCACCAGATGAAAAACTGGATTTTGTTTTTGATGGAAGCGATTTCCACACTGATGCGGGGGTGCGTGCGGCCCGCCAAAAAATCCCACAGGGTGAAATTGGCGTCGATGCCGTGGAGCGCCGAGAAGATTTGTTCCGCCACAATCGGTCCGCGTTCGTTGAGTTTGCTGATGGCCACCCGGAAAACGGTGGTTTCCAAATTTTTATTGTATCGGGCCCTGCGAAAATTGATATAGCTCTGAAAAAGAAAAGAGGAGAGCAGGACGCCGCCGACCGGAACAAGCCAGTAAAGCATGTGTTTGTTTTATCGTGGGTATTGTAGCGAATTCCGCAGGAAATGAGTAGACTGGTTCCATGAAAATCGCACTTGTGCACGAAATGCTGGTGAAGCTCGGGGGGGCAGAGCGGGTGGTGAAAAAACTCAGCGACCTTTACCCCACGGCGCCGATCTACACCCTGATTCACGACCCGGAGGAGACGAACGAATGGTTCGGGGGTCGGGAGATCCGGACCTCGTCGCTGCAAACTTATTTCCGCCACCTCAAAAAACCCAAATTCCTACTCCCCAAAATGAGCTGGGCGGTGGAGGAGTGGGATTTTAGCGGATTCGACGTGGTGATTTCTTCGAGTTCTGCGTTTGCCCATGGGATAAAGACGGGCGGAAAGACGAAGCACATTTGTTACTGCCACTCGCCGATGCGGTACGCCTGGGATTTTGCGCATGAGTACACGCGCGGATATTCGGCCCTGGGGCGCTGGGCCATCGCCAAAATGCTGAATCCGATCCGGCAATGGGATTTTTTGGCTTCCGAACGCCCCAATCTGATCCTCGCCAACTCCCGGCACGTGCAAAAACGGATTGAGAAATACTGGAGGAAATCGAGCACGGTGGTGTACCCACCCGTGGACGTACAGCGGTTTACCCCGACGGCGAGCCATGAGAACTTCTTTTTAATCGTTTCCACTCTGGCCGCGTTTAAACGAATTGATTTGGCCGTCCGCGCTTTCAACCAAAATGGCCACCGGCTGGTCATCGTCGGGGATGGTGTGCAACGAAAGTATTTACAGTCGATCGCCAAAAAGAATATTGAGTTCGTTGGCCGCCAATCCGACGAGGTGACGCGGGATTATTTCCAAAAATGCCGGGCGCTTGTTTTTCCGGGCGAGGAGGATTTTGGCATCACCCCTGTGGAAGCCATGGCCGCCGGCAAACCCGTGCTCGCCTACGGCGTGGGCGGCGTGACGGAAAGCGTGATCCCCGGCGTGAGCGGTGAATTATTCAACGAGCCAACGGCGGAGTCTTTGCAGGCGGGCCTGGATCGGCTGATCTTTCTCGAACCCCAGTACGATCCCCAAAAAATCCGCGCCATTGCCGAGCGGTTTGATGAAAAGGTGTTTGAAGAGAGAATATTAGCCCTCTGTAGTCCTCGCTAAAATGGGCGAGGCGCAAAGTTGACGTCAAATAGGCGCAAAGTTTGCGCCTGTCGCTTTTTTGGCATAGGGAAGACCTGCATTATTTGGCATAAAGGACAATTCTAGGTGTTTTTCAGGTCAGTAATTCGTCGATCAGTTTCAGTTTTCTGTCCCATCGGAGGCCGCGGTGACAACCGAGCTTGTCCCGGATATGCGCAAAAGAGCCGTCCAGCGAATTGGTCGTATTCGGAATGGCGCGGAGGGTTTCGAAAGTGAAAAGATAGGGCAGATGCCGTTTCAGGCTACGGTACGCCTTTCTCAGCCGCTCATGGGTGTACCGCCAGCGCCCCCTTTCGTCATAACTTTTTTCCGTGAGGAAGCCCTGCCATTTCGCATGCCACTCCGCCAGCCAGTATTCAAAGCTGGCGCGGTCCGTCCGGGGCAGGAGCATGGCGAGACGGCGGAGCTCCTTCGCCGCCGGGAGACGCGGATGTCTTGTGGTGTGCCGCGTGACAATCTGAATCTGGTGGAAGTGGCACATCTGCACCGGGAGTCCGAGTTTCTCCACTCTCTGCAGGACTCCCGGCTTGCCGTCGACGGTCACGCCGGTGATTTCAAAACCCGCCAGCAGTAGTTCGATGATTCCGCGCTCGTATTCATCGGGTGTTTCTTTTGTGATGGGATACCAGCCCAGGTTTTTCCTGAGGGACGGCGAACGGAAGACGATGACGCCGGAAGTCCTTCCGAAAAAAATAACATCGACCACGAGCGCCGTCCGCTGCGGCTCCGGCAGAAAACGCGGAGGGGTGTATTTGTCGATCTTCCGCCTGACCCATCGGGCGCTGCGGCCGAGCGTTTCGGCAATTTCGCCGTACGTCTGTTTTTTGTGCGCGTACAGGTTCCATATCTTTTTCTGCAGTCTTTTTCTCCTGCTTTTGCCCTGGAAACGGCAGCCGCAGTCCGTGCAGAGATACCGCTGGACGCCGGACTGTCTGCCGTCTTTACGGACGGCTTTCTGATGGCATTTTATACATTTTTTTATAATTCATTGTAAAAAAGTTAGAGATTACGGCTTATTGTAGCCGGAAAACTAACTTTTTAGCACCTAGAATTGTCCTTTATGCCCATTATTTCTTCTTTTTCGCAACAGGCTTAGAAGCGGCCTTTTTAGCCACTGGCTTTTTAGCCTGCCTGCCGGTAGGCAAGGCTGTAACTGGTTTGGCTACCTTTTTGGCGACTGGCTTTTTGGCAACCACCTTGTGAGCCACGACAGGCTTTGGTTCCTCTGCTTCTATTTTGGCCTCTTCCTTTGCCCGGACTTTGCGCATCACTTTTTCTTCGGCGGTTTCAAACTTGAGATCTACTTTGCCTTTGGTGCGCTCCTCAATCACCGCTTGTTTTTGGGCGGCCGCTTTTTGGCGAGCCATGAATTTGTCGACGCGACCGGCCGTGTCTACCAGTTTTTGCTTACCGGTATAAAACGGATGGCAGCTGCCGCAAATGTCGACGATGTAGGATTCCTTGGTAGAACCCACCACGTACGTGGCGCCGCACGCGCAGCGGACTTTGGCTTCAGAGTAATATTTGGGGTGAATATCGACTTTCATGGGAGAAAAAATTAAAACAGCTTGCGTATTTTAGAGGATTTTTTCAGGCGTGGCAAGCCTTTTCTTAGACCCATCCCCACGAGGAGTAAAAAGGCCAAAATTAGGAGCCAGCCGACTCGGGACGCCGTGGTGGACTGGATTTGAACGGCGATCTTTTTCTGAGTGACTTCCCCCGCGTTGTCCGTGACCTTGGTGATCACGTTGTAGGTTCCCGAGTGGCTGAAGGCGTGGCTGGCCGCTGATCCTTTTGTTTTTGTGCCATCCCCAAAATCCCATTCAATGGTTTGGATATGGCCATCGGGATCGTAGGACCCTCCACCATTGAAGGTGATGAGTTCTCCGGTCTTGGCGGATAAAGAAGGAGGCTTGCCCACGGTTTGATTTGGCGTGTTTTGGGATGGAACTGAAGGCTGGGAAGTAGAGCCAGAAGTATTGGACGATCCGGAGGGCGTTGGCAGCGAAGTGGGTTCCTGCGAGGAAGGGGAAATGGAAGTCCGTGACGATGAGCCGGATGCGCTGTTGAAACTCACCGTCATGTTAATCACAGGAACCGGGGCATGGTTTTGAGGCAGGGGATCCGCCACATCCGGCACCCCATCGTTGTCGTCGTCTGTATCCGCGTTGTTCCCCACCCCGTCGCGATCCGTGTCTTGCGATTCATGCGCGTCCAGCGGAAAGGAGTCCTGAGCGTTTGACACGCCGTCACTATCGGCATCGGGATCATTACGGTTGCTCACTCCATCCTGATCGGTGTCGATATCCGCCACGAGGGTGGTAGTGACTTTATCGTTCGCGGGGTTGTCCCCTTTGGGGTTATCGGGAACCACGCGGATGGCCACAGGATCTTTCCCAACCTGGTCGAACTCCACATCCAGAAACACCGTGTCATCTCCCCCGGCAATCGCGGAAAAGGGCTGGTCCGGCCCCATGAACTTTTTTAGTTTTTCATTGTAAAAACGAACCACGCCTTTTTGGTCTTGTTTGGAATGATTATGCACGGTGGCGTACAAACGGACAGTTTTCCCGACCACAATGTCTTCGGGATTTTTAACATCGCTGATGGCAATGGAAATGTCGTTAAGAAACTGGGCTTGCTCCGTCGTCAGACCCAAATCCGCGGCATGGGCTGACGCTGAAAGAAGGAAGGCCAAAAGAAAACCGATGATCACGCTATTTCTCATTTTTTGAGCGGCAGTTCGGGTGTTTCCACCTTTGCCGCCTCATCAATGATAACAGAAAGAGAGGCGACTTTGTCATTTTCTTTCATCCGCATCACATACACGCCCTGGGTGGCGCGGCCGATGGAGGGGATTTGTTTGAGCGCCATGCGGATGGTTTGGCCGTGGCGGGAAATGAGGATCAAGTCCCCTTCCATGCCGCCTTCGATGACGCGGGCGCCGATGACCTTGCCGGTTTTGGCGGTGATTTGGGCGGTTTTCACGCCAGAGCCGCCGCGGCCTTGGAAGCGGTAGCTGTTCACGGGGGTGGCCTTGCTCAGGCCATTTTCCATCACCACCAGGAGGCTGGAGTCATCGGGATTTTTGATCACATCCATTTGCACCACCCGATCGTCGCCTTTCAGGCGTATGCCGCGCACGCCCATGCTGGGGCGGCCCATGGAACGGACATCGCTTTCTTTAAACCGGATGCATTTGCCCTGGGAGCTCACGATCACGACCTGATCATTGATGGACGTGGCCTTAACCCACTCGAGCAAGTCGTCGGGGCGGAGCTTGATGGCGATCAAACCCGAGCGGCGGACATTTTTGAATTCTTCGAAAGAGGTTTTCTTCACCGTGCCGTGGTTGGTGGCCATGAAGAGGAATTCGCCCTTGTTCGTCGTGGCGTTGGCGTCCAGCATCACGGTGACTTTTTCATCTTTCCCGAGCTGGAGCAAATTGACGATGGCCTGACCTCGTGAAATGCGTGTGCCCACGGGGATTTCGTGCACGGGCAGACGGAAAACCCGGCCAACGCTGGTGAAGAACAGGAGTTCGTGGTGAGTGCGGGTGTGCAGGATCTGGGAAATCTCGTCTTCCTCTTTGGTGGTCATGCCGATGACGCCCTTGCCGCCGCGACCCTGCGTGCGATACACGGTGGGGGACATGCGCTTGGTGTAGCCGCCCTCGGTGATGGCCACGATCATGGGTTCATCGGGGATGAGCGAGAGCGCGTTGAATTCGCCCACCGGCCGAATGTTGATTTGGGTCCGTCGCTCGTCGCCGTATTTGTCGATGATTTCCTGGTTTTCCGCGCTGACGATTTTGAGGATCCGTTTGGGGTCGGCCAGAATGGCTTTGCATTCTTTGATGAAGGCTTTCTTTTCTTTCAGTTCGTCTTCGATCTTCTGGCGTTCCAGCCCGGCGAGCGTTTGCAGGCGCATTTCCAAGATGGCCTTGGCCTGGAGTTCCGAGAGCTTGAACTTTTTCATCAGATTGTCTTTGGCGGCCTCTTTGGTTTCGGACTTTTTGATGGTGGCGATCACGGCATCGATGTCGTCGAGCGCCAGGTTGAGCCCTTCCAGAATATGGGCGCGGGCTTCGGCGATCTTGAGTTCATATTCCGTGCGGCGGCGCACCACCACCTGCCGATGGGCGACGAAGTGTTCCAGGATCACCTTCAAATCCATG
>Ga0209515_10005503_pt1 | contig 16348 bp, 8 predicted proteins | sample Subgroupgradi54m_FD_187454 | JGI IMG/M metagenome (GOLD analysis project Ga0209515, IMG submission 187454) | Subsurface groundwater microbial communities from S. Glens Falls, New York, USA - GMW60B uncontaminated upgradient, 5.4 m (SPAdes)... ...
CCTGCCCCCAGGGCGCCCGCCGGCACGGAAAGCGAAACCTAAAGCAGGGAGACGGGATGCACGAAAAGTCCCTGCGCCGTCTTCACCTTCACCACGTACAGGCCGTGCAAGGCTCTCTCGCCCTGGATCAGGCCCGCGAACTCGTAACGGGCTGGGCCCTCGCCGCGCGCCTGGAACACGAGTTGCCCGGCGAGATCGAAGAGGCTGAATTCATGCGCGCCCTTTTCCCCTACGGTCAGGGATGCCGGGGTGAGCCAGATTTTCCGGTAGGGCTCCGGCCTGGGCGCGTCCGCCACGTCCACGGGCACCTTGCAGGTTCCGGTATAGGTGACGCGGAAGGCGCCGGGATTGATGGCCTGATCGTAATAGCCGTCGTAGTTGAGAATGTAGAGCGCGCCGTCCTTGCCGTACATGGACATGACGTGGTTGCGCACCTTGAATCCGCCGAAGATGCCGTTGTCCACCTTGAGGGTGTTGACCACCTTGAGCGTATTGGTGTCCACCGTGACCGCCCACATGCCGGCCTGGAAGCCGGCGACCAGCCATTTGTTGTCGAAGGAGGGCGGGAACTTCACGGGGGAGTCGAGGCTGCGGTCGAAATGGTAGATGGGCCCGCCGATGGCGATGTTGACTAGGTTGTTGATGCCGCCTGGTACCGCGGGAGGCAGCTCCACCACGCCGCTGTTGAAAGGAGAGTTGTTCTTGGGTGCATCCACGGTCTTGTCGTGGTTGCAGGTCTTGAGGTTATCGTTGTGGAAATACGGATAGCCGGTGAATATGGGGTGATCGGTGATGTTGAACTCATCGTTGACGTTGGAATAGTTGACCGTGCCCCAGGCCAGCCAGCGCTTGATGGGATGCACGCCGATGGAGAAGTTACTGCGCTCGCCCTTCACATAGACTTCCGGCAATACCTTTTTCGGGTCCCGGTATTGCGCGGCCAGATCGGCTCGGCCCTTCTTTTCGAATTGATCCGCCCAGTATTCGCCGAAGTTCCCGCGGGGGATGGAGTAACCCTTGTCCGAACTGTCGGGATGGATGCGCCAAAAGCCACCGCGAAGGTTGGCCGTGTTCGAAGGGCCCCATTCCGCGCTGTTGGTGCTGTCGGTCTTGGACAGAACGCTGTTGCCCGCGTCGCATTGGCCGGGGTCCAGATCCGGGCTGTTGTTTCCCACTCCCCCCCACAGGTCGCCGTAGGAGTCGAACATCATGGGGCCGCCGCTGTGCCAGGAATCCGACTTGCTGCCGAGGATGTTGATCAGGATTTTCTCCGTGGCCATGTCCAAGGTATTGTCCAGCTTCACGGTGATGCGCGTGAGGCGGAGTTGCCGGTTCTGCCCGATCAATTGGTTGGGGGAATACCAGAGGTAAATCCAGCGGTTGTGTTCGTAGTCGGGGTGGAAGACGACGCCGAACAGCGCGTTGTCGGCCTTGCCCCAGACATTGATCTTGCCCATGAGGGTGACCTTTTTGGCCGCCCCGTCGAAGAACTTCACGCTTCCCAGGCGCTCTACGAAGATGATGTTGGTGTGATCGTAGACGCCGGCCTTGTTGATCACCTGCACGTCCATGCGGGTGGGCTCGGAAATGGTCCCGTCCCCGGCGGCCCCTGCGTCGCCCTTGCGGTTGAAGAGTTCCGTCATCTGGAAGTCCGTGGGCTTGAGGGCGTCGCAGCCGGGCCAGGTGAGTTGCGCGTGGGCGGGGGCGGTGAAGAAACCCGCGAATGCGGTAATGGCGATTGCGATGCTGCGATGCATGGAAACTCCCCGACGATGTTTGACCAGGCTCTTGCTCCCACAGCCTTCTTCAAGAGAATAGGCGAGGAAGGCGCAATGGGCCGGAAGGCCCGGGGCCGTAATACGAGCCTGAACGCATTGGGTGATTCGGCGTTTCTTGTGGGCCGGGGACGCCGCGCAGTTCGGGATGGGTGGCGTTTTCACCCCAGAGACGACGTTTATTTAAGGATTTTAGGTGATTTGGAGAGGCCTCACTAAAATCCCGGTGTCACTTCCAGGTTTCCTCTAGCCGGATCCCAGCTCTGGAATACCTTGGGGCACATTAAGAAGACGGAAATGGCCATGGCCCAGGCGGCCATCTTTTCCAACGCCTGGTTAAATTCCGAAATGCTCCAGGATGGCAGCGACGATGCGGGGCGCGGCCTTTCCGTCCCCGTAGGGATTGGAAGCGCCGGCCAGCTTGGCCCGTTCCGCATCATTATCCAGAAGCAAGCGCGCTTCCCGAACGATGTCCTCGCGGCGGGTTCCCGCCAATCGCACCGTGCCGGCCTGGACCGCTTCGGGTCGTTCGGTCTCGTTCCGCAGCACCAGCACGGGCACGCCCAGGGTGGGCGCTTCTTCCTGCACGCCGCCGGAATCAGTGAGGATGAGATGGGCCTTGCCCATCAAGGCCACGAAGTCGAAGTAGTCCATGGGCGGAACCAGACGGATGTTGGCGACGTCGCCCAGGATCTCCCGGGCCGGTTTCTGGACGTTGGGGTTGAGATGCACGGGGTAGACGACCTCGGCGTCGGGATACGCATCGGCAAGCTCCCGGATGGCGGAGAAGATTTGCAGCATGGGTTCGCCGAAGCTCTCGCGGCGATGCACCGTGATCAGAATCATGCGCTTGTTGCGCAAATCCAGATCGGGAATGGGGAAGGGATGCTCCATGGCGGACGCGAGCAGCAGGGTATCGATGCCGGTGTTCCCGGTGATGCGCATGGACTCCTCGCGCACGCCTTCGCGCAGCAGGTTGTCCTTGTTGCCTTGCGTGGGGCAGAAGTTGATGTCCGCGCAGGCGGTGATCAGACGGCGGTTGATCTCCTCCGGAAAGGGGAAATACTTGTCGTTGGTGCGCAGGCCCGCTTCCACGTGGCCGACGGGGATCTTGGCGTAGAAGGCGCACAAGGCGCCGAGGAAAGCCGTGGTGGTATCGCCCTGCACCAGCATCATGTCAGGCTTGGTACGGGTGATCACCTCCTCGAAGGCGGCGATGGCCTTGCTGCTCAACCGGTACAGGCTCTGGTTCGGTTCCATCAGATCCATCTCGTGATCCACCCGGATGCGGAATCGCTCCAGGATCTGGGTCAGCATCTGTTTGTGCTGCCCGGTTGAGACGACCAGGGTGTCGAGTTCGGGCCGGGCCTGCAAGGCGCGGATGACCGGCACCATCTTGACGGCCTCCGGACGGGTGCCGAATGCGACGGCGATGAGGGGCTTACGGGATTCCATGGCAGATTCTCCTTGTTACTTGTCGGTTACCCGTTACTTTGCAGTTAACCAGCGGACGGCCCGGGCGGCAGCGGCCCGACCGTACGGATGGAACCGGCCTTGGGCATCATATGGGCGTATGGCATGCTTCCCGGCGGCAGCGCGTGTGGCGGATTCCAAGGCTCCGCGCTGGAAGGTGGCGGCCGGTCCCCCGCCGAACAGCGCGGAAGCGAAGCCTATGGCGGAGCCCACGCCCATATCGGAAGTGCCGTTGCCGTCCACGTCCCCGATATCGGCCACTGCCGTGACTTCGCCACCCAGGTTCACGGACCAGGTCTTGCCGCCCTTGCCGTTCAGCAATGCCGCCGCGTTGTTGGATGTGCCCACGGCGCAGTCCGGCTTGCCGTCCTTGTCCACATCCCCCATGGGGGCGATGGAAAGGATGCTGCTGGTGTCCCCGAAGTTGTAGGTCCAAACCGCTTTGACATCCGCGCCCTTGGCCGCGCCGGATACGCAATGCACCTGGCCGCCTCCGTCGCCGATGAGCGCGTCGGGCTTTCCGTCCCCGTCCATGTCATCCGTGACGGCCAGGGAAATCGCTCCCTGGGAGACCGGGTGCGACCAGATGATTTCGCCCGTGGATCCCTTCAGCAGGTAAGCCATATCGGCGCCGCAGGCGGCGAGCACCTCGCTGATGCCGTCTCCATCTTGATCCGGGAAGGCCGCGACCTTCCAGATGTCCCCGGGCAGCGACGCTTTCCATTTGGGCGCGCCGGTCGCCAAAGCCAGGCAATAGACCGTATCGGCATTGGTACCCACCGCGATGCCGAAGGTGCCGCCGTTCTGGGCCAGCACGGCCACGCTGTTGGCTCCCGAAGCCACGTCCTTGGGGCCGGCGGAAACCGCTCCGGTCTTCGCGGCCGCCATGGTCGTCGCGCTTGCTCCACTTGCTCCACTCGCCGCAGGCCTACCTCCGCCCGTCGGAGGGCCGTGGGACTTGCCGGAGAATCCGAATTGCCAGATCACCTTGCCGAGCGCCCCATCCGGCTTTCCGGACAGACAATAGACGGTATCGTTTTCGCTGCCGGCGGCCACGTCCGCGACCCCGTCGCCATTGGCGTCAGGAACGGAGACCACGCTGAGCACGGTGCCGAAGGTGAGGTATTTCCACAACGCCAGGCCCGAGGTCCCGGAAAGCTCCTGGATCAATCCGAGCTCATCGCCTCCCGCCACGTCCGGTTTCCCGTCCCCGTTCGCATCCGGGAGGGAGGCGGCCGAGCTCACCGTGGACCTGAAGGGAGCGGCCCAGAGCTGTTTTCCCGCCTGGGGTCCTTTGCCTTCGATCAGGTAGAGGGTGTCGTCCTGGGAACCCACCAACACATCCTTGCCGCCGTTGCCGGAAAGGTCGGGGCTGGGGACCACCACGGTAACGCCGAAGTCCGCGTAGAAGCGCCACAGTTGTTCGCCGGGCAGCACGGCCCCGGCGCGGCCGGTGGACAGCGCGGCCAGGGTTGCAAGCAGGAAAGTCCGTGTGATGAAATGCATATCGTCCTCCATGAGTCCTCGGATTTCAAATCCCCAGGCCGTACCAGAAATTTCCCGTGAGTCGCACGTCCTGGAGATCGCGCGCGTACGGGTTGGGGTCTTCTTTGCGTTCGCGCCCGTAATACCGGCCCCAGAGGTATTCCGCCTTGAATACCAGATCGAGCGCCGCCAAGGGCTTGTACCGCAGACCCGGGCCCATCATGGCCAGATTGTTCCACCAATCCTTGTGGGTGTCGAACCAGACGTACGCGGTGCCGTAGGCGGATACGGATCCCGCCCGGCCTTCCATGAGCATCATCCCCACGTCCGGGTTGGCGTAGAAGATGAGGTTGCGGAATTGCGCGAGGCTGTCGCGGTAGGCATCGCCCTCTCCCCGTGTGCGCACGTGGCGGCTCAGGGAGGAGAAGATCCAGTCGGAATAGATTTCCCCCCAGAACCTGAAGGGGAACCGGAACGCCTGCTCCGCTGCGCCCCCGCCTCCATCACCCTCTACGTCCTGGCCCCAAGCGTGCCAGAAAACCAGACCGGCCCGGTATTCCACCACCGGACCCGCGGGGATAAGGCCGAGGCTGTCCATCACCTGGTTCAGGCTGTCCTTGGAGGTCTCCAGGCTGTCCAGGCGGGCGTTCAGGCGCGCCAAGGACTGGAGATGGATGTTGCCCGTGGTATCCAGATGCGCGATGGTCTGGCGGTTGATGTCGTTGTCGTTGAGGAGGTCGGCCTGGAAGATCTCCTTGTACATCGCCTGGAATTCCTTCTGGGCGGCGTCGAGGGCCGCGCGGTTCCCGTCGATGCGGCCCTGCAGCCCCCCGAAGCCCATGACTCCCGAGGACAACCGCAGGTATTGGCCGCCTACGACCTCGCCGAATACCGTCAGGGAAACCTTCTTGAGCAGGGAGACGCGCGCACCGGCCCCGGCATCGACGCGGTTGTTCCAATAGAAATCCCGCTGGTCGCGGTACAGCCGCGTTTTGAGATACAGGTCCACGGGAAAGCGGGATGGGAAGCGCTTGCCGACCTTGAACTCGCTGAATCCGGAGAGGTTCCCGTCGTCATGACGAGAGAAGACCCCTTCGCTGTAGGCATCCATCCATAGGGGATGATCCGCCGCCTCGTCGTCAGCATCGGATTTCCCATCGGCTTCGGCCACGGACTCAGGGGCTACGGGCCCTGAGTCCGCGGAATCCCCGGTCCCGGACGATGCGGCCGCCGGTGGTTCCGGAGCTTCCGTCGTATCCTGCTTATCCTGTCCATCCTTGGAAGCCTCCGCGGAGACAGGTGGTTTGCCGCTTGCGGCCGCCGCAACAGCAACGGCATTGCCGCCCTTCTCCGCTGACGTAACGTAAAGGTTACTCTCCGCCGCGGCTCCCAGGATCGCGAAAAGGACAACGGCCGGAATACCGGCCGTGCGGGCCTCAAGCATCGGACCTGCCGCCTTTATCGGAACCGGACGTGCCGTCCTTGGCGGGACCGCCGGATTTTGCGGGTGTTTGCGCGGGAGTTTTTGCGGCGGATTTGGCGGGTGTTTCCGCGGGAATCTCCGCGTCCGTCTTGAACCGCACAGTCTTGTCCCACACCCCGACCCGGGTGCGCGTGAAGTCCAGGAGCAGGGACTTGAACACCACGTAGATCCACATCTGGCAATAGGTGAAGTACATGAGGCCGGTGACCAGGAAATTGCCCAGGGTGTCTTCCTTCTCGTAGGAAAGCACGAAGAACACTTCGGCCATGTACAAGGCGTAGGCCGAGTACCAGACCGCGGTATACGGGCCGGGGATGTCGATGCGGATGACGCCGAGCACGCTCAGGATGAAGATGGAATGGGAGAGCACGGTGGAGAGCAGGAACAGGTAATAGAGCCCGAACATGTACAGGAACTCGGTGGTGAGGTGGCGGTTCTTGAATTGCAGGGCGGGCTTGGCGTATTTCTTGAGCACGTAGTTGTTGCCGCGCACCCAGCGGGTCCGCTGCTTGATCCATACCTTGAGCGTCTCCGGCTCCTGCTCCCAGGTCACGGAGGTGGGGACGAATTGCACTTCGTAGCCCATCATCTGCAGGCGCACGGAAAGTTCCGAGTCCTCGGTGATGGCCTTGACGTCCCAGCCGCCCACGGCCTCCAGGGCCGACTTGCGGATGATGTAGTTGGTGCCGGGGAGGATGGCGAACTTGGAGAACCAATACCGGCCCGCCTGGATCATCCATTGGAAGCTCAGGGTCTCGATATTGACCATGCGCGTGAGCAGGTTCTTGTTGCGGTTGATGCAGCGGAACTTGCCCAGCACCGCGGTGAGATTGGGATTGTGCACCATGGCGGAGGAGAGGATGCGCAGGGATTGCGGGCGCGGATTGTTGTCCCCGTCGTAGATGGCGATGACGGGGAAGCGGCATAGCTTGAGGCCTTCGTTCAGGGCATGGGGTTTTCCGGACCCCCGCTCCCGCGCCGGCCAGCCCAGGCAGCGCACGCGCGGATCCTCCTGCGACAGGCGCTCCACGATTTCCGTGGTGCCGTCGTTGGAATGATCGCTGATGACGATCACTTCGAATTTGTCCTTGGGATAGTCCATGGCGAGCAGCGCCCGCACGGTCTTTTCGATGACCATGGCCTCGTTGCGGGCCGGGATCAGGGCCGAGACCGCCGGCAGATCTTCGTCCGGGGACAGGGGGACTTCATTCTTGAAGAACTTGCGCCGGTAGACGTAGCCGCCCCAGGTCAATACCAGATTGAAAAGGATCATCCCCCAAATCACAAGTACCGAGAAGAGAAACAGGAATTCGAGGATGGGATGGGAATAGGGCACGGTCTACCTCGTGGAAAAGTCAAAATGCAAAATGCAAAAGGCAAAACGCGGAGGGACATTTGGATTTCAATCTTCACTTTTGAATTTTGCATTTTGCATTTTGACTTTTGAATTCTCACCCATATCATCTCCGTGGTAAAACCGTTTCGCGATTCCGCCCAGGTAGAGCAGGGTGAACGCCAGCACCGTCAGGGAGCTGATGATCACGATGAGGCCGGAAAATCCGATGCTGGCCTGGCGCATCAGGGAGGTGAAGAGCGGACGGGTGACGATCTCGACCACGTGGCTGCCCGAAGGCAGGCTCAGGCCCATGCCGGCGGCGGCCTCCTCGTCCTTCCCGCTCTTGCGGGGCCCTTGGGGCGGGACGGGAGGCAGCGCGAAGGGCAGGCCGTCCACGGTGGCGGAGCGGGGAGCCATGGAAACCCCCAAGGAGGCGGGGAGCATGGATTCGTATTGCAACCGGAGGCCCTGGAGGGTGGTCTGCGCCTGGACGATGCTTCCGTTGAACCCGGTGATGCGGGCGGGAGCCTGCAGCAGGGTCTTCCAGGCCATCAGGCGGGGACAACCTTCCACGCGGTGCTCGCCTTCGGGCAGGAGCAGGCGCCCTTTGACGTAGGCGGGCCACAAGCCGCCGTCCACCAGCACTTCCGGATTCACTTTATCGTCTAGTTCCAGGACCGTGCGCCCCTTGGAATCCACGAGCCATCCGCCCGGCGAGATGCGCTCGTGGGCGGCGGCGGCGGCGGCGTAGGCGAGATCGCGGAAATCGGTATCGTAGATGTAGTCTTCCGTGCGCAGAGTCAGGCGCGCCCCCGCATGTTGCGCGTTGGCCACCAGATCCATCAGCTCCAATCCGCACAGCTGGGTGGTGACGCCGCTCGCCGGCTTCTGGTTGTCGAAATGGATCTCCACCATGGGTTGCCATTTGGGATATTCGGCCTGCCACCTGGCCAGATCCTCCAGCAGCACGCCCTCGTTCATGGCGGACCGGGGCGGGGCCGCTTGCAGGCGGACTTGGGGGTCCTTCTCGATCAGGTCGCGGTACCAGGCCTGGGCCCGGGCCGAGGCGCCGTCCAGGTTCCGGGTCAGGATGATTTCGGTTCCGGCCTTTTGCAGGACGCGCTGCTGCTTGAGGAAGGCGATCGCGTCCTGGGTCAGATCCTGTTCCAGCGAATCCCGATAGGCCCGGAACTCTTCCCAGTACCGCGCGGACTTGCCGTGGAACTGGGGCGCCTTGGGATCGAAGATGCGGATGGGATCATAGCCGCGCGCGGCGAGGTAACTTGCCCTGAACGAGGGATGGAAGGGGGTGATATGCTTGAGGGAGTCTTCCGGCTTGTCGCCGGCGAACATGCGGCCTGTGAGCACGGCGCCGTCCCAGGCGGCGGATTGCAGCAGGCGTTTGTAGGAATTGTAGACGCCGGCCCGGCAGGTATCGTTGCTCATGTTCATGTATTGCTTCCAGCCGATTTCCGAATCCATCTCCGCGTCCGTGCCCGCGGCGGTCTTTTCGCGCCAGGCTGGATGGTCCTGCCAGAACTTGTCCGAGACCTCGGGGAGATCGAGCCAGGCATAGGCCAGGATTCCGTTCTGGTGGAGCAGATCCGCCAGGTAGCCGTATTCAAAGGTGTATTTATCATACTCGTGCCACCCGGCGAGATAAGCGGCTTTGACCCCGTTCTTGTGCCAGTTGGCTACCAGTTGCTCCAAGGGGATGTCTTCGCGGTTGCCGGGATCGAAATAGATCTCCAGGCTCGGGGATTTGAGGGCGGGATGCAAATCGAATTCGCGCTGCACCATATCCAGGAAGAAGGGGAAACGGTAGGGCCCGCCGCGCGCGGAGTCCGCCGCGAAAGACGTGGCGAAGAACAGGTACTTGCCTTCGCCGTATTCCCCTCCCGCCACCAGAGGCGCGTCTTCGGAAGTGCTGTACTCGTTCACGTATTCCACGTCGGCGTCGAATACCATATAGGGCGAGGGTTCCGGCCATTTCATTTCCACCTGGGGCAGGAAGTCATCCTTGAGATCCGTCACGGTTTTTCCGGAATCCGTGGCGCGTATCCCGATCAGTTCCGCGAGGGTGGACGGGCCTTCAAGGATCACGGAGTTTCCCTTGGCCACCCATTTTTCCAGCATCAGGGCCTGTTGGGTCGAGATATAGGCGGTCGCCTGGGCGGGAACCACAACCAGGTTGTTTTCGTCGGGGATTTCCAGGAACCGGTCCACCCGCAAGGTGTCCACATCGATGCCGCAGGCCCGGAAGGCGCCGACCCAGGAAGCCTGGTTGGCCGGGAACTTGACGCGCTCCGCCGAAGCGGGACCGGAAAGCGGGGCGGCGGAGTCCTTTCCGCCTGCGGCCGCGGCGGCTTGCGCGGGAACGGCCGACGGGGGATGCCAATGACCATGTCCGTTGGCGAAACCGGGCGGCACCCAGAGGACGCAGGGCCGGGCGGGCACCCCATGCCCCAGGCGCAGGGCCGGCGAATAGAACAGGCGTTCCCGGGCCTTCCCAAAGAGGCCTTTCCGCTGCTGCGAGAACCGGGGCATCCAACCTTCCGGCTTCTCGATGGCCTCGGCCACGAAGCTCCAGCCGGGCGGACAGTGGACCGCCTTTTTGTATTCGACGGAAACGGGATTGCCGGAAATCCATTCCTCATGCTTGTTGCCGGAGGCGTCGAGATAGAACGTGCGCAGGTATTTGCCTTGCGGGTTGAGGACCACTTCCCGGCTACCCGTAACATGCACAATACCCTGGGCCTGCATCTCCAGTTGCAGGCCGCGGATGTCCGAGAACTGGTAGCCCATGCCGCGGATGCCCTCCACCAGATCCTTCAGGACCTTGCGGTCGATCCAGGGATGGAAGAAGAAGCTGGCGAAGCCGTCGCGGACGGCCAGGTTGTTCTTGGCGCAGCGCAGCAGGGGAGCGGCCTCCTGGCGATCGTTGGGCACGTACCCCAGGTTCTCGGGGATGATGGAGGATCCCGTCGGGTGCCGGGCGATGAAATACGGGACCAGCTGATCGAACCCGGTCTTGTCGATCACCTGCCGCCGGCCGTATTCCGCGGAGAAGAAGCGATCGATAACGGAGTAGTCCAGTTGCGAGCAGGCATAATGCGGCGTCTCGAACACGATGGGATAGATGCCGTTCTTGCGCATCTCATCGATGCCCTTTTGGATCCGCAAGCGCAAGTATTCCCGGGAATCCTCGAAGATGGGGGTGTCGTGCAGGGCGTCCCAGAACTCGTAGTCATGGGTGGAGCGCCCCCGGTATTGGTGGGTGCTTCCATGCATGACGATGGCCGCCCCCTTGGACATGGCGTAACGGATGGCCTTGGCGAGTTCGGGTTTGTCGGAAAGGCTGGCGGCCACGTTCTCATCCGGGTCCACGTAGAAGGGCACCAGGGCGATGGAGAAGGGCACGCCTTGCCCGCCCAGGTAATCGGCGATGGCGCGGATGGAAAGGGGATCGGTGAGCGGGCATACGTCCTCGATGCGCACCAGCGCGGTCCGCTTCACCGGGTGCAGATCCCCCACGAAGTCGTGCAGCAGATCCGCGAAAGCCGCATCCCGGCCGCCCTCGACGATGTAATCCGTGGGGCAGTCCGCCACGTACCAGAAATTCCCGGCCTGCACGATATAGGGCTTCAGGTCCCCGTCCCGGGAGCGTACCTGGGCGTGCACCTTGACCTTGGCGGTATCCAGCACGGCGATCAGATTGAACACCGAATCGGTCTTGAAGAGTTCCTGGCCCTTATACATCACGGAGGGATATTCCGATGTCCGCTGGTGGTAGGCGAACTTCAGCCCCTTGGAGGCGAGGGTGCCGTTGGAGGGCGCGTTGGCAATCCCGTGCGCCGTGTCCTTGTAGGTGTTGGTGTCCCCATGCGCGCCGGTCAACGGCCGGTCGAGCTGCCACAGGTTGAAGTCGGCCCAGAACAGCTTCGCGTCCGGGCGGGCCGCCCATTTCAGGAAGGCCGCGGGAAGCGGGTGGTTTTCCTTGTTGCCCACATAGGCGACCAGATCGGCGGGGTGGATCAACGTATCCGCGAAGGAGTCGACTTCGGCGACCACGGTCTTGAGGCCGAAATGCCCGAAGAGCACGGCCACCTGCATGGCCACGCCCGCGCCTCCCGGATCATGGTATACGATGGCTTTGCGCTCGCTTTGGGCCCGCCACGCGCGTTCCAGATTGGGCCAGGCCCCCAGGCTGTCGGCCAGGTGGGTATCGTAGAATTCGATGCTCTGGGCGCCGCCCGCGCGCGCCGCCACGATGCTCTCCGTCAATTCATTCGGGCTCACCTCCACCGGGCCCAGCGGGGTGATTTCCACATGGGCCAGCACGTGCGCGCGCGTGCCCACCTGGGCCAGGGATTGCTCCACGGCCTTGCGCGTCCAGGACGGGCGGAAGGTGGCGGGATTGTCATAGGTATCCGCCCATTGTTGCCACATCATTTCGATGGAAACCCATTGCGGGCGATCCGGCGAATCGAGCAGGCGGTCCACGTCCAGGCCGGTCAAATCCTTCTGGCGCGAGAAGGGAAGCAGATCCGAGGAATGATCCGCGGTGGCGATGAAGGTGACGCAAGCGGTCTTCCCGGCGCGTTTGATCTCGCGGATGGAAGCCAGCAACAGATCGGTCATGCCGCGCGCGCGTTCGGTCACGGCCTCGGGGGAAAAGGGGTCCCGGCCGCCGGCGGCGATTTCCTTTTTGCAAACCGCGCAGGCGCAGGTGACCGTTCCCTTCCAGAGGATGGCGGGTTCGGCGAAATCCACGCCGTCCAGATCGGGGTATCGTTCCAGGAGGTCGCGCACGAATCCCTTCCACCATTCGGCCACGCCCGGTTGGCGCACGCAGAGATAATGGTGATCGGGCATGGGGATGAGATCCTTCCCGTCCGCGGCCTTGATCCTCCATTCGGGATGGGCGTCCCAGGCCCCTTTGTGCTCGAACACCGGCATCCAGGCCACCAGGCGCACGCCATGCTTATGGGACGCGTCCAGGAACAGCCGGAGCAGATCCTTGTTCCCGTAGTCGGTTTTGCGGTTGCCGGGATATCCGGTCCTGTAGACCGCGCCGAACTCGGCGTCATAGGCTTTGAAGAAGATGGTATTGATGCCCCGGGACTGCCATTCGCCCACGGAGGAGTCGACGAATTCCCTTAGGGGTTGTTTCAGGTTGTAGTAATACGACGGATCGAACCGCACGCCTTGGATGCGGCTGGAGCCGAAGTCGGGGCCGGGATTGGGGCCGCGCCGGCATCCCACCAGGAGCAAGAGGGCGACGGGGAGGAGCAAGAGTGCCGACTGTAACATTCTCGTAACGGTACGGGCGCGTGGCGGCATCGGTGGGAACTCCGGACGATAGGAAAAGGTCGATGGAAATCCGTTTGGATAGGAGAACTTGGTGGCAAGAATTTAGCAACGCGGACGCGTGTTCCCAGAGTACGGTTTGGTACGATTTATGGATGGATTGGGGTGGAAAAACCACACATGAAGCGGGACATATTTAGTCCTGAACGCCCCCCCCCGGGGGTGTGGATGGCCGGAGCAGAAATCCGTCCCAGGAGAGGATCCCGTCATGCCATGATCGCCTTCAGCCTGAGAGGGTCCGTTCCTGGGATATCGACTCTCCATCCACGAAGCAATCCACTTCCGCCCGTGGAGCGCACCGATGGGCCTGCAACGTCCGCCGCATAAGACGGCGACGTCATTCGCGGCCTGTTCTCCGTTCGAACGCGTTGTCCATCGGACTACCGCCGCTGCGGTGGGAAATGCCGCCCGTCACGAACCGTTCCGAAACAATTCGTTCCGGCCCGCGCGGGCCGGGTCGGTAAAGGGGGTAACTCCCACGTGCTGGAAGGATCGCGCCCCGGTGACCTCGCGCATACGGGAATGCTGGAACTGATTAGGCCGATTGACATTATGAGAAAACGTCCGATTTCAGGGCCGTTCACGCCTGTAAACGCAAAAAATCCGCGCCCCTGTTTCTGGGGCCCGTAGTATATTTAGCCTCAATCGGTTACTTGGCGTTCGGGTAGGCTAGGATGGTCGTGCGGGACAACGCATTGACGCACTGGTTTTACCGGGTGGCTGATGCGTTCTCAAAGAAGGAATCCCAGATGAATATTTATGTCAGCAACATACCTTACCAGACCACCGAGGATGAGCTTCGCGATGCGTTCGCGGGATTTGGAAACGTGAGTTCCGCCCGTATCATCAAAGACAAGCTGACCGGAAAATCCCGGGGGTTCGGGTTCGTGGAGATGGGCAACGATGACGAAGCCCGCGCCGCGCTTGAAGGCATGAACGGCGCCGAATTGACCGGCCGCAAAATCAACGCGCGCGAAGCCCGTCCCCGCGAAGAGGGACCTGGCGCCGGCGGCGGCGGATTCCGCCGGGACACCCGTCCCAACACCCAGAGCACCAACCGGGGCACCTACTAATCAGCCTCATGTCGCGGAATGGATCCCGTTCCGCGGCCTTGGATTCTTCCTCCCCGTCACGGCCCTTCCCTAACCGCGATTAAGCTTCCTGTTCTTTCCATGCTACCTGTATCGTTCCCGTAAACCCGGTTTTCGGGTGTTTCCGGACTTTTTTGCGGAATCATCGGTGAATGCTTTTAAATGGAATAGGCAAAGATCACGCGTAATTTTTATGTTTCCCCCATGACTGCCTCAGATCCCCTTTCCGTCTTGGAGGAAACCCAGCCGGAAGCCGGACGCAAGGGCCCCGCTCGACACGCTTTTTTCATCAGCACCCCCCGCAATCTGGAACCGCTTTTGGAAGCGGAATTGCGCGATCTCGGCATCGTCGATGTGAAGCAGGTGTACCTAGGCGTGGAAGCCAAGCTCTCCCGGGAAGAGGTGTACCGGGTGGTCTATGCCTCCCGCCTCGCCTCCCGCGTGCTGCGGCCGCTGGCTACCTTCCCCTGCCGCAATCCCGACGAGCTCTACGAGCATGCCGTGAAATTCAATTGGGCCCGCATCCTTAAAGAGGGCCAGACCCTCAAGGTCACGGCCTCGATTTCGGATTCCGCCATCACCCACAGCCAATACGCCGCCCTCAAGCTCAAGGACGCCGTGGTCGACAGCCTGCGCGAACGCACCGGCGCCCGCCCCTCCATCGACCGCGAGACCCCGGACGTGCGCCTGGATCTCTTCCTGCGCCACGATCAGGCGACCATCAGCCTCTACTATTCCGACGGCATCATGCATCGCCGCGGCTATCGCATCCAGGCCGTGGACGCGCCCCTCAAGGAGAATCTGGCCTCCGCGGTGCTGCTGTTCGCCAAGTGGAAAGGCGACCGTCCCCTGATCGATCTGTTCTGCGGCAGCGGGACCTTCCTCATCGAAGCCGCCATGATCGCGACGCACATGCCCGCGGGCTACTTCCGCGAGACCCAGGGCTTCGAGACCCTGCCGGATTTCTCCGACTCCCTGTGGGCGAAGGTCAAGAACGAATTCACCAAGAACATCCTGCCCCTTCCCAAGGGCCTCATCACCGGCGTCGATATCAGCGCCCGCGCCATGGCCGCCACGCGCGCCAACCTGGCCCGCACGCCTTTTCTGGACGCGGTCAAACTGGTGCAGAAGGATTTCGCCAAGCTGGAAGGCCCGTATCCCGATCGCACCGTGGTCGCGAATCCGCCCTACGGCGTTCGGCTCGAGGACACCAAGGAAGGCCTGCAGGAGTTCTACAAATCCCTGGGCCAGTTCCTGAAGGTGAAGTGCCCGGCTTCCAAGGCCTACGTGCTGATCCCGGATCGGGAACTGGAAAAGGAAATCTGGTTCAAGCCGGAACGCCGCCTGATGATCGACAACGGCGCCCTGGAAGTGATCGTGGCCGAGTATTCCATCATGGCCCCGCGCGAAGACGCGCCGGAGCGTCCCGCGAAAGCCGCTCAGGCCGAGCCCGCGGCGGTGAAAGAAGCCGCCCAACCGGCTGCGGCCGCCATGGAAGCAACGGTCTCCGGGACGGCCGGGGAATCCGCGAAAGCCGCGCCCGCCAAGCCCGCGCCCGCGAAAGCCGTCAAGCCGGAGAAGGCTTCCAAACCGACCCGCCCCGTCCCGGCCAAAACCCCTCCGGGGAAATGATTGTAGTCCTCACCGGCGCCTCGGGCTTTCTCGGAAAAGCCCTGTCGGCCAGGTTGGCGGCGGAAGGCCACTCCCTCCGCGTCCTCTCCCGTAACCCACGTGCTACTGCGGCGCGGCTTCCCTCCGGAGCCCCGGTATTCGCATGGCCTGCCGCCGGTCCGTTTCCCGATGCGGCCCTGGAAGGCGCGGACGCGGTGGTGCACCTTGCGGGCGAAAATATCGGCCAATGGCCCTGGACCTCCGCGCGCAAGCGCCGCATCCTGGACTCGCGCGTGCAGGGGACCCGGGACCTGGTGGAAGCCATGGGCCGCGCGGCCCGCAAGCCCGCCGTGTTCGTGGCCGCTTCGGGGATGGGGTACTACGGCGACGGCGGTGAGGCGCTCATGGAAGAGACGGCGCCGCCGGGCCGGGGATTCCTGGCCGAAGTCTGCGTTGCCTGGGAGCGGGAGATCTTCCGCGCGGAGGAACACGGCGTGCGTACGGTCGCTGTCCGCAACGGACTGGTGCTGGGGCGCGGGGGCGCGCTGGAAAAACTCCTGCCCGCGTTCCGGCTGGGCGCGGGAGCGGTATTGGGATCGGGAAGGCAATGGTGGAGCTGGATCCACGTGGAGGACACGGCGGGGATTTTCGCCCATGCCCTCAAGACCCCGAAGATGCGCGGGGCCGTGAACGGGGCCTCTCCGGATCCCGTGCGGCAGGCGGA
>Ga0209515_10005505_pt1 | contig 16346 bp, 16 predicted proteins | sample Subgroupgradi54m_FD_187454 | JGI IMG/M metagenome (GOLD analysis project Ga0209515, IMG submission 187454) | Subsurface groundwater microbial communities from S. Glens Falls, New York, USA - GMW60B uncontaminated upgradient, 5.4 m (SPAdes)... ...
ATTTTTTGCCTCAGCCAGGGTAGTGATACTATCAGGATTAATGGGCAGTGTCATAGATATTAGGACTTATCAGTGTAATACCTTTTCCTAATTGTTGTCAAAAATACCTATGCTATTGAGTGGGTACAGCATTTGGTTGCATAAATGTCAAATTTCAATGCTATAATAAAAATATGGGGGAAGCCGTACAGAATCAGGGTACTCAATTAGATGGTAGGACTGTTGGAGTGGATTTTAATAAAGTAGACAAGGTTGAAGCCCACCATCGATTACTAGGTGAAAATATAATTCGGTTTCAGGCCAGCCCAACTGAAGTCATGGATTGGTATACTGGCCACGATCCTCTGGATGAACGTGATGGATTAATTATTCTAAATATCGGAGATTTACCGCGTAATAGAGAAATAGCAGCTCTTCTATTAACTGGCCCAATGATTGCAAGGTATAGAAAAGATATTGAGATATTAGATCATGGTGCAGCTATCCTTGTGGCACATGCATATATTCCAGAGGCATTTAGGGGAGATAGTGCTAATGGGATGAAAAATGCGGAAGCAGTCCTTAATAGGCATTTGAGTGTAGATCAAGTGCCCGCTCCAGTAACTCCTCAAAATATAATTTATAGTTGTCTACAAAGGTATCCAAATCATCCGTTTTCTCTTGAACAATTACGATATCTTTTTTGCGCTGGTGAAATAATTGAACAATCTCTAAAATATCGTTTTATATTTTACCAAGGAGATAAAAAAACTGATATCTCTGAAAATCACTATCTCAGCAAACAATTATTTCAGTTAGTCTCCTCAAAAGCTCTTGGAGGTAATCAAGATATCGATACCAGAACCCTAGGGCTCGATGCCTTATGGATTAATTCAGGAAATAATTTATTTGAGCAGCTAGGAAATTCGCCAGATAAAAAAGCTCAAAGAGAAACACAGTTATTGGCGATGATTAATGCCCTTGAAGATGTTTTCATAAAGAAGGATAAAATTTTACATAGCGGCGGTCAAAATCAGGTGAGGGGTCAGCTTCATGAATTAGTATGGTATTTAGATGCCTTGATGCTTCTTGAATCTCGTAACAATACATCAACAAAAGTCTTCCCTTCTAATACATATCAAGATAGACCAATAATTAATCATCCGGATTTAAATAGAGCATTTGATTTTAGAGTCAGTTACCCAAATGGTAGTGCATTAGTACAATTAAAATCAAGGCCTCAGCCTCGAAGTAATAAACCTTATCACCCATTAGTAGTTCCTGTTCACGAGCAGAACTTTTTAGATATTAATCCAAGTCGACTACATAATAAATTACAAAAATATCGGGAAATAGTGGCAAATCATTTTGAAAATAGCTCAGCAGATTTAAAAAAATATGTTCTTCCATCGGTCTATAATGTTTTAGATAATCCAGCATATAGAAAAGATACACTGGAGGTAGTAAAAAGTTTGTATGAGGGTGGAAACAAACCTGTTCCAAGATTACTAAACCGACATGACCGTAGGATTATACAAGCTCTAACAAGAAATAAAAAAAGATAAAATTACTTTACACTTTTTAAATTATTTACTTGTAGTATTATTAGTTGTTATTGTTTGCTTGGCTTCAATAAAATTCCTAATCATAGAAGCAGTATAAATGTAATTTGCTCGAATTAATTCTTGAAGAGGTAGAGGCCCATTTACCGGACCTAAATCTTCATGAATACCATCAAACCTCCAACCGGTACCGCGTACGGGAGTCGAACCCGTGATTTCTGGGATGAAAACCCAACGTCCTAGGCCACTAGACGAACGCGGCAAACATTTCAGATTATACTGGAATTGAAAATTCTTCTCAACCACAATTATGTTAACTAGTTGTAGAAAACTAATTGTGGTCAAGCGAGAAAGAAGTTACTCTGTTTTTCCTGTGAGGAGTGCATCAATAATATCATGAGGTAATGCAGCTGCATTTAAAAGTGCTTTTCTTACTAAAGAACCTGCCTCAGATCCTATCTCATCAGCAGCTTTGATAGAGCCTTTAACAGCACTCAAAGCTAAGGCACCTGAATCAGCGCCAATATCCCCTGCAGCTTTAATTGCTCCTTGCACTGCAGCAACTGCAGCCTCCCCCACATCTCCTCCTACTTTTGACACAGTCATAACAGCTGTTGAGGCTGCTTCCCCTGCAGCTTCTGTTGTATCAACTCCAACTTCTTTGGCTCCATCCACAGCTCCTTCCACCAAACCTGTGATTCCTGCTGTAATAGAAGCTCCTGCTGTTGATAAAGCCTGCACTCCTCCGGAAACCACATCAGAAACTGCCTGAGTCCCACTTGCTGTAACATCACCCACTCCTTGAATTGCCTTAACTACATTATCTTTAGCTACACTTTGAGCTATTGAAACCACATCTCCGGCACCGGATATTAGGGAAGAAAGAGAATTCTTAACATCATCAACTAAGTTTGCCACATATATACCATAAATAATTTTTTTCAGTTTGTCAAGAGACTGGTTAGGTGATATACTCACTTTATAAATGGCTTCTCAAGACAAACCTCAGGAATTGATCACCCCGGCTAAATTAGGCATTATTGGTTATGGATTTGTGGGCCAAGCTGTGGCTAATGGCTTTAAAACAGCCTCCAATGAACAGGATACTATTTTATGGTATGACAAATTTAAAGAAGGTCTGACTTTAGAAAAAGTAATTAAAGAAAGTGAGTTTGTCTTTGTTTGTCTGCCTACCCCAATGAAGGCTGATGAAACAGGCATTGAGTTATCTATTTTTGAGGAAATGATTCCCAAAATTACTCACTATACTGATCACACTGACAAAATCATTATTATTAAATCCACAGTTACTCCTGGCACTACTGTAAAATTTGAGAAACAATTTCCTAATAGTAGGTTTTGTTTTAACCCGGAATTTTTAACAGAAGCGAATTTTTTAGATGATTTTTTGCATGCTGAAAGAACTGTAATTGGTGCCAATAATGACCTGGTTTTAAGAAGTGTGGCTGTTATTTTCAGGCAAAGATTCCCCAAAACTCAGATTTTTTTAACAGACCCCACCACAGCAGAGACTGTGAAATATTATGCTAATGCTTATCTTTCCATGAAAGTGACCTTTGCTAATTTTTTCTATGATTATTGTCAAAAATTGGGAATTAAATATGAGGAAGTTAAAAAAATGGCAGCTGCAGATCACAGAATTGGGGATACTCATCTGGAAGTAACAACCAACAGAGGATTTGGGGGTAAGTGCTTTCCTAAGGATTTAGTGGCTATTATGGGAGAATTTAAAAAAATAGGGGTAGACTCTTCTCTTTTGGAAACTATCTGGAAATACAATAAAGGGATCAGAAAAGTTTATGACTGGAAAGAAATCCCATTTGCAGTAGGTTCAAATACCCCGGAGATAATATAGCTTTGAGCGTCTGATACTGCTATCTTTCTTTTTAACTTCAATTTTTACTAAGGATCTGGAATCTAAAGGCCAGGTTCGTTCAACCCCAATTCCCCCTGCTCCTATTTTTCTAACAGTGAAAGTTTTATTTACTCCCCTACCTCTAGCTCTTATTAAAATCCCTTCAAAAACTTGGGTTCTAGTTTTTGCTCCCTCTATAACTTGAGAGTGAATTCTTAAAACATCACCAATATGTATATCTGTCTCACCAAACTTTGCTGAAATCATGCTTGAAGTTTATCACAAAACAGTGCTTTGTATCAATGGTATAGTATTTGGATTATCTTTGAACCCTATGTTCTCTTATTTGTCTTAAATGATAGTCAATTAGACTTTTAGTAGGATCCATAGGTATTTCATTTTGAGCAAGTGCAGAACCAATAGCTCTTCCTGCTGATCTTAGAATAGTATGTAAACCATCCCAATCTGCATCAGGTATTCCTGAACGGACTTTTAACAAATTTAGAGCTTCTTCTATTGCCCTTTGTTCTCCTTTATCAATATCATGGGGATTCAAATTTCTTCTTATTTGTGCAGTAGAATGTATAGCAAATACACTTGCTTCTAAACCATCTAACCCCATTTCTGAGCCCAGCATAGCTCCCAAATTTAAAACTTTAACCATCCAGGGTGTATAACCTCTAAAAAATATTCTTTTGACAACCGCTGGAGATTTTCCATAAACCCATTCCAGGAATAAAAACCTAGTTGAAGCTATTAAACCCTTGTGAAATTCATCTACTGATCGAATGTCAAATTGATTACCATCCTCTAAACCCATAGTAGGGTAAATTATATCATACCTACAGTTTTAGGCATTGAAATTTTTACCTATTATGGTTTCTAATAAGACTTTAATACTTCCTTTTATGTATTGTGGTTTATGCCTTTTAGAAACATGGACTTTTTCCCAGATATCTGGAAACACACTTTCTGCATCATACTTTGCTCTAAGTAGCTCATACCATTTATTATCATAAATACTCCAAAATTCTGCTTCTGAATAATAGTTCTCAGCATATAGCATCTTTCTTGAATAATTATGCTTAGTAAATTCTTCTAACTCCTTATTCCTTGCTAGCGGATTTGATAAATAGTGGCCTGTTTGTCCCCAGATACCAATATCCAATAAGATGTCTTCGTTTAAATAATGCGGTGACAGTTTTTGTGGCTGTTTGGTTGCTTTAACCGGACACAACCACAGAGGATATATCTTTAAATTTTTTTCATTGAATTTAACAAGCTCAAGTGATTTCTGAAACGGACAATAGATATCCTGAATAAAATATTTTTGTGTGCTATTTACTGCGTGTAAGATATCATATAATTTTCGTGTATTGAGAAAAGGGGTTAACAAATATTTGCTTAAACTGTTGCTTTTAATATGAAACAACGACAAGAGGTATTCTCCCATCCAAAATGCCCCCCTGTTATATCTGAATAGATAGTCTTTTAAAGGAATCCGCTCTTCATAAATTTTATCCTGTTTTGATATTACTTTACCCTTTTGATAAAACCACGGATCAGAAGCTTTCGAATAAGTTCTCAAAGCAGCATTACCTGAATTAACTAATTTTCCTGTAATCACTACTGAACTGACAGAATCATATATTATCCCTTCTATATAATCTATCTCCTTATCTTGAAGTAATTTTTTGATAAGCTGAATAGTCTGTCTGACACTACGCTTGGGGTAATATTTAGTTTGAACATATTTAGTAGCTGTAATAAGTTCTATTTTAATCAAGCTGATTAACCCCAGACTGCCATATGCACCGGAAATACCATAAAATATGTCTTTATTTTCTTTTTTTGAAGCTTTGATTATTGCGCCATTTCCTAAAACGATTTCATATTCTTGACAGTTATCATTAAACTGACCAAATTTAAAAGAAGAACTTTCCAGTGATGCCCCATTTATAGCACCCCCGCAAGTTATACCTGGAAATTCTGCAACTACAGGCGGAATCAGATTGTACTTAAGTGTAATATCCACCAGTTTATCCATTGATACGTTCGGCTCAACAATGGCGTATTTTTGTAAAGGATTTACTTCAATTACTTCACTTAAGTGAGAAATATCAATCAACTGATAGTTTTTCTTATCTTGAATCCGGGTAGAATTTGTTCCTCCATGAAAGAAACGTAATTTCTTGCTTTGGGGCGATTTTGAAAATTGTTTAATTAGTGCTGAGATCTGTCTTACTTCACTAGAATGTTGTTTGAGAGTTTTCATACAACCTAAACTATTCTGAAGGATTCTGAACCAAGAAGCTCTTTAATCTCTCCTTCTAAAATAGGGTCAGGAGTTATAGAAAAAGGCAGATCCATTCTTCTTAGGTTTGATCCACCATTTGGTAAAAGCAAAGCAACCGGGACATTACCCGGATAATTTCTCAATGTTCTGTTAATGCTTTGTAAAATGGCCACCCCTGTTCCATTTGGCACATATATTTCTACATATTTCCCTAATTTTTTCTGTACAAATTCCGCAGGTATATTGTTGGGATCAAACACTGTTATTTTATCAATTACCAAAGATAATTCTTCCTCCCTTTTGTCTATTCTCCCAAAAATTAGCACCACCTCATCTTTTAGTAGGAAGTCTTTGCTTAAATCATAGGTGGTGGGAAAAACTACTGCTTCAATTGAAGATACTCCATCAGATACCTTAATAAAAGCCATTTCCCTGGCACTTTTTTTGGTAATCACTTTTTTAACATTTGTAACTACTCCACCCAAAACTAAACTTTTCCCGATCTGATCTTCGGCTATTTCAGAAATTTTCAAAGAGACAAATTTAACTATCTCTTGCAGCTTGGCTAGAAATGGTGGTTCATGTAAGTAAAACCCTAATAAATCTTTTTCAAAGATTAACAATTGTTCTAAAGGTAATTCAGACACATCAGGAAGTTTGATATTAAACACCTCTTCTTGAGTCTCTTCTCCAAATAAAGAAACTTGTCCGGACAACTTGTTTTTATTCAATTTGTGACTTTCTTCCAAAACTTGATCTAATACCAGAAGCTGGGCTGCTCTATTGCCAAAGTTGTCCAAAGCTCCGGCTTTAATTAAGCTTTCTAAGGTTTTTCTGTTAACTACCCTGGTATCCACTCTTTTGCAAATATCAAACAACCTAGTAAATGGTCCGGCCTTTCTTGCTGAAATTATAGAAACAATTGCTGTTTCACCAACGTTTTTAATAGCAGATAATCCAAATCTAATCCCCTGCTTTACTCTACCTGCTATGTCCCCGCTCAAACTTCTTTCCAAATCATCCTTAGATAAATCCTGTAAGGCCTCCAAAGTAAAACCTATTTTGGATTTGTTTACATCCGGGGGTAAAACCACAATTCCCAGTCTTTTACATTCCTCGATCGCTGCAGCGATCTTATCTGTGTCTCCTGATTCAGCCGACATTACAGCAGCCATAAATTCCTCAGGAAAGTTTGCTTTCATATAGGCTGTTTGATAAGCCACCATGGCATAACTCGCGGCGTGGGATTTGTTAAATCCATAGGCAGCAAATGGGGCAATCAACCCAAAAATTGTTTCTGCTTTTTCTCTTCTCATGCCATTTTTAATACAACCTTCCACAAACTTGCCTTTTTGTTTAGCCATTTCAGCAGGGATTTTTTTACCCATGGCTTTTCTAAATTTATCTGCCTCCTGCCAGGAATATCCGGCTAAGTTTATAGCAGTAAACAAAACATCTTCCTGATAAACCAGTAGTCCCAATGATTGTTCCATATATTCTTTCATTCTGGGATCCAGATACTTAATTAGTTTAGGATTATTTTTGCGGGCAATATACTCCGGAATTACTCCCAAAGGCCCGGGACGGTACAAAGCTACCATGGCAGCCAAATCTGCCACCGAGGATGGTTTAAGGTCCACTAGATATTTGGTAATTCCCGCAGAACCCAATTGGAAAATTCCCATGGTATTTCCGGCTGCCAAAAGCTCAAAGGCTTTTTTGTTAGCCAAAGGAATTTTATTTAAATCCACCATAATTTGCTGATTTTCAGATACAAACTCAACTGATTTTCCCAAAATAGATAAATTTCTAATTCCCAATAGATCCATTTTAACCAGTCCTGCATCCTCAACTGCAAACATATCATATTGGGAAACCAGCTTTTCTCCATCTGATTCCTTTTGCAAAGGGGTAAAAGCAGTGATATCATCCGGAGCAATCACCACACCTGCTGCATGAATTGAGGCATGCCTGACAGTTCCTTCAATTTTAACTGCCAAATCCAACAGTTTTTTTATTTGAGGATCCCTCTGATACATTGAAGAGAGATCAGGAACTTCTTTTATGGCATCTGATAGAGATTTGTAAAAACCCTGATGAGGCGGGGGAATTAATTTAGCAATTTTATCCACCTCCCCATAAGCCATTCCCAAAACCCTGCCTACATCTCTAATAGCTGCTCTTCCCATCATGGTTCCAAAAGTCACAATATGAGCTACTCTGTCTGCTCCATACTTTTCCATCACATAAGTAATCACTTCATCTCTTCTGTCATCTGCAATATCTGCATCAATATCAGGCAAAGTTGGTCTGTCTATAGTTAAAAATCTTTCAAAAGGCAGCAGATAATCTAAGGGATTTAAATTAGTTACCCCTAAACAATATAAAACCAAAGACCCGGCTGCAGAACCCCGGGTGTTAGTGATAATTCCCCTTTGATGCGCCATTTCCATAAAATCTGACACCACTAAAAAATAATCTGCATACTGTTTTTTCTCTATAATCCCCAGTTCATATTCTAATCTTTCTTTTATTTTTTCAGTAATTTCAAATTTTTCCTTAGCTTTTTCATATGTTGTTTCTCTTAAATATTCCATTGAAGTTTGGCCCTCCTGTACCTGGAAAACTGGAAATCTGGCCACCCCTAAAGGAATTTCTATATTTACCAAGTCAGCAATCTTTTGAGTATTTGCTAAAGCATCAGGTAAATCTTTAAAATTTTCCTCCATCTCTTCCGGGCTTTTAACATAATAATCAGGAGTATCAATCATTCTAAGCCTGTCTACTTCACTAATAAATTTCCCTGTTTGGATGCAAAGTAATGCATCCTGAGCTTCTGCATCGGTTTTTTTAATGTAATGGAAATCATTGGTAGCCACCATCTTGATACCCAATTTGAGGGAAAACTCTTTAACTTTGTTTTTAGTTAAAGTTTGCAGATCCAGCAATCTTTTGATATCTCTTTTAATTACTACATCCAAAGCTTGATCCAAAGACTCCTGATAAGGATGGTGCTGTAATTCCAGGTAAAAATCTTCCCCAAAAATCTCCTGATAGCTTTTTAACATACTTTCTGTTTTTTGGTCATTTCCTATTTCTAAGGATCTGATAAATTCTCCGGATGGACAACCAGATAAAGCAATTAACCCTTCTCCATATTGTTTGAGTAATTTTTTATCAACTCTGGGGCGGTAATAATAACCTTCTACATGAGCAATGGTAGTTAGTTTCATTAGGTTTAGATAACCCTGGTAGTTTTTAGCTAAAACTGTTAGATGGAATGGTTCAGCATCTAACTTTCCTTCTTTGTCTTGATAACCCCTTTTGGCCACATACATCTCCACCCCAATGATTGGTTTTATACCTGATTTTAAACACTCTTTGTAAAATTCAATTGCTCCATACATCACTCCATGATCAGTAATGGCAATAGAATTCATACCTAAATCAGCAACTGTTTTAACAAGTTCAGGAATTTTGGATAAACCATCTAAAAGAGAATACTGGGTATGACCATGAAGATGAACAAATTTTGGCATATTAGCATCCTATTACTTTGTGAGGAGTTGCTCAAGTATGGATCTTACTTTTTGGGCATCTGCTTTGCCTGAGGTTTTTTTCATTACTGCTCCAACCAAGGCCATAATTACTGTAGTCTTCCCCTTCTTGTAGATTTCCACAAAATTTGGATTCTCCTCTATTACCTTTTTGGCTATCTTTTCTAATTCTTCCAAGCTATCGATTACTCCTGTTTTTTTCTTTTTTAACTGCTCAATTATTTGCCCGGGGTGGGTATTTTCTATATCTATTTTTTTATTGATAATATAGTTTGCGATATCTTTTGCATCTACCCCATGTTCTAAAGTTTCTTCAAAAAACTCTGCTAGCTTTTTATCCTCTGCTAGAATTTCCGCATCTGCTTTTTTTATTTCTAATTCTTCCACATATCTTTTACTTTTCTCCCAAGGCAGTTCAGGGATTGTTGTTTTCAAAATTGTCAATTGTCCATTGTCAATTGTCAATTGAGGAAGATCTGGTTCGGGAAAATAGCGGTAATCATGAGCCTCCTCTTTACTTCTTTGGACATAGGTACTTTTTTTATCCTCATCCCACCCTCTAGTTTCTTGGGATATTTTTTCTCCTTTTTCTAGCGCGGTAATCTGGCGTTTAATTTCATATTCACCTGCTGCTACCATGAATCTAAATGAGTTAATGTTTTTAAGTTCCACTCTGTAAGAAGGTAGCTCCTTTTGTCCAACCGGGCGGACTGAGATATTTGCTTCCAGCCTCATATCCCCTTTTTCCATATCTGCATTAGATACTCCTAAGTACCTAAATAATTGCTGTAATTTTTTAGCATAATCTTTTATTTGGGAGGTATCTTTAAAATCCGGTTCTGTGACAATTTCTACCAAAGGTACTCCTGAACGGTTATAGTCAATCAATGTTTCTCCTCCCAGATGAGTTAATTTTCCCGTATCTTCCTCCTGATGAACTCTATTTATTCTTATCAAGTTTCCATCTTCCAGTTTCAAATTTCCAGTTATACATAATGGCCATCTGTATTGGGAAGTTTGAAAACCTTTAGGTAAATCAGGATAAAAATAATTCTTTCTTTCAAATAGGGAAGTAGGGGAAATTGTGCAACCTAAAGCCAACCCAATTTTTATACAATTTTCAATTGCTTGTTTGTTGATATAGGGGAGGGCGCCAGGTAAACCTAAACAAACAGGACAGGTATGAGTATTTGGCTGTTTACCAAAGTAATCTGCAGAGCACCTGCAAAACATTTTAGTTTTGGTATTTAATTCTACATGTACCTCAAGCCCCATTACCGGCTCATAATTTTTCATAAATCTTAAATCTTAAATCTTAAATCTGGTTTTTGATTATGCCAATCTGTTATCTGCTCATATGCATAACCTACTTTTAAGATAGTTTCCTCATCAAAATGTTTGCCTAAAATTTGTAACCCAACTGGTAAACTACGTTCATGATTAACTGAACGTAGTAAACCTTCAGAAAACCCGCAAGGCACTGACAACCCGGGAATACCTGCTAAATTTGCAGAAATTGTATAAATATCAGCCAAATACATCTTTAAAGGATCATCCACCTTTTCCCCTAAATTCCATGCTACAGTAGGGGAGACAGGACCAACAATTGCATCCACACTCTCAAAAGCTTTTTCAAAATCCATTTTTACTAAAGTCCTCACCTTAGCTGCTTTTGCAAAATAATCATCCCAGTAACCGGAAGACAAAGAGTATGTGCCAAGCATTATCCTTCTTTTAACCTCCGCTCCTATAGTTTCTCTGCTTTGACCAAACCTTATCCCATCATACCTTGCTAAATTTGAAGAAATTTCAGATGGGTTAAGAATATAGTAAGCTGCTAAAGCATACTGACTATGGGGCAAACTTACTTCAACAATTTCTGCTCCTAATTCTTTTAACTTTTCAATAGCCTCTTCAATAACTTTTTTAACTGAATTATCTAAACCTTCCCCGAAATATTCTTTTGGCATCCCCACTTTTAATCCCTTGACTCCAGCTTTCAACCCCTGGGGTTGGAGGGTGAATTTTTCTACTTTAGCGTTAGAATCATAATTATCCCCTCCTGAAATCCAGTCCAAAACTAAGCTTGCATCTTCAACTGACTTTGTAATAGGTCCTACGGTGTCAAATGAAGAAACTGCAGCAATTAACCCGTATCTTGATACCCTGCCATAGCTAGGTTTTAATCCTACCACTCCACAAAGAGAAGCCGGCTGCCTGATTGAACCTCCTGTATCAGAACCCAAAGCAAAAACACAACAATCAGAAGCAACAGCTACAGCAGAACCGCTTGATGTTCCTCCTGGTACTTTTGTTTCATCCCAAGGGTTTTTGGTTGGTCCATATGCTGAATTTTCACCTGATGATCCCATGGCAAATTCATCACAATTTGTTTTACCTATAATAGAAACACCTTGTTCTAAAAGTCTTTCAACAGCTGTTGCATTATATGGAGGAATATAATTACTCAATATTTTGGAGCCAGCTGTTGTTTGTATGTTTTTGGTAGAAATAACATCTTTTATTCCCGCAGGTATTCCGCTGGTATTCTTTTTCACTTCCAAAAAAATGTTTAGCTTTGAATTTAGAGTATTTATTCTATTCAAATAAGAACTATTTAATTCCTGTTCAGAAAATTTTTTGTCCTTTAAAGCTTGTAAGGTTTGGGTTAAAGTTAAAGAAGTTATATCACTCATTAAAAACTCCTTTTGTCACAAAAAAACCCTCAGATTTTTTAGGGGCATTTGCTAAAGCATCCTCTTGAGTAATAGATGTTCTCACTTGATCTTCTGCTAAAACATTGCTTTTCCCAGAAACATTAAAAGTCGGTTCAACATCCGAAGTATCTACTTTATTGAGTTGCTCTACATACTCTAAGATTTTTGAAAGCTGACCAGCATATTTTTCCTCTTCCTTGCTTGTAAGTGGTAAATTAGCCAGCTTGGCCACTTTTTTAACTTGATCTTTGGTGAGAGACATTCCTAAACTTTTCCTTCCATCTCTTTTAAGGCTTTGATTCTAACTTCAATTGGGGGATGAGTGTTAAAAAGTCCAACCAGAAAGCCAGCTGCATCCTTTCCTTTTAAAGGATTAACTATATAAAGGTGAGCTGTACCCCGATTGGCTGCCTCTAATGGTTCTTTATCTGCAGAAATCTTAAGTAAAGCATTTTCTAATCCTTGTGGGTATCTGGTTAATAAAACTCCTGAGGCATCTGCTAATAATTCTCTACGTCTGGAAACAGCCAGTTGAATCAAAGTTGCTATAATAGGAGCTAAAATAGCAGCTACCAAGGCTAAAACCATAAAAATAGTACCAGATTTACTATCTTCCCTATCCCTACTTCCACCAAACCACATTGATCTTAAAAACCAATCAGACAGCAATGCCACAGTCCCCACCAGAATAGAAACCACACTCATCAGCAAAGTGTCTCTGTTACCAACATGGGATAATTCATGAGCTGTTACCCCTTCCAGTTCAGTTTTATTTAATTTGTCCAAAATCCCGGTGGTAAAACAAATAGCTGCATGTTTAGGATCTCTGCCTGTAGCAAAAGCATTAGTAGCTGTATCTTCCATAATATAAATTTTAGGAGTAGGTAGCCCAGCAGCAATACAAAGATTTTCTACTATTCTATAGAGCTCTTTATTATCTTTTTCCAAAACAGGTTTAGCCCCGGAAATACCTAAAACAATTTTGTCAGACCAAAAAAATGAAACAAGATTCATTATTCCAGCCAAAATCAAAGCCATTCCAACCAAACCCAATCCCCCGGTTTCCCCAAACCCAAATCCCCTTCCTAAAACATACACTACCCCTACAGTAAACACAGAGAAGAAAAACATGATCATCCATGTTTTAAAAGTATTATTAGATACCTGATCCCAAGCAGTATTAACAGTTGCCATAAGTGAATTTTAACACAACTTAGCCATACAAATTACTATGTGAATCTACTTCTACAAAAGTTGCTTCATCTCCAGTCCTTTTAAAAATTGCTCTTAAATCTCCAGTTATATTAATACTTCTAAACCCAAGATACTTACCTTTTAATGAATGATTATTCAAAGTAGGGTCAAATTCATCTTTTTCAAAAAGCATCAATCTCTCTCTTAATCTTTCTTTTGTTTTTGTTGATAATTTTTTAAAATCTTTTTTAAAATCCTTACGAAATTTAATAATCATGGAGCATCCAGATAATCTATAGCCTCTTTCATTGTTTTAAATGCTGGAGATAAGTTTCTTCCAAGCCTTATATCCTCTTCCACCTTTTCCAGTCTCTTTTCCAACTCAGGTGTCATTTGAGGAATATCAGAAAAAATAACTTCCCTGGTTCTGATAAAATTCCTCAAAGCAGCATTAATCACATCAGTTAAAGTTAACCCCAAATCTTTAGCAGCTTTTTGAGCATTTTCTTTAACTTCTTTATCAGCTTTAATATGGATTACCGTAGTCATAATAGTATACTTAGTATATACAACAGTTACATATCTGTCAATCAGTCACCAGTCAAAGATAGAAACCTGATCCCAAGCAGTATTAATAGTGGACATTAGAATTTAACTGAAATGTCTGCTTTTTCTGAATCTGTGGCTTTGAAGAATTCCTCTTTTTGGAAGTTAAACATATTTCCTACCAAATTTGAAGGGAAAGTTTCTAAAGAGTTATTTAAATCCAACACATTAGTGTTATAAAACTGTCTTGAGGCTGCTACTTTAGTTTCTGTATCAGAAATTTCATCTTGTAACTGTTTAAAATTATCAGATGCTTTTAGCTCCGGATAAGCTTCTGCCACAGCAAATAAAGATTTTAAAGCTCCTGTTAACATATCATTGGCTTGTGCTTTTTGCCCTAAACTGGAAGCTCCCATTAAAGCAGACCTGGCTTTGGTGACATTTTCAAAAACAGACTTTTCATGCTTGGCATATCCTTTGACAGTCTCAACTAAGTTGGGAATTAAAGAAGATCTTCTTTTTAGTTGAACGTCAATCTGGGACAAAGCTTCCCTGACTCTATTCCTTAAAGTTACAAAACCATTGTAAGTCATAAAAATCCAGAGGATTAATACTATTATTACGCCCGCAATTATATACATAATCATTTAAATTATTAACCCCACTTTTCTTTCTAATCTTTCAATCTTTTTATTTTGATCTTCAAAAACAGGTACTACTACCTCATGAAATGCTTCCACAAAAACATCCAAAATAGCATCTTTAGCTTTTTCAGTAGTTAATGCCTCAGCTATAGCATCTTTGGCTTTGTCTGTCCTTAATGCTTCTGCAATAGCATCTTGACCTGCTTCAGATCTGAGAGCCCCAGCAACAGCATTTTGTCCTTCTTTAGACTCTAATGCTTCCAGAGTACCTTCCTTAATTAAACTTTTAAACTCCTGTTGATCTTTCTTGGTCATGTTTTAATTTTAAACCATTTAACAAAATCTTTCCAGTCCCAAGTATTAACAATCTCTTTCTTTGTAGTCCATCCTCTTCTTGCCACAGCCACCCCAAACCTCATATTATCCATTTGACTAATTTGATGGGCGTCAGTATTAATAATAAACTTCACCCCATACTTTAAGGCTTGCTTTACTAAATCATCTCTTAAATCCAATCTGTTTGGGAAAGCATTAATCTCCAGCAGCTTGTTATTTTTAGCAGCCATTTTAAAAACCTCTACCCAATCAGCCTCAGATGAATCTCTCTCATTTAGTAATCTGTTAGTAGGATGAGAAATGATATCTACATGAGGATTATTCAAAGCTTTAAGTAATCTATTAGTAATAATTTCTTTAGCACCACTGTGACCTGAGTGGATTCCAGCTATACAATAATCTAGGGTTGCCAAAGCTTGGTCAGGTACACTCAAATCACCATTTCCAAGAATATCTACTTCGAGACCATTTAGTACTCGAATACTTTTTGTTTTCTGTTGAATCTGTTGAATAAATTTTGTCCTCTTTTCCACCCATTCAATTTTTTCATTTTCTGAAGTGGTGCTAATGCCTAATGGATGATCGGAAATACCTACGAATTGATATCCTAATTGTTGAGCCTTTTTTACAATTTCCTCTATTGGATTCACTCCAGGTCCATGGGAGGGATTTTTTATGGGAAAATTAGAATGTAAATGTAGATCTCCTTTAATATCTTTTAATTCCACAAAATTAGGTAATTTATGAGCTAAAGCAGCCTCGATTTCACCTGTATCTTCCCTAATCTCTGGCAAGGGAGTTTGCATTCCCATTAATTTATAAAAATCATCTTCAGTTTTGGTATGAACTATTTTTCCGGTGCTGATTTTTTTTACTCCAATCTCTGATAAAGATAGCCCATTTCTCTCAGCTAAAGATCTCAGATGAATATTATGGTTTTTACCCCCAGTAAAGTGTTGTAATAAGGCTCCATAAGATTCCGGCTCCCCCACTAACAAATCCAAACGTAAACCGCTTCCCAAGACCACAGAAGCTTGATTTGACCCCTTTTCCAAAACCCTGGTAACTCCCGGCATTTGGCAAAAATACTCAATCACCTTTTCACTCTTATCTGAGGAGACTGAAAAATCCAGGTCCCCAATTGTGGCTACCATTCTTCGCAAAGACCCTAGAAAGTGAGCCTCTTTTACCTCTTTGTTTTGTTTTAAATAATCAACTATTTTTTCAGCTTGGGCAAAAGCATAGGGCAAAAGCATCCTGCCTGTTTTAACAGAAAGTCTGCCTAAACCACCCATAATATTTTCTGCTAACTTGGCTGAAAAACCTTTTTTAATAAGTTCCCCTGTTTTAATTTGGGATTTTAAGTCTGCTATATCTTTTACCCCTAATTCAGCTATTTTTTGAGCTGTTTTAGGACCCACACCAGGAATATCAAGTAGATCAAAAACCACCTTAGGAATATCTTTTTGAATTTCTTCAAAATGTATAACCTTACCTTTAGTAAAAAGCTCTCCCAGATAGCTTATAATGCTTTTCCCTAAGCCAGGAACTTCATCCAGCCTCCCCTCTTCCCATAAACTGGAAATCTCTGCAGTGGAATGTTCAATGCTATCAGCTGCATTTTCATAGGCACGGATTT
>Ga0209515_10005507_pt1 | contig 16343 bp, 18 predicted proteins | sample Subgroupgradi54m_FD_187454 | JGI IMG/M metagenome (GOLD analysis project Ga0209515, IMG submission 187454) | Subsurface groundwater microbial communities from S. Glens Falls, New York, USA - GMW60B uncontaminated upgradient, 5.4 m (SPAdes)... ...
CATTAGGGACGATTGAGACTTTATCGGGCCGTGGACTCAGGATTGGCATTGTGGTGGGTCGGTTCAATGAGGAAATTACGCTCAAATTATTGCAGGGAGCCGTGACCACCCTTGAGAAAAAGGGTGTTAAGGATATCTACGCGGTTTGGGTTCCGGGGGCCTTTGAGATTCCTCTGATGCTTCAGAATCTTGCCAGAACCGAGAAGTTTGATTCCTTGATTGCCCTGGGAGCGGTCATTCGAGGGGAGACGCCTCACTTCGATTATGTATGTCAAGAATCCTCCCGAGGGGTGATGGAGGTTTCTCTCAAAGAGAGTATCCCTATTGCATTTGGAATTTTAACGACGGATAATTCGAAACAAGCGCTGGATCGCGTCGGGGGACGTCATGGGCATAAAGGGTCCGAAGCGGCGCTTGTGGCCATCGAAATGGCTCGATCGATGAAACCTTCAAACAAAAAGGCTTATGGGTTATCGGCGTAAAGGCAGAGAACTTGCGATACAGATCCTCTACGAGATGGAGATGAAAGACACTCCTCCGAAGGCGGTTTTTGATCTTTTTTGGAAGCATGAAGATATCTCTGAGGAGGTGCGGCAGTTTACCATCGAGCTTGTGGAGGGAGTTTACCGCAACCGCAGAGAGATCGATCAGGTCATTGAGGAACACTCTCTTCACTGGAAATTGCCTCGTATGGCCGTTGTTGACCGTAATATTTTGAGATTAGGGGTCTATGAATTACTTTATCTTCATGATATACCCACGAGTGTTACCTTAAATGAAGCGATAGAGATTGCCAAAAAGTTTGGGACCGAGGATTCCGGGGCCTTTATTAATGGAATTCTCGATAACATTGCAGAAGACGTAAGAAAAAAGTAAAGCGACTTTCATGATTCAACTCGTTCTCTCCTCTTTGCCTTTGGATGAAGTCCCGGGAAATATTGCATTGGCTACATTTTTTGAAGATGTCAGGCCCTTGAGAGGGGCGACCAGTCTTATTGACTGGCGTCTAAACGGGCGCCTCTCCGAATTGATTCTTGGAGGAAGAATCTCGGGCCATTTTTCCGAATCCCTGATTATGCCCGCCCAAGGCCGCCTCTCCGTGCGCGAAATCTTCGTTTTTGGTCTTGGCAAATCAAGCGAGCTGAAAGAAACAACCTTCGAATCCGGGTTTTCCGTCATGATTGACAAGTTGATGCGTCTCAAGTCGGGAGAAGTTGTCGTCTCTTTTGGAGATCTCTCCAAGGATTTTATGGGTTGGAGGGCGATTTTGAGAAGTTTTATGAATACTCTTTCCCTGAAACACCAAGATGTCCAGGTGGTTTGTTCCGAAGATCCCCGCTGGATTTCCGAGGCCAAAAAACGCAATATGGATTTTGGTCCGAAGGTTCAGCTCTCCTATGCCTGATTTCCCTACGAACTCTGCACAATGAGCACTTGACCTGTTTTAGACCGGAAGGTTAGTGTTTCTTCCATGGCTGAAATCACACAAGAAAGAGTTCTCAACGTCTTGAGGACGGTCAAGGATCCTGAATTGGGGAAAGATATCGTTTCTTTAGGGATGTTGAAAGAGCTCCTTATCACCGGAAAAGATGTTTCCATGGAAGTGGTATTGACCACACCCGCTTGTCCTTTAAAGGACAAGATTACAGACGATATTCGCCTGGCGATACGAGGGAGTCTTCCTGAGGTCGGTAAGGTAGAGGTTCGATTTGGAGCGGAGGTAAAAAGCTCAAGACCTATGAGTACCCAAAATCGTTTACCAGGTGTTAAAAATGTTATCGCTGTTGGTAGCGGAAAAGGCGGTGTTGGCAAATCGACCATCGCCCTCAACCTGGCCCTAGCCTTGAAGCAGGAGGGGGCCAAGACGGGACTTCTGGATGCCGATATTTATGGGCCTTCCGTACCCATCATGTGTGGTGTCAAAGAAGGCGAAAAACCAAAACTCGCCTCTGGTAATCGTATTATTCCTTTGGAGCGTTTTGGAATGCCCCTCATGTCGATGGGTTTTTTGATGGGGTCGGGTGATGCCGTTGTCTGGCGTGGTCCGATGCTGGCCAAGATGCTCCAGCAATTTTTGGAACAGGTAGAGTGGGGCGATCTCGATTACTTGATCGTTGATCTTCCTCCGGGGACGGGGGACGTTCAACTGACCTTATCCCAATTAATTCCTCTTTCGGGTGCTGTGGTTGTAACGACGCCCCAGGATGTGGCGATGGCGGATGTGATCAGGGCGATCAAGATGTTTCAGATGACGAAGGTTCCCCTTTTGGGGATTGTTGAAAACATGAGCAGTTTTGAATGTCCGCATTGCCATACAGCCTCTCCTATTTTTGGTGGGGGAGCGGATAAGAGTCGTTATGGCCAGTTAAACATTCACTTCTTGGGAGAACTTCCACTGGAAGTAGCCACGCGTCTTGCCGGGGATCAGGGGGAACCTATTGTGGTACGTGACCCAAAGTCGCCTCAAGCCGAACGTTTCCGCTCTATCGCTCGTCAAATAGCAGCTTCGCAAAGTGTGGTGAATTTTGAAAAAGACATCGAGTTGCCTACCCTAAAACACCACGCCTGACGAGGGGAGAAGCGAGCAGCCTCCAAACCCCCCTCCTCCGCCTGCACGCAGGGCCCCTTTTTGATTCTCAGGCACGATTTGAGCTGGCTGAGTCTGCTGAGCCGGATTGTTTTGCTGCGTAGGTTCCATGATCGTCGTTGTTGAAACATTCGGAGTACTTGCCGCACCCAAACTTGGAGCGGTTTCTGGAAAAGCTCCCGGGACCTCTGGGTTGGGTGGGTTTGCGGGCAAGGTTGGGCTATCAACAGCGAGTTGATTGACGGCCGCACGTGAGACAGGCTGATCACAACCGCAGTCGGGGATAAAAATTCTCACAGAAACTTTTGGTTCCGAAGAATGGGAGTAGACTCTGTCACTATTCAGAATCACGTTAATCGGATGGAAGACATTATCAACGAGCGGAGGAGTGTTGGGATTGGTGGGATTGCTTTCTGGAGATCCGACTTGGCCAGATTCGTCAGATTCAGAAGGATGTTCCCATCTCAGTTGATCCGCATCCGTCTGGGGAATATTCGATAGATTCACAAAACTTCCTGATGCTATTTTTTCGATGGAGAATCGGGGTTCGTCGGGGGAAGACGGTGTTTCTCTCATCAGTCTCTGGATCTGCATTGGAAAGAGACAGGCCATATGAAACGGGTTTTCGAAAATCTGTGCGATATTGAGGTTTAAATGTTGATTGGGATCGACTGGAACTGGAGAAGGACACGTGCAAGGATCGGCATACGTTCTTGCCCTGCCATTGGGAGAAATAATTTCTGTACTTATTCTTCCATCATTCGGATTTGTTTCTATCGTCATCGTCATGCCTCTTGAGGCAAGACTTTCCCTGCTGGCATTGACAGCCAATCTGAAGTGTTCTTTCTGCTGCGGTCCAATACAGACGGAGGGAGATTGAGCTGGAGCCGGAGTGACAGGGGCTAATAAAAAAATAACTACCCAGGACAGGATCGTTTTTCTTGCGGTCATGAAGAGATCTAACGGAGCAAACTCTATGCCAAGGGGTGACGGCCGATCCCGTTTATTTTACCTTAAATAATAGCGGGTTAGAGACTTTCATTTTCAACTCAGAAACATTCTCTTATCAAAAGGAGAAACTTTCTCATTTTGAGAATCAAGAAGGGTCCCGCTACCCTATTTTGATGAGATCTTTACATTAGGTTGAATTTTCAATATTCTCACGCTTCAAAATTTCATAACCTTATCAATCAACTTGGAGAGACTATGTCCAAAAAAAATCTCTTGGCTTTTTTTGTCGCTCTTGTCGGACTCTCAGGATTTGCCAAAAATGTTTCTGCCAAAACGGATATTGAATTTATCCTTGATGCCTCGGGCAGTATGAGGGCGGCCATGGAAGGGAAGACCCAAATTGCCGTGGCCAAACAATCGATTAAGACGGCCCTCGAATCCATCACCCCGGATACCCAAGTGGCGCTGCGTGTTTATGCCCACCGCATGGAACAAGATGACAAGGCCAAGAGTTGTCTTGATTCGGAATTGATGATTCCCCTGGGCCCTCTCAATAAGACGGATTTTTCTGCAAAGGTCGATTCGATTCAACCCAAAGGGTACACACCTATTGCTTATTCTCTTTCACAGGCCCCAGGGGATTTTGGAGCGGCTGTCGAATCAGAGAAGGTCATTATTCTCGTGAGCGATGGAGAGGAAACCTGTGGGGGCGATCCGGTGCAAGTGGTCAAGGATCTTCAGGCTAAAGGATTTAAGGTCAAAGTAAATACGATCGGGTTTAATGCGGACGCCAAGGCCCAAGCCCAACTTAAACTCATCGCGGCCGCCGGTGGGGGTCAATACTACGACGCTAAAGATTCGGCGACTCTCGCTTCTTCCCTCAAGGAGGTGACACAAAAGGCCGTCCTGGTGAATAAGACGGCATCCGTCTATGGTGCCGAGATTCAAGGGAGCAATGCCTACGAGTCGGCTGTGCCACTTCCTCTGGGACAAGAGCTCCGCCTCAATCATCATCAGAGAAAATCCGAATATGATTATTTTTATGCCGATCTTAAAGCGGGACAATCTTTGATCTTTACGATGACGACAGGGGACAAGGGAGTGACAATTCAAGGAACAACGATTCAGGAAAACGAGAATCCTTACGGTGGATTTCAGATTCATGATGCGACAAGAAACAAGGTGGGTGGTGAAGAATTGATTGGCGTCAGAAACTCGGCCAAGACGGTGACGGTGGATATCCCGACGACCGGCCGTTACTATGCTCTCATTGGAAGTATTTACGATAGCATGAATAAAAATGTCACTTTTAAAGGTGAAGTAAAGAATTTCTATGATGCCGGGAGTGACAGTGACGCCGGCTCGACTCCTGAAACGGCGCTCATGATCCAGAAACAATCTTATCCGGAGAATTATATAACCGCCAAAGACGAATCCGACGTGTTCAAGGTGACGACAGCGGCGGGAGAAAAACTTGCTGTTAAAATTATCCCTGAAAATCCAAAAGCCATGTTGATGGCTACCTTCATGGATGATCTGCGTGCGGAGATCGGCAGGGGACAATCTCCCAACGAAGGAGCCGGCTTCAGGGTCAGTGCAACCGCCACAGGAACAACCACTTATCTCAAAGTGCAAAGATCCATGAGTGAGGTGCCCACCAAGTATTCGATCCAGTTTGAAACGGCCACGGCAGAAACAAACCCGACCACCCCACAGGCGGTGGCACCGACACCTCCACCAGCGCCCATCGTGGCTTCACCCGTTGTGGCACCCACAGAACCCGTTGAAAAAGTCCTCTCTCATGAGCCTACATCCGAAAAGGTCCATTGGATGGCGGCGAAAAACCTCAAAGTCCTTGCGGGGGTCTTTGGCCTGGGTCTTCTCATCGGTCTTGTCTTGGGCTTTATGCTGAAGGGATCGTTAAGGCGTTCTTCTTGATTTGGACAAACTTGCTCGAGGCGGCCTCGATCTTTTGTTCCCACTCCGGATTGGGCTGGAGTCCTGCGGTCTCCTTGAGGTAAACCACAATCATTTGGGTCATGGTAAAAGGGTCTACGAGGACGGCCTTTAAAACAAAACCGGCAATGATCCCCATCGTGATAAAAAGCCATTTTTTTTGTGGCTCCAAGGCCGCTGCTCCTAAAGCAGGACCGATTGTCAGGACAAGGAAAATGGGAAGACTGATCAGGGCCACAAGACCCGTAAAAAGGGCCGTCAAAAGGATAGATCTCCAGATTTGAGCATACAAAATCAATCCTTGATGGGCTGATTTCCACGCGGTTTCCTCCGGATGGATAAATTTGCGCGCTAAGATGGCTTCATCGATATACGTGAAGCTGAAGTAGAGAATCGCGTGCATGATTTTTCTCAAACCATCTATGCCGGGGACGCCGGAGAGAAAATCCGTCAATCCCATCATGAGTCGGGTAAGCACCCGAATGACCCCATGAACCATGCGATCAACCAGGAATAAAACGGAAGAGTTTTTGAAATTCTCCGTGACAAGTTTTTTACCGTAGGCGATTTGTCCCATCCCTTCGGGAAGTTTTCCCTGGGTGGCGAGGGCACTGATCACCGCCACATGCCCCGCCTTTACGAGATAGAGAATATATTCTCGAGCCAGTCGTGTGAGAGGAAAACTCACCAAAAGACCCAGCCCCCAGGCGATCACTTCAGCATTGGGGCTGATTTCAGAAACGGCGCGTCCCACAAGGTAGATAATCCCGAAATAAATGACGAGGAGAACACCAAATAAAAGATAAACAGCGGCCCTTAAAATCAAGAAGGGCAGGGTCTTGAAGACGATAGATACTGTTTCACCGAGATAGAGGGCCATTAAGTAATCCCCAATATATCTTTGCCGTCTGGCGAAATCATGTCACGAGTCCAGGGAGGATCCCACACAACTTCTACAAAAACTTCTTCAACGCCCGTCATTCTGGAGATGACTTCTTTGATTTGGGCCGGCAGGCTTTGTGCGGCAGGGCAGTGTTTGCTCGTGAGAGACATCCGTATGGATATTTTTTTATTCGAGAGTTGTACCTCATAGATAAGGCCCAGATCGTAGATATTCACGGGTATTTCAGGATCAAAAATTTGCTTCAGCTTCTCAATCACATTTTCTTTTGAGAGGTCTTCATACAAACCCTGCACCTCGAGGTTTAAAAATTTCTTCATATTTTGCTCAAGGATGCCACGATCTTTTGGCATGAAGGGTCGAAGTTTGAAATCATTGATGACATTGACAGAAAATTTTTGCCAGGCTTCCCAGCAAGCCTGACAGATATTTTCGTGAATTGTCTCTCCGAGTGTTCCCGGGTAGGGTTTTCCAGAGAGTTTTTTTGCTTCTTGACCACACCGTAAACATTTGAATGGGGAGGATGTCATAGTTGTAATTTCCTTATCCGAACGCCGGCTTCTTTGAGTAAATTGGTGGCGACGGCCATCAAGGGATAATGGGCATCGAAGACAACTTCTTTAATCCCTGAATTGATAATCATCTTAGTACAGATCAGGCAGGGAGAAAATGTGGTGTAGAGGGTTGCCTCTTTGATAGTGACACCGTGATAGGCCGATTGGGTGATCGAGTTTTCTTCGGCATGGGAGCAAAGGCATTCGTCAAGATTGGCGCCCGAAGGACCAAAACTGTTGCAACGCGGGCAACCTCCCTCGTTGCAATTTCTGACTCCGCGTGGAGTCCCGTTATAGCCGGTCGAAATAACTCTCTTGTCTTTAACAATGACAGCCGCCACCTGCCTTTTGATACAATTACTCCGACGGGAGACCATTCGGGCAATGTCCATAAAGTAGTGATCCCACGAAGGTCGTTGTCGGGTTTGGGCTAATTGCTTAAAAAGAGATCTGACTTTTTCATGAAGAACCTTGAGAGTTGAATTGTTGCCAATCACCTGATCGGCAAGTTTTTCTGTGGCAAGAAGCTGTTGGGCGGCTGGATTGTCACTCGTAAACTCCCTTTCTTCCATTTCTACAAATTCCTTAAAAATTTGCGGATCATTTTCACGAGCCCTTTTTTTGATACGGTCAAACCGGGTCTTGCGTGGGGCATCCACCTGGAGCAGCATAAAGTCGTGTCTCTTCTTTAAGGCAATGACCTCTTCGGGATTTCGGATAGAATCAATGACATAGTTCCGATCCGGCTTAAGCTCGGCGAGTGTCTTTTCGGCAAGAACAGAGGGCCCGCCACTTTCTCTGAGTTGCGTGCCCGTCTGGATAAGATTTTCACGTGTGACCGGCAGACCTTTTTTATGGAGTTCCTCTCGGATAATGTCAGAAAGAGAATGATACTCAAAGCCGCATTCTTTAAGAAAATTAGCAACCTCTCCTTTGCCGGACCCATTCTTTCCGGTAAGACCAATCACCATGAGCTTCCCTCTCTTTTTACAAACCTATTTCAAATTCGTTGACAGGGCAAGTGTGTTAATGAGTAATGCGATTATTAGGGGGACCTGTGGGAATTAAAAGTGACGCGTGGATTGCCACAATGGCGATGGAAGCCAAGATGATCGAGCCCTTTGAGGAGAATCAGGTGAGCAAAGGGAATATTTCCTTTGGCCTTTCTTCTTATGGTTACGATCTCCGGCTGGCTGATGAGTTTAAGATTTTTAACAATAAAGCGACAGGGATGATTGATCCTAAAAAGTTGGATCTGAATGCTTTTTATGATTTTAAGGGTGACGTTTGTATGATCCCTCCCAATTCTTTTGTCTTGGCCCGAAGTCTTGAATATTTTCGTATTCCACGCCATGTCATGACCATTTGTTTTGGAAAATCCACCTACGCTCGATGCGGGATCCTGACCAATGTTACGCCTCTGGAACCCGAGTGGGAAGGTTATGTGACGATGGGTATTTCAAACACAACGCCACTCCCCGCCAAAATATTTGCTAACGAAGGTATTGCTCAGCTTCTTTTTTTCGAAGCCGATGAGGTGTGCCGGCGTTCTTATAAGGATAAAAAGGGCAAATATCAGGGCCAAAAGGAAATCACCCTCGCGAAAGTCTAGACTCCTTCTCTCTCCTTAAAGGTGGGCAAAGGCCTTGATCAGCTTGAGTCCTGCGGTTTGGCTTTTTTCGGGGTGAAACTGACAAGCAAAGATATTGTCGAGCTCAATCGAGGATACAAATTCTCTTCCGTAGTCCGTTGTTGTCGCAATAATCGAAGAATTCTGAGGAAGGACATGGTAGGAATGCACAAAGTAGAAGAAGGCGTTTTCTCCAACTTCCCCCAGAAGGGGAACTTGTTTTTTTCTCAGGATGCGATTCCAGCCCATATGGGGAATTTTAAATTTCTTAGGCAGTTTAAACCGGACCACCTTGCCCGGGATAATTCCCAGGCCCTTATGGTTTCCAAACTCTTCACCCTCCTCAAAGAGGACTTGTAATCCCATGCAAATGCCCAGAAACGGTTTCTTTTTTTGAATCGCCTCTCGAATCGGTTCTACCAAGTTGGATTTGGTAAGATTGTTTACACAGGCGTGGAAGGCGCCAACACCGGGAAGGACGACTTTGTTCGCTTGCAGAACAACATTGGGGTCGCTGCTGATAATCGCTTTTTTGCCGGAGCGCTCAAAAGCCTTCTGAACGCTGCGCAAATTTCCCATGCCGTAATCAACGATGACAATCATTTTTATAATTTCCCCTTGGTTGAGAGGACACCTTTGACGCGGGAATCGACCTGCACGGCCTGATCCATGGCCTTGGCGAGGGCCTTGAAGATCGATTCCACAACATGGTGTTTAATTCTTCCGTAGTGGACATTGATGTGCAGGTTGATCTGGGCTGAATTTGTCAGGGCCTCGAAGAAATGCTCTACGAGCTCAAGATCAAAGGTCTTGATCTTGCCGCTTTTGATGGGCGTCTTGTAGGTAAACGAAGCGCGACCCGAGAAGTCAATGGCCACGGTGGTCAGGACTTCGTCCATCGGGAGTGTAAAAAAACCATAACGCCGGATCCCCTTTTTGTCGCTCAAGGCCTTCGTGAAGGCCTCTCCCAGAGTGATCCCCACATCCTCGACGAGGTGATGATCATCCACATCGACATCTCCGCTGGCAACCAGTTTCAGATCGAAGAGCCCATGTTTTGAAAAAAGCTCCAGCATATGGTTGAAGAAGGGGATAGGCGTCTTGATTTTGTATTGACCTGTGCCGTCCAGACAAAGCGTCAGATCGATACTGGTTTCTTTTGTTTTACGAACAATGCGTGCGTGGCGTTTCATCATTTTTTCCTTTTACCTGATTTTTGGGCTTCCTGTAAGCGGATTTCTACAGAAGCGGCGTGGGCTGTCAATCCCTCAAGCCGTGCCAATCTGGCCACATGGGGCCCCATGAGTTCGAGAAAGGCGTCGCTGACTTCCATAAGACTTGATCTCTTGAGAAAATCAATCACCCCCAAGGGCGATGCAAAACGTGCGGTACCCGACGTCGGTAGAACATGGTTGGGTCCTGCCAGATAATCACCGAAGGCAACCGGCGTGTTGTTCCCAAGAAAGATGGCCCCGGCGTTTTTTAATTGAGGGATGGCCTTCATGGGATTTTGAATTTGCAGTTCAAGATGCTCGGGTGCGATTTGATCCGCAATATGAAGGGCTTCATACGTATCTTTTACCATAATGATGAGCCCTTGCTTTTTTAGGGAGAGGGCCAAGATCTCTCTTCTCTCCAATGTCTTGAGTTGGCGACTGATCTCCTTAAGAACGGCGGCGGCTGTTTTTTCGGAACAAGTAATCAGGATGGGAACAGCTTTGGGATCATGCTCCGCCTGACTTAAGAGATCACTGGCGATGAAGGCGGGATTAGCGGTGTCATCGGCGATAATCACAACTTCTGTCGGTCCCGCAATCATATCAATGCCTACTTTTCCAAAGACGAGCCGCTTGGCGGTAGCGACAAAGATATTTCCGGGGCCGACTATCTTGTCAACCGCCGGGATTGATTTTGTCCCATAAGCCAAGGCAGCAATCGCCTGGGCCCCGCCAATCTTGAAGATGCGGGTCACGCCCGCCAGATGAGCCGCAACGAGGGTGTAGGGATTGATGATTCCCTTGTTCCAGGGGGAGACCATGACGATTTCGCTAACACCGGCAACGGAAGCTGGGATGGCGTTCATCAGCACTGTCGAGGGGTAAGCTGCCAGGCCGCCAGGGACATAAATGCCAATACGATGCAGGGCCCTGATTTCTTCTCCAACGAAAATCCCATCCTGATCCATTCCCCATGAAGAGAGGACTTTTTCCTTTTGTATTCGATGAAAGGCCTCGATACGACTCGCAGCCATCTTGAGGGAGTTTAATTCCTCCCACCCAATTTTTTGATAGGCGGCCTCAATTTCAGAAGAGGTCACTTCAAAATTTTTGAGAGTGTGGTGATCGAATTTCTTGGTGTAATGACGAAGGGCAGGATCTCCATTTTTTTGAACGTCCTGAATAATTTTAGATACGACGGTTTCGATTTTTTTGGACTCCTTCGTCGAGCGACCCAAAGTCTTGTCCAATTTTTTTTGAAACCCAGGGGCTGATGATTTGAGTGTCTTCATGAGAGTAGATATCCTAATTTAATATTTAACCTTGGTTCGCTTGATTTTAGCTCCAAGCCGGCGAAACTTCTTTTCGATATGATCATAACCGCGATCAATATGATAGATACGATGTACTTCCGTGATCCCATCGGCCGCAAGGCCTGCTAAAATAAGGGCTGCAGACGCACGCAAGTCTGAAGCCATGACAGGGGCGCCGGAGAGTTTTTTGATACCTTTGACGACGGCCGTTTTCCCCTCGATTCGGATATCGGCTCCCATACGGATCAGCTCAGGGGCATGCATAAAGCGATTTTCAAAAATATTTTCGGTAATCACACTGGTACCCTGGGCCAGTGACATCATCGCCATAAACTGTGCCTGAAAGTCTGTGGCAAATCCAGGGTAGGGAGCTGTCGTGATATCGGTGGCCGTCAAACTTTTGGGGCCCGTGACGCGGATCGAATCTCCCTCGGTAGAGATTTTAATGCCCACTTCTTCCATTTTGACTCGAAGGGCCTCGACCATCAGTGGGTCTGCATTTTTAATGAGGATCGATCCACCCGTCATGGCAGGGGCCATCATAAACGTCCCCGTTTCAATACGATCCGAGATAATTGTGTGTTCGCATCCCTTGAGGGAGTCAACGCCTTCAATCGTAATCGTATCTGTCCCGGCCCCTTCAATTTTGGCTCCCATTTTAATTAACATCGCGGTAAGATCACTGACTTCAGGCTCTCGCGCGGCGTTCTCGATCACTGTTTGTCCTTTGGCAAGGACGGCTGCCATCATGACATTTTCGGTCCCGGTGACTGTGACCGTTTCAAAATAAATTCGTGCTCCGTGCAATTGTTTTGCCTTTGCACGCACATAACCGCCCTCGATGTCAATTTTGGCTCCCATCAGTTCAAAGGCCTTGAGATGGAGATTGATCGGCCGCGCCCCAATGGCACAACCTCCAGGAAGAGAAACACGAGCCTGCTGGTATTTTGTCAGGAGAGGTCCCATGACGAGCACCGAGGCACGCATAGTCTTCACCAAATCATAAGGCGCTTCCAAACGATGAAGTCCGTTGGCGTTTATCTCGACAGGAGATGATTTTTTAAAACCCCTCTTAACCTTGGCTCCAAGGGTTTTGAGAAGCTTGAGGGTCGTATCAATATCACGGAGCGGAGGGATATTTTTTAAATGGCAGGGTCCATTCCCCAAGAGGGTGGCAAAAAGAACGGGAAGAGCCGAGTTTTTGGCCCCGCTGATATAAACCGTTCCTGATAAGGGCCTGCCCCCCTCGATCACGATTTTTTGCATGGGACGCTTCTAGAGGATTCGTCTATGAAAGGCAAGTAGTTGCCTCTGGGAGTTTTGATAGATAGCAATACGATGAGTCCCGGAATAATCTTTTTGGAAATGATCCAATCGTAAATTCCCCTGATTTTGAGGAAGCGAGTCCGATTGCCCCTCGCCGATTTCCAAAAGAAGATAGGATTTTTTCTTCAGGAAGGCGGGAGCCTCTTCTAAAATTTTTCGGATAATTTCTTGTCCGTCCTCTCCTCCATCGAGGGCTGTTTTGGGCTCAAACTGACTCACCTCTGTCTGCAGCTCAAGGATTTCACGGGAAGGAATATAAGGCGGATTAGAAAGGATGAGATCAAATTTTTGTTCTTCGGCTTTAAAAGATTTCCAGGGGGCGATATCGGCAAGGACCGTTTTGATTTGTCCTTCAAGGCCGTGTCTCTGAATATTTTCTTGCGCGAGACAAAGGGCTTCTTTTGAAATATCCGTTGCCACGATTTTGGCACCGGGAATATTTTTTGCCAGGGCGATGGCGATGCAACCAGAGCCTGTACCGATTTCTAGAACTGAACATTGGGGATTTAATACCTCTATTGCCTTCTCCACCAGCAATTCCGTCTCCGGTCTGGGAATCAGGACATCCGGAGTGACCTTGATTTTTAATCCCCAAAATTCAGTTTCCCCCAAAATATATTGCAGCGGTTCTCTCGTGGCACGCCTCTCCACATAAGAACGAAACTGGGCCCGGTCTTTTTCAGGTACGGTTTTTTCATGCTGGGTATAGAGGTCAATCCGGGGACACTTGAGGACATGGGCCAGGAGCCATTCGGCATCAAGACGCGGATTCGGGATCGCCTTTTTTTCAAAATATTCTGTGGTCCATCGGATCAGTTTGAGGGTGTTCCAGTTTTCAGACATGGTTAACCTTCTTTTAAGGCTTCTGTCTGATAATGGGTGCGGAGGACCGAGATCACTTCACTCAGATGTCCTTCCATGACCTGATCCAATTGGTGAAGGGTGAGTCCAATACGATGATCGGTCATCCGATTTTGAGGAAAGTTATAAGTTCGAATTTTTTCACTCCGATCTCCGGAGCCCACCATCGCCTTGCGCGAGGCCCGTTGCTCGGAGTCTTGTTTTTCTTGCGCCGATTCCAGAAGGCGTGCCCGCAGGACTTTCATGGCTTTTGCCTTGTTTTTAATCTGGCTCCGTTCATCACGGCAAACAACCACAATGCCGCTGGGCTTATGCGTGATGCGCACGGCCGAGTCGGTCGTATTGACTCCCTGGCCTCCAGGTCCTGAGGCGCGGAAGACATCGGTTTGCAGGTCACTCTCGTCGATTTGTATATCCACATCTTCCGCTTCAGGAATCACCACCACCGTGACAGCCGATGTGTGCACTCTTCCTTGTTGTTCTGTTTTTGGAACCCTCTGGACCCGGTGAATCCCAGCTTCGTATTTCAAATCACTATAAACATTTTGACCCGAAATCTGGGCGATGACCTCTTTAAAACCACCGATCCCCGTGGGATTGGAATCCATCACTTCGACTTTCCACCCCCTGGAATCGGCATATTTTGAATACATGCGAAAAAGATCAGAGGCAAAAAGAGCGGCTTCATCACCGCCGGTGCCCGCGCGTATTTCCAAAAATATGTTTTTTTCATCATTGGGGTCTTTGGGCAGAAGAAGAATTCTGAGTTTTTTACCGAATTGATCGACCTCTTGCTCAAGACGGAGAATCTCTTCCTTGGCCATCTTGCGAATTTCTTCATCCTTCTCTTCGAGGAGGAGTCGATTGTCTTCTAGTTCTTTGAGAGACTTTTTATACCTTCGATAGGTTTCAACGAGGGGGATGAGTCCGGCCCGCTCACGGGTTAATTTTTGATAGAGGGCGTTATTCTGAAGGACGGCCGGATCGGTAATTTGATTGCTTAAATCCTCAAACTTATTCTCAAGCTCTTCAATTTTTTGGAACATAAAGACAGTGTGTTGTATTCACACCCTGCAGGATCACTGCTTTTTTTGATATCTCTTCTGGAATCGCTCAATACGGCCCGCTGTATCGACCAGTTTTTGTTTGCCCGTATAGAAAGGATGGCAATGGGAGCAAACGGCAATCGAGAGATTATCGGAGGTGGAGACCGTCTCGATCATATGACCGCAGGCGCAGACAATCTGGACTTTATGAATTTTGGGATGAATCTTCTCTTTCAAGGGGACTTCCTCCGTTCGTTATTTGAAGCGGTCCTGCTAGCATGGAAGGAAAATGGAATGCAAGGGGAAAGGTGACTAACCTCGGACGCCGTTTTTGCTAATATCATTCAAAAAGGAGAGGATCTGGGGATCAAGGCTATTGCGAACCTGCTGGGGATTGGTGCCTCGATTGGCGATCTGATTTAGGTTCTTGGCAGCCGCTTCAGTATACGAGGTCCCTGCCGCATAATGGTCAAGTCTTTTTGACTTTTGGACGGGTGCTTGGGGGGACCCCATGACATCTCGCACGGCCGACTTAACAGCTCTCTGGATACTGCGGAAAAATCCGCCCCCTTGATTTTGGGTGGTTGTTCGAGGGGCTTGTCGTTGAATCGTATTCGCCATGGCAGGGTTTATAAGAGCAATGTTTGTGCCAAAGCCACCTCTCCTTTGACGATTCTTTAAATATATAACTATTTGTATTTATTAAACTTATTTATGATTTTTGGTTTTGGAAAGAGAGGGAGGTCCTTTGAAAGACCGAGGCTAGGGGGTACTCACCCCATTCTTGAGTCCTAATCGGGAAAAGAGGCGAGAATCTTGATCCCATTCGGGATTTGGGGTCGTCAGGAGCTTCTCACCGGCAAAGATGGAATTGGCCCCGGCCATGAAGGCTAAGGCCTGGGCTTCGTCCGACAAGGAAGTACGACCGGCGCTGAGACGAACAAAGGATTTAGGCATCAGGATGCGGGCTGTTGCGATGGTTCGGATAAATTCCAAGGTCTCTATTTCTTTTTGATGACTTAGCGGCGTACCGGGTACAGGAACGAGTTTGTTGATGGGGACGCTCTCCGGGTGGGGGGCTTGGTTGGCCAACATCTGTAGTAGGCGAATACGGTCCTGCGGCGACTCTCCCAAACCCACAATGCCCCCGCAGCAGACTTGGATCCCTGCCTTGCGGACGTTTTCCAAGGTATGAAGGCGATCCGCATAGGTGCGGGTTGTGATAATGTCACCGTAAAATTCAGGAGATGTATCGAGATTGTGATTGTAAGCCGTGAGTCCCACTTCAGAAAGCCTGTGGGCCTGCTCTTCGGTGAGCATGCCTAAGGTGCAGCAAACCTCCATGTCAAGCTTCGCAACCCCGCGAACCATCTCCAAGACATTTTCAAAATCGGGTCCGTCCTTGACCTCGCGCCACGCAGCGCCCATACAAAATCGAGTCGAGCCCTCTTCCTTGGCCTCTTGGGCCTTTTCAAGTACGGCTTCGAGAGGGAGGAGACTTTCTTTTTCAATACCTGTTTTATAGTGGGCCGACTGAGGACAGTAGGCACAATCCTCGGGACAGGCGCCTGTCTTGATCGAAAGCAGGGTTGATCTTTGCACCTCACCGGCCTTGAAATACTGGCGATGCACCGTTTGGGCCTCATACACCAAATCGAGGAAGGGCTGGTTGTAAATGGCCGTGATTTCTTCAACAGTCCAGTTGTGCCGTACCGTCATGGCCCCTGAATAGAACAAGAAGTTTTTTTTTACAATTTCAAAAGGTCTTTTTGAATAAAGTTGCTGATTTTTATCGGCGGTTTTGCAATCTTTAAAAGATGCGATGGCTTTTAGATGAAATAAAGGCTCTTCAGGGCGGGGGATTATTCCGCTCCCTCAAAAGAATTGATTCCAAAGAGGTCATTAACTTTTGCTCCAACGATTACCTGGGCCTCTCTCAGGACTTGCGGGTTATTCGGGGGGCCGTCGAGGCGGCACAGAGATATGGGGCCGGCAGTGGAT
>Ga0209515_10005508_pt1 | contig 16343 bp, 9 predicted proteins | sample Subgroupgradi54m_FD_187454 | JGI IMG/M metagenome (GOLD analysis project Ga0209515, IMG submission 187454) | Subsurface groundwater microbial communities from S. Glens Falls, New York, USA - GMW60B uncontaminated upgradient, 5.4 m (SPAdes)... ...
GATACGGTTTAAAATCTGTTCCCTGAGTTCAGCAGGGATGCGTGAGTGGACTCCCATAAATAAATTGGTTACAGGCTAATTGTGCAGTTTTGCATAATGCCTGTCCAATATACGGGGTACCTGCCAATTATCCTTTATTCCAAAATTTTTCTGTACATGTTCATTGAGCTTAGTGATACTTTCTTCTTTTATTCCCTCATGATTTTTTCTCAGAATTTCGTTTAATTTTTGAAGACTGTCCCCAATATTTGACCTTTGGTATGTAAAGTTTTGCGGTTCAGGTAAATTTATTATTCGACTTGGTTCTTTTAGACGTTCTTCTTCTTTTTGCACCAGAACACGCGCAGAAGCTATCTTTTGATTTATCTCTTCAAGATTGAATTTACTAATGTCCTTTTGGATAAAATCTTCTATTTCTTGAGTCGTGGCAATTTTTACAAATTTTGGTATTTTGTCTTTTAATTCTCTTTTTTTATCACCAAGTGTTTTCTTTTTATCTTTTATGCTTTCAGCCAATTGAACGCCTTGATCACCTAATATAAAATTTGTAAAATTTTCTTTGTTTTGTCTTTCTATACTAAGCCCAGTAAAAACGTTTTTATGTATAAAATCCGTGCCGAAAACATCCATTTCGGGCTTTGTGCAATTTTGTGACCAAGATTCTCCACTGTAAGCAACATCTGATTCACCATTTTCCCCATCACTTAGTGTCATAGAAACTTTTTGTTCGGTGGTAATTTCCGGAATTGTTTTCCTTTTTTGAATTATCGAAGAATCATCTGTTTTGTAAGAATAAAAAATATCGGACAAAGTTGTTTTTCCGTATGTGTTCAATCCGTATATGAAGGTTATTTTTTCAAATCCTATCGATGCGCCATTTTCAAAGTTTGAAAAAGTCCCAATATTTTTTACCTGTTTTATCCTTCTAATTTGCATATCAGTGTTTTAATGATCGGAAAGCTCTTCAAATTTAGCTGTCATTGTAGGATTGCCACGCGTCAGCCTTTTGATTGTTAGATCTTCTGCTTTATTATTAGCGAGACGAAGATTATTTTCAGACGACAAGAGTGCCTCTTTTGTTTTCTGAAGGTGGTCGATAGTTTTGTCAATTTCTTCGATGGCTGTTTTAAAATGACTAGAAGCAAGCTTATAATTTCTAGCAAAACCTTCTTTGAACTGATTCATATTTTCTTCAAAGTTGGTGATGTCGATATTCTGGCTTCTTACGAGGGCAAGCTCGGCTTTGTATTTAAGCGAGTTCATGGCCGCATTGCGTAGCACGGTTATCATGGGGATGAAAAATTGTGGGCGAACTACATACATTTTGGGATATTTGTGGGAGACATCGACGATGCCAGTGTTGTATAGCTCATTTTCAGCTTCCAGAAGCGTGACAAGTACGGCGTACTCGCACTTCTTCTCTGTGCGATCTTTGTCGAGCTCTTTGAAGTAGTCTTCATTCTTATGTTTGGCTGCGGTCGCGTCCCCCTCATTTTTCATTTCAAACATAATAGAAATTATTTCGTTGCCAGATTCGTCGTTTTCGCGGTAGATGTAGTCGCCTTTACTGCCAGATCTTACGTCGTTGTCTTTTTCGAAGTAGGCATTTTGAAAAGCAGTCGCACGGAGCTTGTTAAACTCAATTTCGCAGTGCTGTTCGAGCGTTTCACCGACCATTTTAGTTGAAAGCTTTGCTTTCATATCTTTGTACTGGGCAATCATTTCGTCTTTAGACCTGATCTCCGCTAGGTATTTATCTTTCAGTGACGATACGAGCAATTGTTTTTCGGCATCTTTGCCTTTTAGCTCACTGGCGAGCGTGTCGCGCTCTTTTTCAATTTTATTTACGGCTTCGGTAACGGCAAGCTTCTTTTCTGTCTCGGTAGCTTCGATTTTGGCTGTTAGTTTGGCTATTTCTGTGTTTTTGTTTGCTTTTAGTTCAGCGATCTCCGTATCTTTCTTTGCCACATCAGCCTGTAGCTCATTTTTAGTATTGGCCTCCGCGAGCTTGATGGCACTTTCTTTATCTTTTTCCGCCATCTCCAAACGTTCATGTAGTTCTTTATCGAACTCATGATCACGCACTTGCTTTAGGATATCGGCAAACCCAGCCTCGTCGACTTTGAAAGTTTTTTTACAATTTGGGCATATAATTTCGTTCATATTATTTATTATTTTAAATATTAATCTTCTCCCCATATTCCAGCTAAAATTTCTTCAATTCGCTTTTCTGCTTCGGACTTGAGCAGTCGAACTCCTTCCAGCGCTTGCATTTGTCGATCAAGTTTTTCGACGATTTGGCGTTGGGTTTCGAGAGGTGGAAGTAATATTTCAAAATTTCTTACATCCTCCAGATGTAAATGCTTCACTCCGACACCTTTTTGGTTTTGTTCCGTCAGACTACTTGTTGAATTCAAAAAACTCACCAAATATTTCGGTATTATTTTTTGTATATTTGGTCTAATCAGCGCCAAGCTTTCATAAAAGGCAAATTTTCTCGAAGACTCAAACAGTGCAGATACGCCAATGGTTCCACTTTTTGCCAAAAGCACATCATCTTTTTGTAAGTTTTTATTTTTAAAATATTGTTCATATTCTTTATCAGTAATGTACTTTACGTTTACCAAGTCGAGTTTAAAATCTTTGATATTTTGTGCAGAGATGAATGGGATTCCATCATGTACATAGTTTGGTGTTTTGTGTGTTCCGTCAGTAATGTATGATGTTACATCTTTGAGCAAAGTCTTTTCTGTGTTCTCAGGTATATCTATTCGGATATTCCAGTTTTGCTCAATCCTCTCTGCCCCCTCAATAATCTGCTTTTGCTTTTCGATCTTTGCAACAATTTTGTTTTGGGTTTCGAGTGGGGGGAGGGGGATTTCCCATTCCAGCATGCTTTCAATTTTGAAATCCATTCGCACCCCACCATTAGCTTTTTCATTCACAAATGCTAAAAACCTTTTGGTTTTAAATAAGGCATCAAGATATTTTGGATTCAGCAAACTTTCATTACAGCCAAAAACATTGTAAGCACCACTAATAATTTGGTTTTCAATATCAAATTCACAAAAACCGATTGAGCCGACGTTTATTCTGTATGGGTTGTAGCAAAACTGATTTTTATAAACCTTAAAATACCCCTGCTTTATATCGCCGCCTTTCAATTTTTCATTTATGAATACTCCAGTCTGATTTGATACGCCCAAAACGGTAAATTCTCTTTCCGGAAAATCCAAAGGCTTTATCTTCTCATCGTTGCTGATAATTAGGTCTTTAAGTGGAACAATCGGGTATTGAAATCCTTTTCTTAAAATTTCTTCCAGTTTTCGTAATTTTTCATCCTTCTCCAAAACTTTGTTATCCAGCTTACTCAAATACTCTCGCGAAATATCCATCTGCAAAGCATTTTTGGAATCAAAAGAGGCGAGGATTTGCAAAGCAGTTTTCGGATCGGCTTTTTGAAGTTCGTGATAGCCTTTATCAATTTTTGAGCCATTTTTGATTTCCACGCCCTGCAAAGTTTGTCTCCAATCTTTCACCTGCTCATCTGATAAATTACTGCGATAGTTTTGCAGATTGAAGTGATAGGAATGGGCTTTCTCGATGGCTTTGGCAACTTCATTGTCGATTTGTCCTTCAATGATATTGTCAAATTGCCACAATTTCTCATCATAAATTTCCTTATGCAGCTTTTTATCAGCAAATTTTTTATCCAAATCGACCACGAGTTTTTCACGCTTTTTGGCATTCTTTTCTTTGGTCTTTTCACTCACTTCCTTTTTGATTCTTTCGGCAACACGCGGATCAAGCGTTTCTATCTGTTCTTTAGACACGCAAAAACTGTACTTGGTGTCTTTTGGCTTACTGCCTTGCTTAATCTCTTTGAAAAGTTCCAATAGCTCGTGAATTTGCCCTCCGGTAATTTCTTTACGGTTGGTTCCCATCGAAAATCCATCGTTCTCAATTTTATAGTACCAAACGAAGTCGGTCGGCACCCCTTTTTCAAAATAAAGAATAGAGGTTTTTGCTCCTTGTCCGCTTTTACTCACAAAAACCCCCTGCGGAAGACTGATAACAGCACGCAAATTCGTGTCACTCAAAAGGAGTTTACGCAGAGCGCAGGCACTCCCTTGACCCCAGGTGAGAAATCCTTCGGAAACAACAACCGTGCATCGCCCATTTTTCTTGAGCAGATCAAACATCAATTTTACAAACAAAATCGTGGTTTCTGATTCTTTGGAATACTCCTCCCAAACATTCGGATAAGCTGGCTGGTCTCGCTCTGCGCCAAAAGGAGGATTCGCAATCACCACGCTTTTACTTCCGGCATCGCGCGAAGGATCAAACATTTTTAGGCTGTCGCCCTGATCAATGTTATGCGGATTAAGTCCGCGAATATACATATTTACCGCCGCCATTTTGCGGATTCTTCCTTGATACTCAATCCCGCCTATGCCGGTGCGATAAAACATGTTCGCGATATTTTCAGATGGCATCTGTCTGGTTTTTTGAGCTTTTTCAATCACATAATCATAGGCATCAAAAAGAAATCCGGCCGTACCGCAGGCAGGGTCAAAAATAGTATCGGTAAAATCAGGATCAACCATTTCCACCATCATCTGACGGATGTGATCAGGGGTTCGATAAAGGCCTAAATCTTTTGTTCCACCTGTTTCAGAAAGTGCTGATTCAATGGCATCTCCAAGTAAATCAGTTTTTAAAATATATTTTTCATCAATTTCATTAACCATTCCGATCACTTCGGCAATCACTCCGCCTTTGACATTGTTGGTAAAGTTAGAATTGGCAAACACTTCTTCCATCAATACCAACTGATCCTGCATCTTTTGAGGCAAGTTTCCACTGGTTACCGTGCGCGCTTTAGAGAGAATAGCAGAATAAAAAGGAAAGATATTTTTGTTTAATTCCGACAAAATTTGCTCGCCGTTTAAGGAAAGAAGGTGTGAAAAAAGGAGGCGATAATCTTCTCCAGCGAAGAGTTTACGAAGCGGTGCAAATGTTTCGTCATGCTTGATTTTGGCTTCAAAAATACGGAGCAGCAAAAGTTCGATAATATATTCCACCCGTTCAACCGGTGTGCCGGCAGGTCGAAGCTTGTTATGAAGCCGTTTCAAAATATTATTCGTTTCGCTATCCGCGTAATGTACTGTTGATCTGCCCATAGTTTATACTTTAAAAGTTGTTTGCAGTTCTTCGAAAACCTGAGGAAAGCGATTATCAAAAATCTGATTCACATCCTCGTAATCAGCTCCGACAATTCTTGCAAATACTGGATTATTAAACACATCCTGTGGCGAAATACGCCTTTTTTCGGCTATATTTGCAGAAACTATATCTTTCATATCTCGCAAAATCTGGATTTGTTTGTCATTGAAATTATATGTCTTGATATAGGATTCGAAACCCTTTTCTACGCGTTCTTTCGGCGTTGGAATTGACTTAATTTTAAGCGCATGTAAGAAAAAATCCCATATTGAACCCTGCTCAAAGTCATAGACTTTTTGTAATAGCCCCTCATCCAGGTATACATTAGGATTTTTAGTCCAAATTTTTATATCATCAATCTCTTTTTCACTCGGCTCGTAGTTTTCATCGACTTTCACTTTTTCTTTAATCTCAACTACTTCCGGCGTAGCATTTTTTTCTAACTCGTCTTCAAAAACCGCTTTTGCTTGCGCAATTGGGATGTTATCAATCACGCGGATTTTGTCGCCATGCAGATATACACGCTGAATAAGATGTGCAGGATCGGGATTGTCGATTATTCCAGTATGGCCAGTGCCATGAGTACCGGGACCCGCACCTTGACTTGTTGTGCCACCAGCCAAAGAAATAATTTTCTTATTTTCTTTTTCAGTACCCTTGCCGTTATCTTCCATTTTTTGGCAAAGACCTACAAAATCAAGTACTTTAAAGCTAAATTTGCCTGTTTTAGGATCGAGACGAGCACCACGTCCAAGCATTTGAATATACTTACCAACTGATTTTGTTAGGTTCGCAAAAGCAATGTAACGAACACATGGAATATCAACACCGGTAGTCATAATGTCAACCGATACGGCGACAAATGGTTTATGGTTTTGATCTTTAAACCATTTTTTGAACGTGGCATTAAGTTCGTCATTTTCCGAAATAATCGCTTCGGCGTAACGGGGTGAAAGCTCATCTTCCCCGGTTTTAAATACTTGATTGATAGCTTTAACGAGCTGTACCGCATGCGCCTGACTCACACCAAACAAAATAACCTTTTCGCCATATTCAGTATGTTTTTTGATTTCTTCTGCTACACGCAAGCAATTATCAGAAGAAATAAACTTTTTGTTTAATTGTTCCAGTTTGACTTTCTTTTCTTGATCCAGTTTTACCAACTCTTCAGTCTTCAGATCAAAATAATGGTCAAAATTTACTCCGACTTCGCGTGCTGTTTTTGTAAGTTCGGTTTCAATAGCTAAAACAGAATACGGAGCCAAAAATCCTTCATCTATTCCACGCGCAAGGTCAAATTGATAATCTGGCTCGCCAGTTTCGCAACCAAACAATCGGTAAGTATCGAGAATCGCCAAATCTTCATCGGGAATTTCCTTTCCTTCTTTGGCGACTGCAGTTCTTGGAGTAGCAGTAAGCCCAACACGAGGGCATAAGAAATGATCGAAAATAAGCTTGCGACTGATATTAATAGAACGATGACACTCATCAACAACAATCAAATCATAAAAAGTGCTTGGAATATTTTGGTAAATATTTTCCAAAGTATCTACCACGACAATATGAATTTGAGCATTTTTGTATTGCTTGTAATTTCCTGAAGTAATACGAATAGCTGAATATTCCTTGCTAATAAGAGAAAAACCATCGTTAAGAGCCTGTTCCGCAAGCATTACACGATCTACAACAAACAAAATTCTTTTTGCCATGTTGTACTCTAATAGCGCTTTGGTAAAAGCAACCATTGTTCTTGTTTTACCAAGTCCAGTGGCCATATGAACCAGCATTTTCTGTTTGCCCTCTTTGTATCTCTGGATAAGAGCCTGAATGCATTCAGTTTGATAATAAGTTTCTTTCCCACAACTCGGATTTATCCCACCAGCTATGCCTTTATCAATGGTGATTTCCCTATCTAAATTGATTTTTCGTGCTTGTTCAATCTTGAGCTGCATTTCCTCAAGAACCATAAGGCTATTTACTTGTCGAAATTCACCGGCTTCAAGCCCTTTCCATTCAGTATCGTAAAAAAGAATTCGTTCTGGCGAACAAGCGTATAAAAAACGAGGCTTTAACACGGAAGCATAAAGAGCACGGAGTTTAGTAAGCGCTTTTTTCTCGTCCTCAAATTTATTTTCTATAACAGCAACAATGTTTCCGTTTAAATCAGTGAGAGTGATGTCAGGCTTAATACTTTTTCGCCCTTCAAACTGCCTTTGTTGCTCTGGTGTTAAAGTATATTCCTGCTGATAAAGTAGAGTATCGCCAACTTTCCAGCCAAGCTTTTTAAGCTCGTCGATTATTTTTAAATCGGTATCTGTTGCTTCATTGATTCTAGTCATAATTTTTTCTCAAGTTTACAATGCTTATTGTATTCGTTTTCCCCTTACAAATAAACCGTTTTCGGAGCGGAGCGTAGAAAACACCTTATTCCCCTCTAAAAATAAAGAAAAAGAAATTTTAAAATTTTTTAAAACAATTGGGCGATAGCCCAAAAAAGAAAAGGAATATTTCAGCTAACGTCCGCGCATAAGCGATGTTTGCCACTGGTATAATATGCCCGAAGGGCGACCAGTGGCAAATATGGGTGGAGCGACGAGGTACGAGGAGCGGAACCGCTTATGCGCTGTTAGCTGATGTATTCCTTTTCTTTTCGACGATAGTCGTTTGTTTTGAAAAATTTTCAAATTTCTTTTTCCGTTTTGGGCGAAGGGCAGAGGGGAATTAAAGGGGTGAATGCCCGAAGCCCAAAACACTTATTTCTGGTTTGAGGGAGGGGCAAGAGGGGAACAAAAGGGATGAATTGCCCCGACCGAAAACACTTCATTCGCTCTTATCAGAAAGCTCTTCAAATTCTGCTTTCATCGTAGGATTACCACGCGTCAACTTCTTTACTGTCAAATCATCAGCTTTATTATTCGCTAGACGCAGATTATCTTCAGATCGCAGAAGATTTTCTTTTGTCTTTTGAAGCTGTTCAATTGATTTATCAATACTATCAATCGCAGTTTTGAACTTTTCAGAGGCTAGTCGATAGTTACGTCCAAATGAGTCACGAAAGTCATTCAGTTGATCTTCGAAGTTGGTTACATCAATATTCTGTGCTCGCATTAATGCAAGTTCCGCTTTGTATTTTAGAGAGTTCATGGCTGCGTTGCGAAGCAGTGTAATAATTGGGATAAAAAATTGTGGTCGAACTACATACATTTTTGGAAATTTATGAGCAACATCAACAATGCCGGTGTTGTAAAGTTCGTTTTCCGCCTCCAAAAGCGAAACGAGAACGGCATATTCGCATTTTTTCTCTGTACGATCCTTATCCAGTTCTCGTAAAAAGTCTTCATTTCTTTTTTTGGTGGCGGTTTCGTCTCCTTCATTTTTCATTTCAAACATGATAGAAATGATTTCATTTCCGGCTTCGTCAGTTTCGCGATAAATAAAATCACCCTTGCTACCAGTCTTGGAATCATTATCTTTTTCAAAGTACGCTTTTGGGAAAGCCGTTGCGCGAAGTTTTTCAAATTCAGTTTCGCAGTGTTGCTCAAGCGTTTCACCGATCATTTTGGTTGAAAGTTTGAGCTTCATGTCCTTACGAAGCGCAATTTCTTCATCTTTCATTTTGATAATATCGTCTTTGGTTTTAAGTTCTGTTGAAAACTTTTCCTGTAAAGATTTTTCCAGCAGTTGTTTTTCAGTTTCTTTATTTTTTAGATCATTAGTTAGATCATCGCGTTCTTTTTCAATCTTTTTAACTGCTTCTGTGACAGTGAGTTTTTGCTCTACTTCTGCTTTATCAAGTTTTGCCTTCATTTCAGCAATCTCGGATTCCTTCTTTGCCAATTCACCTTGTAATGTGTTTTTAAGGTTTGATTCGGCGAGTTTAACGGCACTAGTTTTTTCTCTTTCTGCTATTGCTAACCGATCATGCAATTCTTTTTCAAACTGATGATCGCGAACTTGCTTGAGTATATCTGCAAATCCAGCTTCATCGACTTTGAAGACCTTTCCGCAATGTGGGCATTTAATGTCATTCATATTTTTGTGGATCAAGTGTTATTTAACTATTGGGGCAATTCCTAATTCATCAAGTTTCCCCCAAAGACTATCGAGAGCTTTGTCTTTGTGTCTATAAAAAGCACTGCCGGTCACTCTCCAAAATTCCCATCCTGCTCGACGCAATTGTCTTTCTCTTATCTGATCTTCTTCCCAATTTTCAAGAGTGTGATATTGATCACCATCACATTCCACTGCCAAGCGAGCATTTTCACCTTGCACAACTAAATCAATTCTATAACCGATGACGGGATATTCTGGTAAGACCTGATAGCCACGGTCAATTAAGATATTGCCCACGTCGAACGAAAATTGAGAAGCTCTACCGGAATCAAATTCTTGTTTCAGAATTTTGCGCCCGGCCTCTAACTCTTCTGTCTTAGGGTCGTAATACCAATTAAGTATTTTATATCTCCAATCGTTTTGGTTTCTGAATTCTTGCACTGGTATCGAATGATATAAAAATACTTGATCGCGACCACGAGTGGCGGCGACATTGAATCTCTGTGCAGTACCTTTATCGGCTAAAGCTTTAACCGTATCATTAGGATTATTTGAATCGAGTGCTTTGACCATGGAAAGAAACATCACATCCCTTTCGTCACCTTGAAATGCATATGCATCACCGCAAACAATATTTCTCTCCTCAATGACCTTTTCACCAATTTTTGGGTGTCTAAGCAAAAGCTCCTTTATATATTTTGCTTGGTCTTCTGCGAGTAACGAAATAACACCGAAAGTGCAGAGGTGTCCATCCGGTCTTTGTTGATAATCAGGATTTTCCAAACATTCGGCTATTTTCTCCACAATTGCTTTTGCTTCGGGCTCATTAACTTTATTGTTTGTATTTTGGTAACCTGCCTCAACTAATACGGGCACTAAGGCGGGCTTCAGTAGTCCTTTTGGATGAGGGTGCCTTAACGGTTTTAATTTTCCTTCGTATATATGGTGATTGCTAAACGCGATGATCTCCGGCACACATCTGAAATGTTCATTTAGCTGAATCATGTTCGGTATTCTAATCTGCGCCAATCCGAACAAGCTTGAAGTAATAGAAAAGTTATCTTTGTGGGGAATGTCGTACAAGAATCGCGAGATAAGTTCATAAACTCTTTCTTGGTCTTGGAAAATTCCTGCTGGACTTATCTGGTCTGGATCACCTACGACAAGTAATTTCTTTCCAAGGTATCCGATAGTAAGACCGCGAATATCGCACTGACTAGCCTCGTCAAAAATAACAACATCAAACATTCCTGCTTTTGGATCAGAAAACATCTGCGCGGCACGGTGCAGTGGCATAATCCAAACAGGCACAGCATTTTTTGCTTCCCTTAAAGATTCTTGTGCGGCTGACAAATGTTTATGCGCCCACTTTCCCATCCCTTTTCCGTATTTCCTCATTGAGTCCGACCATGCCATCAGTGCATCTCGTTGTCGTTTTGTGACTTTATCGATTTGTCTCTGCCATGCAAGTACCGTAACGAGATCAGAGTTCAATTGAAATTCTCGTTTTGAGAGCCGTTCATGCTTAGCCTGAAGTTCGTCAATGCTCACATGGTCGTGAATATGATCTAGCCACGATTTTAATCGAGCGATTTTCCATGCCAATTCCAAATTATCGGGACAATCAAATTTCTGTTTCTGATCAGCCAGACCAACAATATCTTGATAGAGATTTGGAGCGTGTTTGTTTATTTGCTCGGCAATTTCATTAAGCCGTACTGCATATTCCTTGTTCTCTATAAGCAAATCGAGTTCCTCAATAGCTTTTTCCCAAGCTGTATTATTTCTTTTCACGATAGCCTGAATAAGCATCTCTCGCACCCCGTGTCTATTACCGATAGGATCGTCGACGAGCTTTATCCACCCCTCAAGGATTGTTTCCAACTTGGACAATTCGAATTGCGCGACACTCGATGTAATAAGTTCTCTGGCATTTTCAATATTCTCAAGTTGAGTAAAAGATAAGTCGGCAAGCTGTTTTATTCTTTTGAAAGATTCTGCAATTCCAGCAAAATCATCATAATAATTTGCAACACGGCTAGCACTTGCCACCATAACTTCTAATTTTATGAGATCAAGATTATCTTTTCGAAAATCAGGTGCCCCTTTTAGGCTTCCAAAGCCTTGCTCCAATAGAATCATAATATCTTTTTCAGCGACTTGTGCAGACATCATGCATTCAAGAAGATCGACCCGTTCGGAATTATCCGGACAACGACCATCCACCAAATAGTTCTCTAAAATCTTTTTTACACTTGCGGAAAGTAGTATTTTTCGAAAAGTACCCAACTTGGCCCCATTAGATACTTTTTGTTTGAGTTGACTGATCGCGTCTGTAAGCTCGTTGAGCGATAACGGGGTTGAACCAGAAATAGCATGGCCAACAATCTTGTTTTTGCTTTTGCCGATGATTTCTATTTTTTCCGAGATTTTCGATAAAATCGTTTTCCATTTTTCGCGTTCGCTATGGCTTGTAATGCAAGCATTGAAAATATTGCGTTCGAAATTTTCATTGATAGCGACCAGCACTTTACGGGCGCCATTCAACAACTCCCATAACTTCGATAGTTCTTCCTGATTATAATCACTCCCCGAATTACCAAAAACTTTATTTGAAATTTTTGCCTTCGTGCTCAATTCTCTGTACGAGACAAAGGCACCTGAGACAACATCCTGGTTTGGCAATGAAGAAGCATCGGGTAAATTAAACTTATACAAACTTCTATCTTCTTTACTTAAATCAGTGAGTAGTTGATATGCCTGCTTCAAATCTTCGGCAGTAAAATTTAGTTCTGTATCGAAATTTATTTCATCAGTAAACCAAGCTAGATTTTGATCGTCGTTATGCTCGCTTATGAATTTAGCCGCCCCAATCGGCGTAATATCGCCACCATTTGCGCGTAAAGCTTGCGTAGAATCTGTGAGGATATATTGGCGAATCAAGTTAGCAACGGAGGCTTTCTCTTCTCTTACACTCGCCAATTCTTTTCTGACAAATTCCGCTTTTTGTTCGCTGAATTTGGTATGGCGTTCGCCAAGATTAGAGCTTATCTCTGTGATGGATTGCTGGAGCACATCGTCACGCTTTGCTGTCTGGTGCAACTGCGATACGGCAAGGCTACGAATATTTTCCGGCAATTTACCGCGCAATACTTCGAGCGCTTTGCTTGTTTGTGAGGTAACAAGCACACTTTTCCCCTGTGCCAAAAATCGTGCAATTAGATTGGCAATCGTATGACTTTTGCCAGTTCCTGGCGGCCCCTTAACAACTACCCCGTAGTTTGTTTCTATTCGCTCCGCAATTCTTTTCTGTTCATCGTTCCAAGGTAGTGGGAAAAACAATTCAGATTCTCTTATTGTTACACTCGTTTCTTTTTCACCTTCTCCCAAACCAACCGTTTCTTTTTCCCCCTCATACTCTCCGACAAGGTCGTTTATAAATTCCGTTGATTTTGCACCATTTTGTTCTATATCGCGCTTAATTGTTTCTGCGTATTTTGACCATAAGCTATTAGTTCTCTTTCGCACGAAAATTATTGGTGCATTCCAAATACTAGGTTTATCTGTAAGGGCAGGGGCGCTAACACCCTCATCGGTAAAGTGGTCTTCGCCGTCGGGGGATAGGTAGTTTAGAAAAGTATTTGCTTGAGATTTTAATGTCTCTAAATGCCAAAAATCAAAAGGATTAGAATTAACGGCACCCATCCACTTATCCAAATCAATGTCTGCTGGATTATCCATCTCAGATACTGGTGCGATCTCAACAAAACTTCTGAACAGTGGGTCTGGGTTGATTTCGATAGTGCGCTTAGAGGCATCAAAATCTAGTATTAATGGTGTAAAGAAAATCGGGGCGTAAATTGCGCCGACGGACGGATGTCTCCAAGTCAAAAGTCCATGTCCAAGAAGTAGCTCGTGGCTATCACCTTCATTCTTAAGCAGTAAGCGTAAAGCGTAAAGTTGATCGTATAGTAAATTCGCGTTATATATTTTTTTCACCTTGTCAGCCCATATTTTCCATTCATTTTCCGTGTATCCAATCAATAGTTTTTCAAGTTCTGGATGGTCAATCCAATTATCGGGAATATATTTAACCTCAATTGCTTCCGGTAATTTGTTAGGAGCCAATACAGCCCAACCAAACAGCGACTTTGGCACGTCATCTCCTTGCCTAAAATCATTACGGAATTTCTTAAATTCGTCTGCGCGCTCTTTATCGCTATCAAAACGTACTTTTCGGTCAATTTTTTCTAACGCCTTTGGTTTTTCTAGTGGATTAACATCGATAATCCACTCTACAAGTTTTTCAGGCAATGCTGGAGCAGGTTCAATATTCTTCTTCTGAACTTTAAGCCAAGCACCGGAATCGGTACTCACTGCCTCTTTTTCTGTATCGAATTCACGGATAAAAAGATTATCCAAATCACGGGGATAATCAGCTAGCCACCACGGTGATGGCGCTATCATTGATGATCGAAAATCGCGAACGATTGTATCGTCAAGTGCAAGAGCTTTCTCTAGATATGTAAAAAGCCTAACAATTTTTTTCTGTGCCTCCGCAGAAACTACAACTCCGAATTTTTCATTTTTTTGATTAGATATCGCAACCTCCTGATTTAGTGGTTCTTCGTTACCCACTTTGGCTGCTGATTTTGTAGCATTTGTGGTTTCATTTGCTGTGCTTTTGTTCATAAGTTCTTGTTTGCATTTATAACAGATATTGCCATTCTTAACTTTGTGATTTTTACATACATTGCAGAGTGGTTTTGTTGCCCAATATGCTTTTGCATCAAATTTTCCATAGTATCTTGGCATAAGTCATAGTCAAACGGTTTTTATTGTATTCGTTTTCCCCTTATAAATAAACCGTTTTCGGAGCGGAGCGGAGAAAACACCTTATATCCCCTCTAAAAATAAAGAAAAAGAAATTTGAAAATTTTTTAAAACAATTGGGCGATAGCCCAGAAAAGAAAAGGAATATTTCAGCTAACGTATCGGGATAAAAGAAGTTTTGCGGAGTGAAACGGAGCAAAATTTGGGTGAGGCACGAGCCGAGTGCCGAACCTTTTATCCCGTGTTAGGCGAGGGTGAGCGACTGAAAGGAGCGAAAGCGCAGCGTCCCCTTGAGTTTCTGTTGCCCCGTTACTTTGTAGCAACAATAATCATATCTTCAGAATTTCTAGAATACGGTTTTTTGTTCCAGTCAGAATATGCTTTGCAAAATCTAAAACCTGCTTTTTTACAAAGGGTGATGAATTCTTCTTTGGTATAAACCCTCACAGAATATTCTTTTTTTACTTCTTTGCCATTTTTATATTTCAAAATCCAAAATCCGTTCATTCTTTTTGTAACTGGGTCATATTTATCAACAATTCTTAATGCACCGCCATTAGTTAAAGTTCTAGTTTCATCATGCTTATACTTTTCTGCTTGGATGAAAGGAATATTTACATCTGTATGCATTAAGAATTGGCCGTTTGGTTTTAATGCTTTGAAAAAATTCTGCAAAACTTTGAAGTTATCTCCATCTTTTTCAAAAAATCCAAATGAGTAAAACATGTTGATCACCACATCGAATTCAGAATCGTAATCTATATCAATCATGTTTTCTTCTACGAATTGGATTTTCGCAGAATTTTTTCTTGCTTCTTTTTTTGCGACAGACAAATGTTTAGAGTTAAGTTCGGACCCAGTTACAATAAATCCTCTTCTGGCAAGTTCAATGCTATGACGACCATATCCACATGGAATATCAAGGATTTTGGATTTTGGCTTCAAATCAAGTAGACGGATTATGCCATCTACTTCTGTGAGGGTTCGTTGTTTTAGATTTTGCTTCTGTGAAATACGATACCCCTCTTTGGAATCATCTCCTTGTATGTAGAAGTCACCAAAAAAACCGTATTCTTCGCTCCACCATTTTTGATTATTGTTGCTCATAACAAGATTAAATATTCAAATGATTATAAAGTTTTCTTTCGCGGAGGGGCAACAGAAATTTCGCCTAACTCGTGTTTGTGCGAACGATAAGCGCATAGACCCCGGTATTCAGGGGTTGTGCGCAGGGTAGGAAGCCAAAAACGAGTTGCATCCAGTTGACCTTAGTGCTACTATACACCCGTTTTCTGAATCAAATTGAATATTTAGCATTTAAACGAATAAAGAGCATGAAGAAGAATTTTTATAGTTGGCATACCAAAAAATCAGCCATCAATAATTTGAACAGGCGCCCGCTTTTTCGTGAGCGTGAAATTTGGTTTTGTTATTTGGGTCAGAATGTTGGCCATGAACAAGATGGTGTGGGCGAGAATTTTTTGCGGCCAGTTGTTGTACTGAAAAAATTCAATGACAGCCTTCTTTGGGCGGTCCCCCTTACAAGCGCTTCCAGATATGGCTCCTTTTATTTTCAATTTTATTTTAGAGGCGTTGTTAATAGCGCTATTTTGTCTCAGGTCAGACTTTTAGATTCCAAGCGCCTTAAATATCGGGCAGGGTATATTTCTTCGGATCATTTTAACCTATTAAAAACAAAAATCAGACAACTGCTTGTCTGACTTTTTTGTAACCCCGCCCAATGCGGGGAGCGCCGAAGCGATTTAGAACTTCTCCAGTTGATCCGGAGGAGAGGGCCGAAGCCATTTGTAACCCAATACTAGCATGAAAAATTTATTTTTACAAACCATTTATATTTTTAACCAAATGATTTTATGAATTTAGATGAGATTTTATTAAAAACAACCGAAGCCATACGATTGCGCGGGTTCAGCCGTAGGACTTTGGAGATTTATACGCACTGTATCAAGCGGTATTTTACTGAATATGGAGGTAATCCAAAATGGGTGGATATTGAGAAGATCAAGGCCATGCTCCTTAAATTGCAGGAAAAAGGCTTGGCCCCCAAAACCATTCACCTTCATTTGATGGCGGTGAAGTTTTTTTACCGAGAGGTCGAGGGAAATTCATTTCCCATACGCATCCAGTGTTCCAAGCGGTCGCAGCGGTTACCGGTGGTGCTTAGCCAAGAGGAGATTCAGAGGCTTTTATTGGTTATTTCGAATGCGAAG
>Ga0209515_10005510_pt1 | contig 16337 bp, 14 predicted proteins | sample Subgroupgradi54m_FD_187454 | JGI IMG/M metagenome (GOLD analysis project Ga0209515, IMG submission 187454) | Subsurface groundwater microbial communities from S. Glens Falls, New York, USA - GMW60B uncontaminated upgradient, 5.4 m (SPAdes)... ...
TCAATGATCGCAAACTCAAACTCAACCCCTTAACTCAAGGCGTCTCATCGTTTGTGGACGGGAATTATAGGGGAAAAGGAAAGAGATGTCAAGAGCAAATCGAAAGAATTTTTAACAAATTCCAAAAGAGATTTCAAAACGTATCAAAGTGTTCATTATATATAGGGATTCGAGATAGTTTAGTCTCGAGAAACGTCTACCATTACCCCTAGATGACTGGTTCCGCTTCCAAAGACAACTCCTTGCATCGGAGCAATATCCGTATAATCCCGTCCGTATCCTAATAATATATGCTGATGTGCTGGAACAACATTGTTCGTAGGATCAAAGTCAAACCAACCAAACCCCGGAATAAATACCGAAAACCAAGCGTGCGAAGCGTCACTTCCAAATAATTTCACTTCCCCCTCCGGTGGAGTTGTCTCAATGTATCCGCTAACATAGCGTACCGGCAGCCCCAAAGAACGTAATGCTGTAATTGCCAGATGGGCAAAATCTTGACATACCCCTTGTTTTGCTTCAAATACTTCTTGAACCGGTGTATTGACATCACTGAACCCGCTTACAAAAGAAAAATCCTCATAGATTCTCCCCATAAGTTCATACACACCCTCATAGAGTGAGCGTTCCAAATGGATAGACTCTTTGACATAGGCGATCAGCGGCTCGCTCGCAGCACGAATTAAAGAGCTGCGCAATGTGTATTGCCGTGCATCCAGTGTCGGCAGTGTAAGAAAGTTCATCCGTTCCATCGCTTCGGCAGTACTGAGAACTTTCGCTTTTTCTTGGCGTCCCTGTTGTGATTCGATTGCATCCGGATCAATAATGACCGTTGATTTGGCAACCACTTTTAAAAGGTGGTGCGGCTCTCGGATCAAAAGATGGTGCAAACGGTTACCAAAGAAATCTGTATACGGCTCAATCTCCGTCGCAATCGGATCGATACTCAGTGAAAAATCAAACAATTTTTGAGTGTTCGTATCACGAGGTTTGAGGCGGATAAGATTATGACTGAAGCTAACTTGGTGCTGATAGGCAAACTGGGTACTGTGGTAGATGTGATAGGTCATGGGTCTACTCGTCATAATGGGCAAAATAGGTTTGAGACAGCTCATTGGCAGCTCGTATCAATTTATCGGTAATACCCGAAAGAAGAAGATCAAGATCGCTTCGGACATACTCTTCGGCATCGACTCGGCACAATTGATCGATTTTACTCAACCGTAACATCGAAAATGCCTCGAATATCGGCTCTTCATATCGTGTTAGATAGGTAGCATTTCGAAATTTCGGCAATTTCGGTAATGCACGCATTAATCGATCAATTTCACTGATCAATGATTTAGGAAATTTGATATCTAACAACAAAAATTCGGTCACATTGCGCAATTCAAAGGAAGTGCGATAATGGGCACGATAGGCGTTCAAGCTCTCACATGTGCCCAATAGTGTCTCTAATATCTCATATTCGCTAACCGATTCGTTGGTAACAACTAAAAGAGATCTGGCTTTGGCAATTAATAAAAGAGACCTCTCAATCCCCGCACCAATCTCATAAAGGACCAACCCCTGTTCGTCAAACAAACTCTCTTCTATGAGTTCTTTGTAGGCCATTAACTGCATTAATGTTTTATCCAGAGTACTGATAATCATTCGAGCAGAGGGTTGTTCCCCTTTACCGAATAGATTATATTCTCGGATCATCCGATCAAAAATTCTCCATGCTTCTAAAGGAAGAAGATCCTTAGTGTCCATGTTGGCACCAAAGAGCATCGTAATCGTATGTCCTAATGTACCGACCCTCTGAGTATCAACGCACACAGACCAAATTTCACGAAGCGGATCACGAATGAGAGTATCCTCTTTACCTAAAAATCCCGGATAGGTCATTGTCAAATGGGTCAATGCTTTGGTCAATGTCTCTTGGACGTGAATATTGGACCTATGATCATAACGGTATGCATTGGCCAGATATTTGACAGTAGTGCGAATCATTCGGGCCGTGATAATGGAACGCATCAGATAACGCCCTAACCAAAAAAGATTTTCGGCACGAAGACTCGGAATACTCTCTAAAGAGCTTTCAGCAGTCGTTTTAGCTTTAAAAAGGGTTACCGGAGGTTCATCACCGGGTTCTCCAATCACCCACAAATCTTTACTGCTGCCACCGCTTTGCCCCGAAACCATTAAGGAATCATTGCTGGCTCCGACACGTACCAATGCACCGGGCATCACCTCAAATCCCTCATCGGTTGCAATAGTGTAGGCTCGAATCACCGCTTTACGAGGTTCAATCGTCTCTTTAATCAGGGCAGGAGACGTTGCAAACTGTACCTCTTCTTGGCCGACGTAGCGATAGGGTTGATCCATAATTCTTTTACGTAGTTCTTGAAGCTCTGGGTTCGTCAAATTTTTTCCGACATACGTATGATATTCATCACTTCGATCAATACTTTTGACAATCAGTTTCTCTAAATTTTCCAACACAAAATCGCGTTCCGCTTCTTGTCCGCACCACCACGTTGCGATTTGCGGAAGGATTAACTCTTCATCTAAATAATAACGGGCCAAATGGGGCATAAAAGGGTTTAATCCCAAATTTTCTAATACACCGCACCCTAAGGGGTTGAGCATCGCAACACCGTTTTGGCGAAGAGCCTGTACAAGTCCGGCAACCCCAAGCTGCGAATCACTGCGAAGCTCCAAAGGATCACAGTAGGTTTCATCAACCCGCCGGATTATGGCATCGACCCGTCGGAGTCCCTTGAGGCTCTTAAGCCATACGGCACCGCTTTTGGCCAATAAATCTTGCCCCTTCACCAGTGTTAATCCCAGGAAAGAGCTCAAATAGGCATGCTCAAAATAGGTCTCATTGTGTGCTCCGGGAGAGAGAAGGACATTCAGCGGTTCACTTTTGGAGTCGGAATTTAATCCGGCAAGAGTCGATTTGAATGTTTCAAAAAAGGGATAAAGACGGCGGATGGAGAGATCGTGATACAAATCGGACATCGCGCTGTTCATGGTAAGGCGATTTTCAATCGCATATCCTAAACCGGAAGGGGCTTGAGTACGGTCATTGATAATCCACATTTTTCCGTCCGGACCACGCGCCATATCGGCACCGTATATCCTTAAAGGTTGAGAGGCAAAGCCATGTACTTCACGCATAAAACCGCTATGCGCATAGATCACCTCCATCGGAATAATCCCCTCCTGGATTAACCGCTGTTCGCCATAAATATCGCGAAGTACTTTGTCAAGGAGGGTAGCACGCTGTTTTAAACCCGCTTGAACCATTTTCCATTGCTCCTCCTCGATGAGTAACGGGATGGGGTCAAGATGCCATGGGCGGTTCATTCCGCTGGGATCATTGTATACGTTATAGGTAACACCGTTATCTTCAAGACGCCAATCGATCTCTTTTTGTTTGGCAATCAACTGATCCATCCCAAGATGTTCAAGATTGTCGCCTAATGCTCTCCAATGGGGACGAATGTTTTTTTCATCATCAAACATCTCATCGTACGATGATTCTAAACTATAGTGCTCAAACATCGACTTCAATCCATCATCCCTTTATCTCATTTGGGTTCCACTTACGGCGTAAATCGAGAGTATGCGGGTATTCCAAAGATCCGGGGAGCTCCTGATAATAAAATGTTTTTTTCTTCGGATGGTTCAATACCACACGCGAAGAACCCTCTTCATGTGAGACGTTTTGTCCTTTAATCAGCGGTTCATGCACCTCTTCGATCTCCCCTTGCGTATGACCGAATCCCCAAAAACGGCTGATACGGCGAGATTGAGCTTCGAGCGTATTGATCGGGAACGTATCATACGAGCGTCCTCCAGGGTGTGAGACATAATAGGTGAAGCCACCCATTGAGCGACGGTTCCAGGTATCAACAATATCGAACACCAAGGGCGTGTCTACTCCGATTGTAGGGTGGAGCGCCGACCATGGCTGCCATGCACGAAAACGGACACCGGAGACGTACTCTCCCTCCACTCCGCTAGAGACGAGAGGGACGCGAACCCCGTTGCAGCTAAGAACATACCGTTCATCTACAAAATTTGAAACTTTTACCTGTACTCGTTCAAGTGATGAGTCAACATAACGGGCAGTCCCTTGGGAACTTGACTCTTCTCCCAATACATTCCACGGTTCGATTCCGCCTCGAAGTTCACAATGAATCCCCTCGACCGTACTCATACCCAATAAGGGGAAACGGAATTCGAAAAATGGGTTAAACCAATCATTTTCAAATGCGTACCCCTCGGAACGCAAAAATTCGACAATATCCCGAATATCTTCACGCACATAATGTTCGAGCAAAAATTTATCGTGCAGCTGTGTGCTCCAGCGAACCAGCTTGTGTTTATACGGTTTACGCCAAAACAAAGCGACAAGTGTACGAACCAACAACATCTGCATGAGCGACATCTGCGCATGTGGCGGCATTTCAAATCCGCGAAGTTCCAAAATACCCAATCGTCCCGTTGAGGAATCGGGAGAGTAAAGCTTATCGATACAGAATTCACTGCGATGGGTATTTCCCGTCAAGTCGGTCAGCATATGCCGGAACAATCGATCAGTTAACCAAAACGGAACCTCTCCCCCTTCAGGGATTTGGTTGAACGCAATTTCGAGTTCATACAGATTCTCAAGCCGCCCCTCATCCACACGCGGAGCCTGTGATGTCGGTCCGATAAACTGCCCGGAGAAGAGATAAGAAAGGCTGGGATGGTGCTGCCAAAACGTAATCAATGAACGTAAAAGCTCAGGGTTCCGCAGCAGCGGACTGTCACTCGGAGTAATCCCCCCGATAGTGACGTGATTTCCCCCTCCCGTTCCGGTTTGTTTGCCGTCTTGCATAAATTTAAGGGTTCCAAGACGGGATTGATGGGCTTCTTCATACAAAGTATTCATAACACCCGTAAGTTCTTTCCAACTCGATGTCGGATGGATATTGACCTCAATGACCCCCGGATCAGGGGTAACCCGCATTCTCTCGATCCGTAAATCATGCGGAGGCTCATACCCCTCGATCATCACCGCCATCTTCAACGATTCTGCCGTCTCTTCGATCGAAGCGATTAGATCTAAAAAGGCTTCGGTATCCATAATCGGCGGAAGAAAAATAAAAAGTTTCCCCTCTCGTATCTCGACACTGATTGCCGTACGGACAAACACATCATAATCGGTTGAAGGTTTAGTCGTTTTTGTCACTTTGGCGGTGCGCGCTTTTACGGCGCTGTGATACTCACCTAACGAGGGAAATGCTCCGAACAAATCCGGTTCAAAACTCTGTTCCAATTCAACATGAGGCTTGTGAGTCAACGAGTCTAACGGCAGACGCAATCCCACCGGTGATGTCCCCGGTGCAAGAAATAGCTGTGCTCGTCGAAATTTCCATCGGCACGTAATCCACCGGGTCGTCCCCCAGCCAAGAGGGAGGACAAATCCTACCGGTTTATCGATCCCTTGAGAAAGATTTTCCGCCAATGCACGACGCTCTAACGAATCTTTCAAACTCGTCTTCATCGGATCAACATCTACCGGCAATAACGCTTCTTGCAACAATGCTACAAGTGGATCATTATAGGCATCATGGATATTTTGATCGCTGATTCCCAAATTCAAGCACAGTTGCGACAAAAATTTACGGGCATCCTTGGTTGTGTAATCAAATGTTTGATCCAAGCTTGCCAATAAATCAGGGTTCTTCCAAATCGGCTGACCGTCTTTACGCCAGATAATGGTAGACATCCATCGCGGCAGCGGCTCACCAGGATACCATTTTCCTTGCGCATGGTGCAGCATCCCCCCTTTCCCGAACGTATTGAGCAATCGGCGCGAAAGGATATTTGCCAGTTCACGCTTATGGGGACCGTCGGCTTCGGTATTCCATTCAGGGGATTCCATATCATCGATAGAGACAAACGTCGGTTCTCCCCCCATCGTGAGACGGACGTCGTTGTCAAAGAGCTCTTTATCCACCTGATAACCCAGCAGATCGATTGCTTCCCATTGCTCTTCACGGTAAGGCTTGGTGACACGCGGCGATTCGAATACTCTTGTTACCGTGTTGGAGTAGGTAAACTCTACCTCACATTTATCCATGCCCCCCTCAACTGGTGCAGCACTCTCAGGATTTGGAGTACACGCTAGGGGAATATGCCCCTCAGCAGCGAACAGTCCGCTCGTAGCATCCAATCCGATCCATCCGGCACCTGGGATATAAACCTCTGTCCACGCATGCAGATCGGTAAAATCTTCCGCCGGACCGCTGGGACCGTCAAGTGATTTGACATCGGAAGCGAGCTGTACCAAATATCCCGATACGAAACGTGCGGCAAGTCCAAGATGACGAAGTACCTGAACAAAAAGCCATGCAAAATCGCGGCATGAACCGGTTTTACCTTTGAGAGTCACCGCGCAAGTCTGCACTCCCGGTTCCATTCGCAGGGTATAGCTTAAATACTGATGGATCTTCATATTCAATTCGACCAAAAAATCATTGATAGGACGCGGCGTTACATCGATTAACTTGATAAACGCATCGAGCCGCTTCCCTTTTTCACTGATCTTTAAATAGGGTGAGAGCTCTTTTTTTAACGTCTTGCTGTAAGAAAAAGGGAACTTTTCTGCACTCTCTTCCACAAAAAAGTCAAACGGATTTATACTCACCAATTCAGCCAAAACCTCTACCTCAATAGAGAGTTCCGTTGTTTTTTCAGGAAAAACGATACGAGCAAGATAATTGCCAAACGGATCTTGCTGCCAATTGATAAAATGACTATCAGGTTTGATGTTGAGCGAATACGCTTCAATCGGAGTGCGGCTATGGGGTGCGGGACGAAGACGGATAACATGGGGAGAAAGATTGATCGGTTTATCGAATGCATAATGTGTCTTATGAGAGAGGACAACTTTAAGTGACATCATATCCCTTTGCGATGTAGCGTATTAAATTAGAGTAAGAATAACACAACTTGCTCCAAATTAACGACCGCTTTGTGTTCATAAAACAACCACGTATCGCCAAAACGCAAATTCACGTTTTTTGTACTATAATTTATCTCCACGGTAAGGGTAAATAATGGATTATATTGAATTTTTAGGAACCGGCGGGACACGAACACCCACACAAGGGACGACTTGTGTCAAAGTTTCTCCCCACTGCGTCATCGATGCCGGTAACCTCATCAATACCTTCGGAGACGATGTTTTTACGATTGAACATATTTTTCTCACCCATTCACACCTCGATCATATCATCGACATCCCTTTCCTAGCCGATCTCTTTGTCACTCAAAAAGCAATTTCTCTAAAAATTTATGGCCTTAAATCAACCTTGGACGATCTGCGACAATTTATCTTTAATCAGCGAGTATGGCCCAATTTTGAAGAGATCTCCCTTATAGGTCACGCCGAAAAAACCATTGAGCTGATTGAGATTGAGGCTGAGAAACCTTACTATATAGACGACGTCACCCTAACCGCTTTTAAAACGAACCATACGGAAGGAAGCTGCGGCTATTGTATTGAAAAAGAGGGCTCAGGGATATTATTCACGGCTGACACCTACCGATGCGACCGTATTTGGGAACTGTTGGATGCCAACCCTCATATCCACTCCTTGGTTATAGAGACCTCTTTCCCCTCCAGTTTTGAAAAACTGGCCCATGATAGCAAGCATCTCACCCCCGCATTGCTAGAGGATGAACTTTCCCACGCTAAACGCCGCGATTTTAGCGTCTATGTCATGCATCTAAAAACCCTCTTCGCACCGCAAATCATCCACGAGCTCGAAACGCTCCAACTGCTCAAAAACGGTGGCCGTGTCCTCATCGACGGTGACAAAATCGATTTTAAAGTATAATACGCTTCCAAAAAAGTATTAAGGCCAAAAATGAGTATAGAACAAACATTAGTTGAACGTAGCGGTAATATCTGTGAATTGTGCGGTACTACGGAAGGGTTGAGCGTTGTTGAAGTAACACCAAGCGACGCTTCAGCGGAACAATCCATCTACATCTGTGAGACATGTAAAAGCCAAATTGCCAATCCCCAAACGCTTGATGCCGACCACTGGCGCTGTCTTGGAGACAGTATGTGGAGCCAAGTACCTGCGGTACAAGTAATGGCCTATCGACTCCTATCCGCGCTAGGAGATCAAGATCAATTGGATATGATGTACCTTGAAGACGATGTCAAAGCATGGGCGCAGGCTGGAATGCTGGACACTGCGGCAAATGATGATAACGGTGCAGTCGTTCATCGCGACAGTAACGGCACGATCCTCGCAGAAGGGGATACCGTAACCCTCATTAAAGACCTCGAAGTCAAAGGGGCAGGATTTACCGCTAAGCGGGGAACCATCGTCAAAAATATTCACCTCACCGATGATCCGAAATTCATCGAAGGAAAAATCAACGGCACCCAGATCGTACTGGTCGCCGCATTTATGAAAAAATCAAACTAAATCATTCCACTCTCTTTAATCGCGCGGCGTATCGCCCCCGCGATTGACTCCCCCGTCCGCTCTACGTACACATCAAGCTTCTCTTTTTCAGCTTTAGTGAGGGTTAAAAATACTTTTTCGCTTTGCTTACTCTCATCCGATTTTTTCGGTCGTCCACCCGGATGTTTAGCCGTTTGAATCGCAACATGGGTTGATCGTTCACGCTGTGTGACCCGTGACGCAAACTTATTCTCTTTGAGTATTTCTTCCATTTTAAACCACCTTTTAAACTGTAGATAACTGTTTAATTACTCTGATACTCTCGAATTTTAGCGTGCAATTCACGGATAATATTGGCACTTTTTTTATACGCGTACCCTTTTATCCCCCCTTGCTGCGTCAACTCAATGATCGACTTGTTCTCATTGATCGCCGTTTGGAGTGCAACACTCATCGGGATAGGAAACAATTCCACCTCAAACCCCAACGTCTCTTCGTAAACAAATTTTGCATCGTTAATATCATTCTCTTTTTGGCTCATATTCGGCACCATCAGAATCGGTTTGTTCATCTGCGCAACGCGCACCAAAGTATCCACCGTCCCTTGTATCGTCTCCAGTGTCGGAATAAACGGAATGATTATCAAATCGGAATAGCTGATTGCCTGATCAAGTTTGATATCATCAAACCCTCCGAAATCAAAAATCGTCTCTTCACCCGGTTCGGATAAATATTTTTCCTGAATTTCGATCCGACTCACCAGATCGGGTAATCGATCCGAGAGCGAACCGTACGGGTCAATCTCACATCCGCGAAATCCAAATCCGGTGATAAGCTGATGGGCAATCATCGATTTGCCCACGCCACCTTTAAAATTGACGATGGTAATATTCATATATTTCCTTATAGTAGTTAACTGTTAATTACAGTATTTTACCTATAAATAATAGTTTAAGTCAAGTTTTGAACTGTAAAAAACTATTTTAGAAATAAATATGACTCATGACACAACTTGGTTTCGACCTCTCTCTTTTGCTTCATAGAGCTTAGAATCAACCCGTCCAAGCGCACTGTCAACCGTTTCATCATCGCTGCATTGTATGACTCCAAAACTGCATGTCACCCTCTGCTTTATGGTGAACGGGTATGTTTCGATAATTTTTCGCAATTTTTCGGCCGTAATGACCCCTTGATCTAAGTCACTTTCGGGAAGGACTATCGTAAACTCCTCTCCACCCCATCGAGCCAGATAATCACTCGAACGCAACTGTGCATTCACTAACGATGAAAGTTCTTCCAATACAGAATCTCCGGCATGATGTCCCAATGTATCATTGACGTTTTTGAAATGATCTATGTCAAAAATAATCAGCGAAAGCGGACGCTTATAACGTTGGCTTTTATCCAGCTCTTCTTGCAATACTTTGGTAAAAAACCTTCGATTTCCGACCTGTGTTAATGAGTCGGTTAACGTTAAATGCTCTTTCTCTTCAAGTATCCGTATCGTATAGCAACGCTGGGCGGTCATCATAAGAATAGAAAATGTTACGGTAAAAATAAAGATTTGAAGCATGATCAAGGAGAGTCGGTGATCACCTTCGAATGAAAATTGGCTGTATCCCGATGCCGTCCCCAAAATAGCAAAAACGGCAACAATAATTAAAAACAGGAGATTGATCCCCTGCTGCAGCCGGATACTCGCCCAAATCAACGGAAATAAAATAAGATACTCGATCGGATAACGTTTGTCGAAAAAGTAACCTGAGCCGAAAATGACTATTGCCGAGATGACCAAGACGGTGAGAATAAGTGCGATTTCTATCATACGGTCTTTTGAAGCAACACTTATATTGTGCTGCAGCACGTAGGCTACAAAAACCGGAACAATGAGAATGAACCCGATCAAATCACCAAAAAACCATACCGCCCATCCTAATATTTGATGTTCTGAAGATAAAAGAGCGTTGAGATACAACATCGTTGTTCCCATACTGGATGTAATAAAGGCACCGATCACACTGTAAAAAATAAAAGCGATAATGGTGTCGGTATCATAAAAAATATCATCTTTGATGGCATATTTAGCGCCGCGATTGATCAGCCAGTAGGTTATTACGGGTCCCAACGTATTACCGATCGCAATTTCAAATGCAACAAGAGGAGAGCTGAGCGTCATATTTAAAAAGAAAGCCCCCAGAAAAATACCGGGGATAACCACCTTGTCACGAAAGAGCAGAAACGACAATGCAACACCGGTAGGTGGCCAAATGGCAAAAATACTCGCTGATTCACTTAAAGAGAGAGGTGCAACCAGTTTAGCCGAAATGAAATAAACGAAGGATGTCACAAGGGTATAAAAAGCGATTTGGGCGAATGCTTTTTTATTTATTGAAAACATTATAAACCTTTCCAAAACTTTTTACTAGCAATGTTCATTAAATTTTTTATATATTGGTAAGAATATTATATAGTTATAATGTAAAAAAGGTGTCATGAAAAAAGAAAAGGGAGAAAATGCCTGAAATAGGCTGAAAAGATATTGTATTATTGATTAAAACACTAGAATCTATGTCGGTTTTTCCGATTTTTACCCTATTTGGATTAACCCTTATTATTACACATTTACCATGATTACAAACTCCAATAGATATAATCACCATAATAAAAATCAATCAAAGGACTTACTGCCAGTATGAAAATACTCTTTTTGGATGAGTCCGGTGATCATAACCTCACAAAAATTGATGATCAATATCCCGTATTTGTTTTAGGCGGGGTAATCGTAGATCGTGACAATCTCGAAAATCTCAATGAACGGATAGATCAATTCAAAAAAGAGATGTTCGGTACAACGAATATTATTCTTCACACTGCCGACATCACACGCAATAAAAACGGCTTAGAACGGCTAAAAGAGAAAGAGTTTCGTGAGAATTTCTACGAGAAATTGAATCATCTCATCGCAACCCTTGATTTTAAAGTTGTTGCTTGCGTGATCAAGAAAAAAGAGCATGTGGCCAAATACGATTTTGCCGCTATTGATCCCTATATGCTTGGGCTAAATATCCTTGTTGAACGGTTTTATATGGAGATTAAATCGGATGAGAAAAAAGGTCTTGTTATCGCTGAAAAGCGGGATCGTCCCCTTGATCATGAACTTGAGCTTTCTTGGTTACAGCTAAAAATCAAAGGAACCCGTTTTCTCAAAGGTGCTGAAATCGAAGATCGCATTTCGGGCGGGTTAATCCTTAAAGACAAAAAAGAAAATCTAAACGGTCTACAACTGGCAGATTTAGTGGTTTCTCCCATCGGTCGGCACATCATAGGCAAAAAAACCAATAAAGATTTTGAGATTATTGAACAAAAATTTCGTAAAGATAAAAATGGAAAAGCCGGGGGACATGGATTAGTTATATTACCGAAGGATAATTGACCCCCGCTACGCAGTGGTCAATTCTGAAAAACAGTATACATGAAAATCTATAAATGATTCATAAAAATCTCTCTACATTCTTTCAATTAAAAAAGCACTATGCCCATACTTGCGATTTTGGCATTTTAGCAATCATCGCTTTGGCTTGGGTAAGCATCTTTTTTCGCGCTTCATTGCTCGGTAATTGGTTTTCCAGTGCAGATGTTTGGATCACGTTATTAACAATCTCTTGTGCTTTTTTCTCTATTTGTGCTTTATAGAGTGCTTTTGTCGATTGCTTTGGTTTAATAGCAATCTCACATCCCAAAGCAACTGCTATTTTATCGAGAGTATCGAGGGATATATCATGTCCCGAAAATGCACGCTTTATGGTAGCGATACCTAATCCTGAGCGTGAAGCAATAGCCTCATAAGGGATAGATAGAGCCTCTTTTTGTTTTTTGAGTTCGGAAAGGATCAATGATTTAAACATGGTAGCTTCTTTTAGTATCATTTTTGATACTTAATATTTTACTAAATGTATCATAAGTGATACTATTTATCAAGATTAATACAACTATAACAAGACATCATTAAGTAAAAAAGTAGCCTGTCCCCTTATCTTTAGCAGAACAGATTTGTTTCCATCTTAAGCATCATCTCTGTATCCAAGATACCCTTTTTTATGTGCCTTTGCCGAGTAAGGAGATGATGAAAAAGACTGTGCAAAGTTTAAAGCATGCAGTTTAAAACCTCCTCGATATTGTCTCAATAACTCTTCAGTATTTGCATCAACAATGCCATATATGTCATACATCAATTCATTAAAATTGCGTGAGCCCTCTTTATAGCTTGTAAAACTGCCTGCTCTCATCTTCTCTTCAATCCCACTTTCTGTCAAATTATCATTGAGTAGAGAATAATATGTATCTACAATATCATCAAGCACATAGATTAACATCGGTGCTGCCAAATGTTCATACTCAGCATACAGTTTTTCAAGTTCTAAAAGAGTTTCATACTTGTTTTGCATAGCATTTGGTTTTTGCAATACTCTTTTCATAGGCAAGTAAAGTTTTTCCAACCGCTCTTTTATCTCATCTATTTTGCGGTTTTGCTGGGCGATAAAAAGATTGCTTCCCACTACAATCACAGAACCGATGATAGCACCTACACCTATTGTTCCAATATCCATTACAACTCTCCTCTAAATGCCCGTTTCACGGTAGCAATTCCTAACCCTGAACGAGTAGCTATAGCCTCATAAGGGATGAATAAAGCCTCTTTTTGTTTTTTGAGTTCGGTTAGGATCAATGATTTAAACATATTGGCTTCTTTTAGTATCATAAGTGATACTGTTTGTCAAATAAATTGAAAATTTATTATTGCTATTTAACAATTTTTATTCACTTAGGCTTTCTAACGGACGCACATTGTCTGGTACTGCTTGCAGCTGAAAACCAAGTCTCTCTTCATGATTTCATCCCACATATCAAAGATTGGTGTCTCATTTAGATTTTTAAAAGTGAAGACTGAATACCTGACCTCTATTTTTTCTATTTTTTTAAAAATATTCAACCAATGGTACAACTTTTACACACTATTCTTTCTCAGACTTTATTTATATAGCCAAACATAGTTTTCATTTTAAACCATTCTTCTTTTTAAAGAGTAAAAGCTCCTCTTCAAAACTATTCATTTCCGAAAAAACCACACTGCAAACATCTGACTTACTGTGAAAATCAATATAATATTCACCCCTTCTTAAGCCTTGTTTGTCAATTTTCAAAGGGAAATTTTCAGCAAAATTTGATTGTGATGTAATTGTATCGTTGTTTTTATCATAGATGCGAATGTTTTTCATACAACTTTTTGGTTCAAACATGATGGATATATATTCATCACGAGGAATCATAACTTTCACTAAAAAAATTCCATCTGATTTAGATACATTAAAATTTTTGTCAAATTCAACCACTTTTCTTCTTATTTCTTCTTTTTTAGCTTTATTCACATATAGCCAAAATTTATCTTTATTTTCTAAAAGCAAATTAGCTTCCGATAATTCTTCGGTACTTAAACGTTTACTTAATTCACGAGCATTGTTTTCAACATTAATCGTGTGCCGTTTACACTTAGATGATAAAGTATTAAGCATATATGCGATTTTAATATTCTTATTAACACCAATTCCTTCTTGAAACATCCAAGCTAACGAACTCAACCCTTGTTCACTATTTTGCTCTGCTGCTTTTTGATAGTAATTAACTGCCATGAAATAATCTTGATGTACACCCATACCATCTCGATACATATCTCCAACAATAAGTTGAGCAGATGATTCACCATTATCAGCAGATTGTCTAAACAGCTCTATCCCCTTTTTCTCATCCTTCGGAAAACCTTTTTCACCATAAAGATACATATAGGCTAAATAATATTGGCCTTTTGGATGTCCTTTTTCACCTGCACTTATAACATAAGCTTGAGCTTCTTTATCTCCATAAAGCATAAATGCTTTTTCAGCTTCCTCAAATGAAGAAAAGGTTTTAGAATATAATGAAACGACAGTCATTAGAAGAATGAAAGATAAACGAAATCCAATCATATTAGTTCCTCACTATTTTTTAATTTTAATATTATACAACAAAATATCTACAACCCATTTCCCCACATAGGTAACCAGAATCAAGATCAAATCAAGGGGTATTCAATCTTCACTTTATACTTGATTGTTGAATGCGCAATGCGATAGTTTTCTTTTTTTTGAAAGGAGAATAATTTGAAGTGTTTGGTGGAGGCGTCCGGGATTGAACCGGAGTCCTAAACCAAGAGAGTAAAGGCGTCTACATGCTTAGTTATGTTGTTTATTTTTCAGACACCTTCACACAACATGCAAGGCTACAGCATCCAATTCTCTAAATTCGTTCCCGTCCGAGACATTCCGGGAGTATAGCTATCACAGGGGTTATACGCCAAGCCCTTCCAGTTATAGCATAGGAAGGTAGCGCAGTCCTAAATTAAATTAAACTTACGCTACAGCGTAAGCAGGACGGTAATTAGTGTTGTTTGCGTTTAAGCAAGTGTGAGCCGTATAACGGAGCTGCTCAGTCCGGCGATGCAACCTAAACCTTCTTGATCCAGTCGAAGCCATGTCGCCCCCACGTAGATAACCGAAGTTAGGGTGGAATTATAGCACTATTAACTGTTAATCAGCGATTTAATCGTGCGGGTAATCTCGCAACATTTGGTAATTTTTTGGGTGTTGTTTAAAGAGTCGTCAAGAAGGACATTCACGATCGCAGAACCTACGATAACCCCGTCCGCCCCCTGCACTTTTTCACGAGCTGTTTGCTCGTTGACACCGAACCCTACATACACCGGAGTTTGTGTATGGCGTTTGATCATTTCAAGTACCGGAGCTAAATCTTCCGCTTTTCCGCTGCCGGTAATACCGGCATAGGCAACAAGATAGATAAATTTGCGCGCTTCAGCCGTAATCAATGCGATCCGTTCTTCACCGTCGGTCGGAGCGACGAAAGTGATATTCGCCAATCCTCGGCTCTCAAACAGCGAATGATACGCTTTTGCCTCTTCGTACGGGACATCGGGGATAATCAAACCGTTCACACCGATGCTTGCAGCCTTATCAAGTAAGCGTTCCATTCCGTATTGGTAAAACGGGTTGAAATACCCCATCCACAACGTATCGATTTTTGGTGCAACCACCTCGGAGATCTCTAAAAGATCGGCGAAACGAAATCCCGCTTCGAGAGCACGCTGATTTGCCGCTTCGATGACCGGTCCATCGGCTACGGGGTCAGAGAACGGAACTCCGAGTTCTAAAGTATCGACACCGTTTTGTCCCAGTGCCAATGCTAAATCAATCGTAAATTGTTTGTCGGGAAATCCCGCTGTAATGTAAGCTACTAGGTGCTTCACGCTTTCTCCATATCGGGTAAAATTAAAAGGGAAAAGTGGATTTTAGAGAGTTCGTTGTCCATCTTAAAATCTTCCTGCCATTGCATAAACATATCGGCGACGCTGATCAACCATGTCACCGTTTCATCGTTGACAACGGTATCTCGCGTTCTGAGCTGTTCAAGAGCGTCTTCGACAAATGTCGCTAAACGTACCACCGGCTCCATTTGCAAATAGCCTGAAGCAGATTTTATGTTGTGAAAGATACGAAATAACTCTTCGATACTCCGATGAGAACGCTCCGCTATCCCAAGATCGATAATTAACGGTTCCATGATTTCAACCATCATTGCGTAATGGTCTAAAAATTCATCGATAATTTCGAAGTCAAAATTGGCCTCTAAATCACTTCGTATGCCCATGACTCTCATCTCCTGTATGTCAAGATTATAGCGCGTTTAATCTGACAAAATGACCACAAAAGAGACGCACACGCAAATTTAGGGTAATATACCAATACTAAAATTACGGAGATT
>Ga0209515_10005511_pt1 | contig 16336 bp, 13 predicted proteins | sample Subgroupgradi54m_FD_187454 | JGI IMG/M metagenome (GOLD analysis project Ga0209515, IMG submission 187454) | Subsurface groundwater microbial communities from S. Glens Falls, New York, USA - GMW60B uncontaminated upgradient, 5.4 m (SPAdes)... ...
CTACGACTCGAAGCGCGACGAGATTCTCGTCCCGAATTGAGTGAGCCAGCCACGCGTGATGGCATTCGCCAGGTTGGCGAACGGGAACGTGAAGCCGACGCGGGTCCTCATGGGCCAGACCACGAAGTTGAGCCGGACGATGCACGGGATCTTCTATGACGCCGTGCACGACGAGATGGTGCTGCCGGTGGCGCTGGCCGGCGCCATCCTCACGTTCCGCGGCGGCGCTGAAGGCGCGGAGGCGCCGATTCGTATCCTGCAGGGACCACGCACCGGGATCATGCGTCCCGACACGGTCTACGTCGATGTGAAGAACGACGAGCTGTACGCGCCGTCGGCTGACGGGGGGCTGCTCGTGTTCGCCCGCACGGCACAGGGCGACGTTCCGCCCAGACGCGTCATCAGCGGCCCGAACACCAGGCTGCAGTCGCCGGACTACTTCGGGATTTACAGCATTGCGGTCGATCCAGTTCGCAATCTCGTCGCGGTGGCGAACCGGTATGCCGAGCTGCAGGACAAAGAAGGCCCGAAGGATGGTGTGCTCATCTTCGATCGCACGGCACACGGAGACGTCGCGCCGCGCGCCGTCATTCGCGGCGACAAGACTCGCATCACGCGCGTCCGTCAGGTCGAAATCGATGCCGAGCGGGGACTCCTGTTCGTGGCGAGCCGCGGCGATCGCGAGGGTGAAGGGATCCTCGGTGTGTGGAATGTCACCGACAATGGCGATGTTCCGCCGAGATACGTGATTTCATACCCGGCTGCCGGCGTGGCGATCAATCCGCGTGCGTCGGAAATCTACGCGGCGGCTGGGCGCGAGCAGACCAACGATCTGCGGACGTACATCGTTCCGGAGTTGTTCAAATAAGCGGGAGGCGACGATGAGAACGTCTTCGCTGATGGCGGCGGCCGTTGTGGTCGCGATGCTCGGCCCGCTAATCGGTCTCACCTACGCCGATAGCGACGGGTATTACTGCGTCGGCCCGGGTTACATCGCCTATCAGTTCGGGATGGATGATCCGAAGAATCCGCCGCGTATCTATGTGGTCGACTTGCGTGGCTCTCGAGGTATTCCGAAGCCGTCCACGCTGGTGTTCCCGCCGTTTCAAGTCCACGGGATGCGTTGCACCGCATCCTCGATCGAGATTGCGGCCTCCAACATGATGTACGTCGTAACGCTGGATCAGCGGCTGCGTCCTTCTCGCTACGACGAGAGACCTTCGTCTTCTGTCGAACCGATCCGGTTCGACGAGTACGACAATCTCGGCGAGTACACTCGTGCGCAGTCGGATTTATCGGAATACCGCACGCGCTTGAATGTCAAACCCGATGGAGGCGAGTACGTTCTCGATCTGCGTGCGAAGCTGATTCGCGAATCGAATCCGTGTGAAGCACAGGCAACCAGCCGAGTCGTCGAGACCAACCGCGCTGGGAGCGAGATCGCTGCGCTGACGGTCTTTGCGGGAAAGGTTCATCGTGAGTGCGGTGACTAGCCGCGTGCTTGGCGAACAGAAGCCGAGGCAAGAAAGCCGCCAATGATCGCCGAGATGGGCTTCAATTGCTGCGTTGTCGGATCGGCCTCCACTCCAAAAATCTCGAGCGCCGTCGCTCCAAGCAAGTAAAGCGACCCAGCGGGCACAAAAACCACAGGGCACGTCAACGATTCCTCGAGATCGGAAACGGTCAAAACGGCCTCACCAAGCGGTCGCCGTTCCGTGCGACCGTCCGCGAGAATCAAATCACGCGCGCGGACCGGCTTGACGCCAATCTCCGATAACCGATCCTCAGGGATGAACGTATATAGTGCGCCGGTGTCGACCCAGAACTTCTCCTGGAAGGCCCGCGATCGGTCGTGCGGATTTGAGACGACGACGTTCACCTGAAACATACCCACGTCTGAACTGCGACGATTGTACCGCCGAGCGGGCGATCACAGTATCATCTGTTTCTCACACGAGGACCAGGAGGCGATGATGAGAACGTCTTCGCTGGCTGTTGCAATTTCGGCGACCGTCGCGCTGTGCGCGACGCCGATGCGCGCCACCGCGCAGTCCGAGGGGTTCGTGCCGGTGACCCAGGCGATGCTGGCGCACCCGGATCCCTCGGACTGGCTGCACATCAGTCGCACCTACGACGAGCACCGCTTCAGCACGCTCAAGCAGATCAACAAGAGCAACGTCGCGCAGCTGCGCATGGCCTGGTCGCGCGGCCTGCCGGTGGGCACGCAGGAGTCGACGCCGCTCGTCTATCGCGGCGTGATGTACCTCATCGCACCGGGTGCGAGAGTGCAGGCGCTCGATGCGACGACCGGCGACCTGCTCTGGGAGTACCGCCGCGACTACCCTGCGGGCGTGCAGCCGCTCGCCGCGCGCAGCAAGAACCTGGGCATCTACCAGGACATGATTTATTTCGGCGCGCCTGACGGCTATCTCGTCGCGATCGACGCGCAGACCGGCAAGCAGCGCTGGGAGACGAAGGTCGACAACGGTCAGATCACCGCCGGCGGACTGCTCGTCGCCGACGGCAAGGTCATTTCGAACCGCACCTGCGATCAGGGCAAGCGCGAGTTCTGCTTCATCGCCGCGCATGATGCGATGACCGGCAAGGAGGTGTGGAAGTTCTACGTCACGGCCGCGCCGGGCGAACCGGGCGGCGACACCTGGGGCAAGCTGCCACTCGATCAACGCGCTGCAGGACCGTGGGGACTTCCAGGCTCCTACGATCCCGTCCGCAAAATCGTGTATTGGGGAGTCGCCAATCCCAACCCGTACACACGCTTCAAACGCCACGGCCGCTACGACGCGGTGTCGAACACGTCGCCGTCAGAGCTGTACAGCAATTCGACGCTGGCGCTCGACGTCGCAACCGGCAAGCTCGCGTGGTACTTCCAGGAGCTGCCGAGCGACGATTGGGATGCGGACCACAATCACGAACGAATTCTTGTTCGCACGCGAGTGAACCCCGACCCGCGATTCGTGAAGTGGATCAACCCGACCGTCCAGCGCGGAAGCGAGCAGGACGTCATCATCACGGTCGACGAAGGCGGCGGGATGTTTGCCGTCGCCCAGCAAACCGGTCAGTTCCTGTGGGCGCGGCCGTTCCCGTACGACGACCCGAACACCAACATGCGCGTCGTCGACGTCAAGACCGGGCAGACCGGCGTCAATCCGGACAAGCTGTTCAAGAAAGACGGCGACACGATCATCGGCTGCTATCACAACACCCGAGGCCTGTGGCAGATCGCGTACGACCCGGAGACGAACTCCGTCTACGTGCCGTTTCACGATCAATGTCTCTCGATGGAATCGGCGAACTCGAGTCCCACCGGCTACGGCCGTCGAACCGGTGTCCTTCGTCCAGGCTCCGATCCCAAGGCGTACATGGGCATCGCGAAGATTGATGTGGCGACCGGCGAGATGCGCGTGATCTATTCGCAACCGCAGCCGACAAACGGATCGGCGCTGGCAACGGCGGGTGGCCTCGTGTTCTTCGGCGATCTCAATCGGCGCTTCCGCGCGATCGACCCCGACAGCGGCAAGGTGCTCTGGGAAACGATTGTCGGCGGCATGATCATGAACAGCACCATCACCTATGCGGTCAACGGTAAGCAGTACGTGATGGTGTTCACGGGGGGCGGACAGTCGGTAACAGCGGGACCGCTGGCGGTCGCCAGCAAGGCCATCACGTCACCGGTCATCGGTCACAACGCAATCTACGTGTTCGCGCTACCCTGACCAGCTGATCCCTGATCCCTGATCCCTGATCCCTGATCCCTGATCCCTGATCCCTGATCCCGGATCCCGGATCCCGGATCAGCGATCCACCAGTCGGCCCATCGCCTCGTTGTAGCGATCGCCGGCCGCGGCGTCGGGTGTGAAGGTGGCCTCGAGCTCGTCGAGGTCCGTCTTCGTCAGCTGGATGCCGGCTCCGGCGACGTTCTGTTCGACATACTTCACGCGCTTGGTGCCGGGAATCGGCACGATGTCATGTCCCCTGGCGAGCAGCCACGCGAGCGCGAGCTGCGCGGGCGTGCACCGTTTACGCGAGGCCATCGCTTCGAGCTGCTGCACCAGCACGAGATTGCGATCGAGGTTGTCGCCCTGGAACCGTGGCAACCGGCGGCGCACGTCGTCAGTTGACAACGAGTCGGTGTCCTTCACGGCGCCGGACAGAAATCCGCGGCCTAGCGGACTGAACGGCACGAACCCGATGCCGAGCTCGCGGCAGACGGGCAGAACGTCCTTCTCCGGATCGCGGAACCAGAGCGAGTACTCGCTCTGAAGCGCCGTAATCGGATGGACCCTCTGCGCGCGGCGAATCGTCTTCGGCGCCGCCTCCGAGAGGCCGATGTGACGGACCTTCCCTGCCCGCACGAGACCGGCGAGCGCGCCCACGCTGTCTTCAATCGGGACCTTTGGATCGACGCGGTGCAGGTAGAAGAGGTCGATGACGTCGGTGCCGAGCCGCTGAAGGCTCTCGTCGCACGACGCGGTGATCGCCGCGGGCGAGCCGTCCGCGTCGATGCCGGGACCGGGGCTTGCCGGGATGATGCCGCACTTGGTGGCGAGGACGATGTCTTTCCGCCGCGCGCCGAGCCCCCGGCCGACGAGCGTCTCGTTGTGCCCCTGCCCGTAAATCGCGGCCGTATCAAAGAAGGTGACGCCCAGGTCGAGCGCGCGGTGAATCGCGCGAATCGATTCCTCATCGTCCCTGGCGCCGTAGGACTGCGACATGCTCATGCAGCCGAGGCCGATGGCCGAGACCGTGAGGCCGCTTCTGCCGAGGTTGCGCTGTTGCATAGTTCCTCGAATCCCGAATCCCGAATCCCGAATCCCGAATCCCGAATCCCGAATCCCGGATGTTATTCCCGACGTCCTAAATCGTTAACACCTATACTAGACAACTCAAAATTTCAGACTGCGAGAGGACACTATGGCGCTTCAACTTGGCGACGTCGCCCCTGATTTCGAAGCCGAGACGACCCAAGGTCGTATTCACTTCCACGAGTGGATCGGCGACTCGTGGGCGGTACTGTTTTCACATCCGAAGGATTTCACGCCGGTCTGCACGACCGAGCTCGGCTACATGGCCAAGCTCAAGCCGGAGTTCGACAAGCGAAACACCAAGATCATCGGGCTGAGCGTGGATCCGATCGACAAACACGCGAAGTGGTCGGAGGACATCAAGGACACCCAGGGCCACGCGCCCAACTATCCGATGATCGGCGACACCGATCTGAAGATATCCAAGCTGTACAGCATGCTGCCGGCCAGCCTCTCGGGCACGTCCGAGGGCCGCACCGCAGCCGACAACATGACCGTGCGTAACGTCTTCGTCGTCGGCCCGGACAAGAAAATCAAACTCATCATCGTCTATCCGATGACGACGGGCCGCAACTTTGACGAGGTGCTGCGGGTGATTGATTCACTGCAGCTCACGGCGAAACACAAGGTGGCAACGCCGGTCAACTGGAAGCAAGGGGAAGACGTGATCATCGCCGGATCCGTGTCGGACGACGACGCAAAGAAAACCTACCCGAACGGGTGGAAGTCGCCGCGGCCCTACATCAGAATCGTGCCGCAGCCGCGGCCCTAGTCACCGAACCGGCCGGCCCGCTGATGATCCTGCGACAGTTCTATCTGAACTGCCTGGCTCACGCCTCGTACATCATTGGTGACGAGGCGAGCGGCGCGGCGGCCGTCATCGATCCGCAGCGCGACGTCGATCACTACCTGGCGTTCGCTGCGGATCACCATCTCCGAATCACGCACGTCGTCCTCACGCACTTCCATGCGGATTTCATCGCCGGCCATCTCGAGCTGCGCGACCGCGTGGGCGCCGCGATTTGCCTGGGCCGTCCCGCGAGGGCTGAATATCCGTTCACAGCGGTCGGCGATGGCAGCGTCATCAGTCTCGGAAGCGTGCGCATCGAAGTACTGGAGACGCCGGGCCACACCGTAGAGTCGATCTCGCTGGTTGTATACGACTGCGAACCGGATGCGAATCCCGGGTCCCGAATCCCGAATCCCGGCCCGGTCGCCGTCTTGACCGGCGATACGCTGTTTGTCGGCGACGTGGGCCGTCCCGATCTGCGAGCGTCGCTCGGGTGGCAGGCCAGGGACCTCGGTGCGATGCTCTACGACTCGCTCCACGGCAAGCTGATGAAACTGCCGGACGCGACGCGCGTCTATCCGGCCCACGGCGCGGGCTCGCTGTGTGGAAAGGCAATCTCGAAGGAGACGACATCGACGATCGGCGAGCAGCGGCTGTTCAACTACGCGCTGCAGCCCATGTCGAAGGAGGCCTTCATCGATCTCGTGACGACCGATCAGCCGGATGCGCCCGCGTACTTCACGTACGACGCCGTTCTCAACAGCCGCGAGCGACTGACGCTCGACGAAGCGCTGTCGCGGGAGCTGCGGCCGCTGACGATCGAGGACGTGCAGGAGGCCGTTCACCGCGGCGCACAGCTGCTCGATACGCGCGACCCCACCGAGTTCGCGGTGGCCCATCTGCCGGGCAGCGTCAACATCGGTCTGGGCGGACAGTACGCGACATGGGCGGGGACCATCCTCGATCAGTCGCGCCCCATCGTCATCGTGGCGAACCCGGGTGCCGAAAACGAGTCGGCCCTTCGTCTGGGGCGGATTGGATTCGATCAGGTTGAAGGTTTTCTTGAAGGCGGGCTGGCGGTTGTCGATCGAATTCTCGAGGCGCGGCGCGGACCCTTCGGGTCCGCGATCGTGTCGACCGACCGTCTCAGTCCGCAAACAGCGGCCGAGCGAATGGCCGGTGCGAATCCGCCGCTGGTCATCGACGTGCGCGCGGCGCGCGAGCGCGCCGACACATCGATCGACGGCTCGACGCATCGGCCGCTGAACACGCTGCAATTGGGATTGACCGAGGTGCCGCGCGATCGGCCCATCGTCGTGTTCTGCGCGGGCGGCTACCGCTCGTCGATTGCCGCGAGCCTGCTTCAGCGCGACGGCTTCACGAATGTCAGCGAGCTGGCCGGCGGCATCGCCGCCTGGGAGGCTGCAGGCCTTCCGCTCAGCGGGTCCGGCCAGTCCACATAATCCCGCTCACGCGCTCGAATCGCGCGATATCGCGTGAAGACGTCGCGCGCGCTCTCGAGGCCGACGAGCGACCGCCACGTCGTCCCGCGGAATGTATGCGCCAGCATCCGGTGACCGTGCCGCAGGATGAATCCCGGATCGTGGCGGATGGCTGCCGGCATGTGCCGCACCTTCATCCACCGCTCGGCCTTCCATCGCATGAACTCGATCTCGCCGGCGGGAAGGTGAGCGCTCCGCGTGACCGCGGTCGTGCCGTCGTACTCCTCCACGCGCTGGTTGACGACGAGGCCGCGCTCGACGAAGTCGCGGGTCATCGGCGTGCCGGGATACGGCGTCGGATGCTGAATGTACGGCCAGTCGACGTACTTCCGCGCAAACGTGAGGTTGGCCGCAATCGCCTCGGGCGTGTCGTCAGGATTACCGACGATCAACCCGCCGATGACGAACATGCCGTGCCGGTGGAGGAGGTCGACAGCCGCAATCGACGCGTTCCCCGTCCGTCGTCCCGCCTCGCGGGTCCGGTTCTTCGCGTCCGCCTTGAGGAACGCCAGGTCGTCATCGAGAATGTTTTCGATTCCGAGGAAGACGTACCGGAAACCGGCGCGGCGCATGATCGGCGCGACCTCCTCACCGTGCGCCGCGATCGCCGACGTCATCCCCTGCACCATGTAATCGATGTCGGTGAGTCCGGCCTCGATGATCGCCTCGCAGAGGACCTTGAACCGCTCGATGTCGAGCGTGATGTTGTCGTCGACGATGAAGATGGCGCGGGCGCCCCGGCGCCGCGCATCCGCGATGTCGGCGATCACCCGCGGGATGGGAAAGCGGTGAAAGTTGCGCCCGCGCATCTCGATGATCGAGCAGAAGCTGCAATCGAACGTGCAGCCGCGCGAGGTCTCGATGACGTCCACGGGACGTCCCAGCATCGTGTAGCCGGTGAGCACGCGCGCGGCGCGTTGTGGCGGCGCAATCGTGCCGTGCTCGACGGCGGTGATGGGTCGAGGCGCCGTCTGCCGGAACCCGTCGCGGTCGCGAAACCACAGGCCGTCAATCTCCGACAGCGGCCTTCTCTGCTCGAGCGCGCGCAGCAGCTCGCGGAACGTCAGCTCTCCTTCGCCGCGCACGATCGCGTCCACGCCGAGAGCCGGGTGCGTCCATGCATCGGGCGCGAGGCTCGGGTCATAGCCACCGACGACGATGAAGACCTCGGGCGCAATCGATCGGATGAGCGCGATGATCCGCCGGGCGGTCGCGCGCTGAAATGTCATCACCGAGAGGCCGACAATATCCGGCGCTCGATCCCGAACTAATTGCTCGACGGTTTGACGAACGGCCGACTGCGCCAGCACGAGGTCGGCGATTGCGACCTCATGATGTGTATCGACGTTGCCGGCGAGCGAGGCGAGCGCGCCGTTGGGCATGCGGATCGCCAGCGCCGGGGTATGTTCGAAGGAATCCGGCATCGATATCAGCAGTACGCGCACGGCTGAACGATACACCCAGCGTGGCGGGGCCAGGGGATCAGGGACGGTGCGGGCCACGCCCGTATCTGCGTTGGTGACGGTCAGCGTCACACCGGGTAGCACTCCGCCCTGCGTGTCGGTAATGGTCCCAGCGATGGCGCCGCTGGTGTTCTGGGCCGCCGCCGCCTTGATGGCGCCCGCCGGCAGCGTCCAGAGCAGAAGCGCGCGCTCGTTGGCCGCAGCCGCCGCGGGCGTGCCGCCCTTCCCGGGCTCGGTTTCGTTCCATGCCAGGTTCCCTTTCACGACCTCGACATGGCGCTGCGCCGACCCTTCGCACCTGTAGTCGACGCGCATCCCTTTCAGGATCCAGTTCATGCTGCCGATGCGATCGACCTCGTTCGCGTTCCGCAACATGCCGATCGAGTCGGCCATGTCATAGAGCACCTGCTTGATCTGGGTCTGCGCCGTGGCTGCGGCGACGCCAAATCCCAAAACCCAAATCCCAAAGCCATCGACGCATTCAGTTCGTCCCTCGATCGGCGTTGAACGTCTGCCACGTACCGGCCAGCGGCTGCTGATCGACGCCCGGCTTCGACCAGTCACAGACGCCGCCGGGGAAAATCTTCTTCAGCCGCGCCATGTCGTCGGCCGAGAGCGCCACCTTGTAATCGGAGACCGCGATCGGCTTCACCTGGCACTTGATGATGTCGTTGGTGATCGGCGCGCCGGCGACGCCGCGCGGGAACGAGTGCGACGGATAGATCTCGTTGCAGCGCCCCGCCAGGTACTGCTGCTTCTCGACGATCTTCTGCGGCGTCGCGTCCTTGGTCCAGCAGGCATCCACGAGGTCGTCGGGCTTGCTGCGGCGGATCTTCGCGATCGGCCGGTCGCTCGACGTGTCCTTCGAGAGCGCTGTCAGCCACTGATCCATCTGCACGATCGCCTGGCGCAGCTGCGGACTCTTCGTATCGAACGCCCCGTAGCGGCGATCCTGCGTCAACATCACGCGGTTGTCGGTCGTGCCGGTGGCCTTGAGGAGCCGCGCGTCGGTCGTGAACTGCTGGAAGCGCATGTGCACGTCGCCGCCGGGCAGATCGTCGTAGTAGGTGCGGTAGTCGATGATCGGCACGAGGCCCATCCCGCCCTGCGCCTGGTTCAACCGGCCCGTGCGGTACGCGGCGCGAACCGCGATCGGATCGGCCACCATCCGCTCGGCCACCATGTTTCCGTCGATGTCGAAGCCGCCGATCTTTTCGTTGACGTCGAGGAACTGCGCCACCGTGATCGTGCCCACGTTGAGCGCGCCCAGGCCGTACTGGATGCCGACGTTGTCGAGCGGACGACGGGCGAAGCCGGTCTTCGGGTCGCGGCCCCACACGTTCACGCCGTGATCCCACATGTCGCACCGAGCGCCCTTGGGATTCTTGACCGGGTCGTACTTCAGCTCCGGTGTGAGACCGGCCGGGCAACTCTCGGTCGCATTGAAGCGCGGCGCACGCACCCGCGAGAGATTGTGCATCGTCGCGGCCAGCGGGAAACCGGTGATGGCGGTGATCTGATCGTCGGTGTACTTATCCTTCGCCAGCTTGTCGAAGTAGCGCTCGAACAGACGCCCTTCTCCGCTGCTGGTGCTGCTCGCGAACGGCCCGTCCGCGAAGCTGCGTCCGGTCATCAGGCCGTCCAGGAGCCCGGGATAGTTCTCGGCGATCTCGTGCTGCTGGGTTGATCCGCCCGACGTGCCCCAGCCGATCGTGAACGCGGGAACGCCGTACGCCTCGATGAAGTGCTCCTTCGTCATCGCCATCGTCTCGGCGGAGACGACGCTGCCGCAATCGTTCCCCAGGACGTTCAGCGAATTCGACGCGACCGCGTATCCCATGCGCAGCTGCACGTCATCATCCACGCCGCCCGTTGAATCGCCCTGCTGATACCAGCCCGGCTCGCACCCGCCGCCGAAGGTGTAGATCAGGCGGCGGTTCCAGCCGTCGTTCAACATCGCGATTTCATAAATGCCGCGGTTGATCGTGCCGGTCTCGACGCGGATCACAAACGGGATTCGGCTTGCCCCGAGCGAAGTCGAGGGGGATTCGGGATTCGGGATTCGCGTTCCTGGCCGGTCGATCATCTCGGCGTCCGCGGGTGGCGCCTTCGGATCCGCGAGCGGCTTGAACTTTCCGTCGGTCGAGCGATAGACGTAGTCGACGCGCGTGGCGACCGAGCAGTTCGCATCGAGCGCGGGGCCAAGCGTGCCGCCGCCCATCAGCTTGAACTTGTCCGTCATGCAGACAAACGGCTGCTCCTGCGGACCGGAGAAGAGCGGGCCGGTGATCGGGTAATTGACGACCGTCAGCTTCGTCGACGAATTCTTCGTGGCCGTCGCGGTGAGCGTGTTGGTGCCATTGGTGAGACCGGTGACAAGGCCGGTCAGCGAGCGGCCGGAGGCGTCCGCCTTCAGCTTCGCGGTCGCATCGGCGCCGTTGACGGCGAGCTTCACGTCCGCCGCAGTCACTCCAGCCGGCAGATCGACGCGCACGAGCGCATCGCCGCCGGTCACCATATCGGGACGGCTCGACAGCACGCGCAGCTGCAGCTGGTCGGCCGCGCGACCCGCGTGCGTCGCGACGATGACGGCGATGGCAATTGCGGCAACGAGCCGAGAGCGAAACGGCATACACACTCCTTTAACCAAGAAGCGCACGAAGATAACGAAGCACACGAACACTGATTGGTTTCGTGACCTTCGTTATCATCGTGACCTTCGTGGTGAGCGACGGTGAAAGCGCCCGATTATAGATCGCCAACAGAGTAGAATGCTCCGCTGATTCCTTATGAAAACACGTATACCAGCCATCATCTTCGGCGCCCTCACTCTGTTTGCCATCGGCCTTGCCGCGTCGGGTTTCAATCCGCGCGAGTTCGCGCGGAAGCATGGCGGCACGATGCGGCTCTCGGTTGCGACCGGCAATACAGGCGGCGTGTATTACCCGTACGGCGGCGGGCTCGCGCGCGTCATCAGCCAGTCGGTGCCGCACGTCGATGCGACCGCCGAGGTCACCAACGCGTCGGTCGACAATCTGAAGCTGATTCAGCTCGGCAAGGCTGACATCGCGTTCGTCCTGACCGACACGCTCGACGACGCGATTCACGGACGCGGGCCGTTCGCGAAGGCGCCAGTGAAGGCGCGGACACTTGCGGTGCTCTACCCGAACTACACGCAGGTCGCGACCATCGAAGGGAAGAACATCAACCGGCTCGCCGACCTGCGCGGCCGCGTCGTCTCGACGGGATCGCCCGGGAGCGGCACGGAGGTCATCGCCTTCCGCGTCCTCAGAGCGGCGGGCGTCGATCCCGAGAGAGACATCCGCAAGCAAAGCCTCAGCGTGAACGCATCGGTCGACGCGTTGAAGGACGGGAAGATCGACGCGTTCTTCTGGAGCGGCGGCCTGCCGACGGCGTCGCTCCTCGACCTCTCGAGCACCGTCGGGATCACTGCGAAGCTCATTCCGAATGACGATGCCCTGCCGAAGCTGCAGCAGCTGTACACCCCTGGCCTGTATTTCCGGCTGGTGATTCCGAAGGGCACGTATCCAGGCGTCAACTACGACAGCGGATCGGTCGGCGTCGCCAACGCGCTCGTCGTCGGAGACACGATGAGCGACGAGCTCGCCTACGAGTTGACAAAGGTGCTCTTCGATCGGCAACCGGATCTTGCCTCGATTCATCCGGAAGCGAAGAAGCTGAAGCTCGAAACGGCGATCGACGGATCGCCGGCGCCGTTCCATCCTGGCGCCATCCGGTATTACCAGGAGCGTGGCGTGTGGAAACAGTAGCTCGTCCCGAGCGAAGTCGAGGGACCGCGCCTGACGTTCCGATCCCGACTGCTCCTGACGACGAACTCGAATCCCCAACGCGGACACTAACCGGATGGCCGGCCCGCATCGCGACCGTCCTGGCGACGGGCCTCTCGCTGTACGCGCTGTACTGGGTCGTCGGCATCGTCCAGCCGCTCGTCTATCGCGCGAGCTTCCTGCTCATCGTGCTCGTCCTGAGCTTCATGTTCTACCCGGGCTCGGAGAGCGAGCGCGCGCGCACGCGCATCTCTCCGCTCGATTGGCTCTTTGCGGCGCTCGCGGTGGTGTCGCTCCTCTGGCCGCTGATCGATTTCGACAACTTCATCTATCGCGCGGCCGACGCGACGACGCGCGACATGACGCTCGGGGCGGTCTGCATCCTGCTGGTGCTCGAGGCGACGCGGCGCACAGCGGGTTGGGTCCTGCCGGTCACCGCGACCTGTTTCATCCTCTACACGTTCTACGGACCGCTGCTCGACCTCGTCGGCCTCGGCATCATCGCGCATCGCGGCTACGACCTCTCGCGCATCGTCGGCACGGTCTACATGACGCTCGAGGGCGTCTTCGGCGTGCCGCTCGACGTTGCCGCGAGCTACATCATCCTGTTTTCGATCTACGGCGCGGTGCTTGGCGCATCCGGCGCCGGAAAGTTCTTCCTCGAGTGGGCGATGGCGGCCGTCGGCACGTCGGGTGGCGGCGCGGGACCGGGACGCGCGGTGACGGTCGCGGGCCTCCTGCTCGGCACCGTATCTGGAAGCGGCGTCGCCAATACGGTGACGCTCGGATCCGTCGCGTGGCCGATGCTGAAGCGCGCGGGCTACAAGCCGGAGATGGGCGGCGCGATTCTCTCCGCTGCCGGCATCGGCGCAATCATCTGTCCGCCGGCGCTCGGCGCGGCTGCGTTCATCATCGCGGAGTTCCTGCACATCACTTATCTGAAGGTGATCGTGATGGCGGCGATTCCGGCGCTGCTCTACTTCTTCTCGATCTTCCTGATGATCGAGGCCGACACACGGCGTGCCGGCGCGCGGCCGGTGCCGATCAACACGCCGCCGCTGTGGAAGCTCACCAAACGCTACGGCTATCACTTCCTCGCCGTCGTCGGCATTCCGATCATGCTGATCCTCGGCATGTCGCCGTTCCGCGCCGTGTTCTTCTCGATGCTGATCGCCGTCGCGCTCAGCTTCGTCGACCGCGAGAACGCGCTGTGGCCGAGGCGGCTGCTCGGCGCGCTGTACACCGGCGCACGCAGCGTGCTGCCGGTGGCCGCCACGACGGCGACCGCGGGGATCATCGTCGGCACCGTGACGTTGACGGGACTCGGGCTCAAGATCTCCGGCCTGATTGTCGATCTCGCGGGTGGATATCTCTTCCTGACGGTCTTCTATTCGGCGCTGGCGATCTGGATGCTCGGGCTTGCCGTGCCAGTCACGGCCTCCTACATCATCGCGGCCGTCATGGTCGCGCCCGCGATGACGAAGGTCGGCGTGCCCGACCTTGCCGCGCACATGTTCATCTTCTATTACGCGGTGCTGTCCGAGGTGAGCCCGCCGACTGCGCTATCACCCTTCGCCGCGGCCGCCATCACCGGCGCGAAGCCGATGCCGACGATGATGCTGACGTGGAAGTACACGCTGCCGGCGTTCGTCTTCCCGTTTGCGTTCACGCTGAGCAAACAGGGGATGGGCCTGCTCCTGCAGGCGCCGATGACCGATGTCCTGCTGTCGACGGGCACGGCCGTCATCGGCATCCTGGCGCTGAGCGCTGGGCTTGGCGGATGGATTCGACGGGAAGCGAATGGCCTCGAGCGGACGCTCGCGACCGCCGGCGGTCTTCTGCTCTTCTACGCTGGATCCCTGTCTGACGCTGCGGGATTCGTGCTGTTCGTGATCGCGATCGCGCTGCACCTGGCGCGGACAAAAACATAACGAGCTACTTCGTCCCGCGCGCGTTCGGAGCGGGAATCTCCACCAGTGCGACGCGGTTGACGCCGCTCTCCGCCATCGCGATGTTGCCGTTCCCAAACACGCTCATGTTGCGGACCACGCCGCCGCCGCCCGGAATGATCCAGCTCTGGAACTTCTCGGTCTTCGGGTCGAACCGCACGATCGTGTTCGGCCGGATCGCCGATTCGTTGTACCAGATGATCCCCTTGACGTTGACGATGCCGTACGGCTGCGACTTCGGGCCGCTCGGCGACGGCCATTCCTTCGCCGCGCCGGTCTTCGGGTTGTACATCCCGAGATAGCCGCGCGAGTAGTCGGCGTAATAGACGACGTCGTCCGTCGTAATCGTCAGGCGGCGCGGACGTGAATCCGTGTTCGGCAGCTCGTACTCGGTGACGGCCATCGTGTCGAGGTCGAACTTCGCGAGCCGGTTGGCGCCAAACTCGCAGAGGAACGGGCTGCCGTCGGACATCATCACCATGCCGTAGGGCTGCGAGCGCGGCTTCGGCATCGTCACGAGCTTGATCTCGCCGGTTGCCGGGTTGAGCCGGCCGACCATGTTCGCGTTCTGCAGCGTGAACCAGAGCATCCCCTTCTTGTCGAAGAGCGGGGTGTGCGGATCGCGCGCGGCCGGATCGGGCATCTTGTATTCCTTGACCTCGCCGGTCTTCGGATTCAGCTTCCCGATCATTCCGCCGAAATTGCCGGCGAACCAGATGTTCCCTTCCTTGTCCATCGTCAGGCCGTGCGGACCGGTCCTCTTCGTCGGCAGCGGGTATTCCTTGATCGCGTTGGTCTTCGGATCGACGTGTCCGATCACGTCTGCCCACATGCCGGCCCAGTAGATGGTGCCGTCAGGCGCGGCGTACGGATCGTGCGGGCGCGAGCCGAGCGTCGGCGCAACCCATTCCCTGATGTTGATCTTCAGATCGCCGGGCACGACGACGGTCTTCGGCCGATCCGCACGCTCGGGGAAGGTCTTGCCGAGATAGGCGGCAATGATCTTCGCGCGATCGTCGGGCAGCTTCACCATTGAGTCGAACGTCTGTCGCCAGTCCGCCTCGGTGAAGCCCCACGACTGCGTGATGTTGTTCAGGCCGTGGCACTTCGTGCACTCCTGCGCGACGGCATCCTTGCCGGGACCGTCGGGCAGGTCGGCGGCGCCCCCGTTTCTCTGGCCGGACACAGGAGTGACCGTCACCGTGCACAGCAACGCCGCAGCCGCGGCCAGGAGTCCGAGCGAATACTTCGACATATCTCCCCTCCTCAGGGTGAATCGGGGAAAGGTTACACTCCCCTATCCGTTTCCGAAAGGAGAATCCGATGACTCGGGCGCGTTCGTGGTGTGTGGCCGTCGTCCTGATAGTCACCCCGGGTATGGCGTTGGCGCAGCAGACGCAGCCTGCCAATTCGATGAGCTTTTTCGTCACGAGCGTCGGCCCGGGCAAGGGCGGCAACCTGGGCGGGCTGCTCGGCGCCGATCGCCACTGCCAGATGCTCGCCGCGCGCGACCGGATCGGCAACGGTCCCTGGTACAACGCGAAGGGTGTGCTCATCGCCAGCAGCGTGGCCAACCTGCACAGCGACGGCAACAACATCAACAAGATGACCGCGCTCACCGAGAAGGGCGACCCGCTGCCAGGCCGCGGCGATACGCCGAACAAGCACGACATCCTGACCGGCTCGCAGCCCGACGGCACCGCCTATCCCGGATCGGACTCGGCCAATACGACCTGCGGCAACTGGGTTCGCTATTTCCCGATGTCGGGCAAGGCGCGGGTCGGGCACTTCGACAAGAACGGCAACGACACGACGTCCGTGCGCGATGGTATAGTGATGGCATGAAAACTACAATCGACAAGGCAGGCCGCGTGGTGATCCCGGCTGCCATCAGGGAGCGGGCCGGCCTGTCCCCGGGCGCCGAGCTCGAGATCACCAACGATGAGCTCGGGATCCGGCTCGAACGCGTCGCGAGCGGCCCGCGGCTCGTGAAGGTGGGA
>Ga0209515_10005512_pt1 | contig 16331 bp, 15 predicted proteins | sample Subgroupgradi54m_FD_187454 | JGI IMG/M metagenome (GOLD analysis project Ga0209515, IMG submission 187454) | Subsurface groundwater microbial communities from S. Glens Falls, New York, USA - GMW60B uncontaminated upgradient, 5.4 m (SPAdes)... ...
TGATCGCGGCAATGAATGGGCCCAGCTTCGGTGGGCTCGCCTCAATCTTTACTTCCACGCCCGTCTTGCGCAACGCCTCGGTGCACACCGGTCCGATGGAAGCGACGCGCGTGCGGTTCAGCGCATCTTTCAACGACGCCACTCTTCCCGCCTGGCGCGCAACCGCGAACAGGTTCATGACCTGCGAGGCACTGGTAAACGCCACCACATCGATCTCGTTGCGCACCAGCGCATCGATGAGCTTGATCAGTGGTTCGGTATTTTCGGGCAGCCCCCACCGATACGTCGCAATCTCGATCACCTGCGCGCCGCGCTCGGTGAGCGTCTTTTGCAGACTGCTGTTGGTCTCGCCATAGCGTTGCACGGCGATGCGCTTGCCGCGCAGCGCCGGATCGAGCAACTCAACCACCTGCGCGGTCGTGTAGGGTTCGGCCGCGCTGCCATCGATGCGCACCACGCGCGAACGCAGCGCACCGGCAGGCTTGGGGCCGCGCACCACCACGTGCGCCGCATCGAGGAATCGCAACAGCTGGTTCGTGAGCCCAAGCGCATCGGTGGCGGCGAACAACGCCTTGGTGCCGACACCGGTCTGAAAAATAAAAATGTCAGGCGCTGCCGATTCCCATTGCGTCAGCAATGCCGACAGCTGCGCGGTGTCGACATCGGGAATCTCCGACAGCGCCGGCGCCGAAAACGGCGTACCGCCGTGTTTACGTACCAGGTCGGCCATTTGCGCGCCGGCACGGTTTTCGAGAATGGCGATGGTTTTATTTTTCATGGTGTGTGGGCATTCATGTGAACACCATTTTGCCACACGCGGGGAGCTGGCGGTCGGCCAGTCGGTTAAAACGTGGGTTTCGAAATCAGGCGCGCGAGGCGAACTGGATCGACCTACCCAGCAACTTGGCAAAGGCTTCCGCTCCCACCGGCCTGCTGTAGTAATACCCCTGCGCGGCGAGACAACCGTGCATCTTGAGGAACGCGGCTTGCGCCGCCGTCTCCACGCCCTCCGCCACGACGTGCAGATGCAGACTGTGCGACATGGCAATGATGGCGTTCACGATGGTCATGTCGTTGGTGTCGTCGCCGATGCCGTCGACAAATGACCGGTCAATTTTCAAGGTATGGATCGGAAAGCGCTGCAGGTAGGCAAGACCGGAATAGCCGGTACCGAAATCGTCCACCGCCAGACGGATACCGGTGCGCGCGATCTGCTCCAGGGCGGCCGTGTTCTCGTGGCTCTGCATCACCAGCATGCTTTCGGTGATTTCCATCTCGACCGCCGCGGGCGGCAGCCCGACTTCGCGCAGGATACTGGCGGCGATATCGGGATAGTTGGGGCGACGAAACTCCTGCGGCGAGACGTTCACCGCCATACGCAGCTCGCTATAACCCGCCGCGCGCCACCGCTTCAGCTGCTGACATGCCTCGTACAGAACCCACTGGCCGATCGGTGCAATCAAGCCCGTGTCCTCGGCGACCGCGATGAATTCCAGCGGCGACACCAGTCCGAGCTCGGGCTGGCGCCAGCGCAGGAGCGCCTCGGCGCCGACGATCTTGCCGCTCTGAAGATCCACCTGCGGCTGATACTCCAACATCAACTCGTTGCGCGGCAGCGCCTGGTGCAAGCGGTTGGCGATGCTCAGGCGCCGCTGCGCGGCGTCATTGAGGCGCGGCGTGAAGAACTGGTAATTGTCGCGTCCCTTTGACTTGGCGTGATACATGGCCGTGTCCGCCGAGCGCATCAAAAAATCAACATCGTGCCCATCGTTGGGATAGATGCTGATGCCGATACTGCCGCTCACGTGCAACTCGTGCTCGTTCACCGGAAACGGCGCGCGCAAAGACTGCAAGACCTTCTCGGCCATCGACATGGCATCGGCGGTATCCGGCAGCGCCAACAGGCTGATCACGAATTCGTCGCCACCGAGGCGCGCGATGCTGTCGCCCTGGCGCACACAGCGTTGCAGCCGCCGCGCCACCATGCGCAGTAAATGGTCGCCGACCTGGTGCCCGAGCGAATCGTTGATGCTCTTGAAGTCGTCGAGATCGAGGAACATCACCGCCACTTTCTTCTCGGTGCGCTCCGCCTGCGCGATTGCCTGACGGATGCGATCGCGAAACAGGGTCCGGTTAGGCAGTCCGGTCAGCGCATCGTGCTGCGCCATGTAGCGGATGCGCTCTTCGGCGCGCTTGTGCTCGGTAACGTCGCGCGCGATGGTCGATACGCCGCGGATAGTGCCGCTCGCATCCCGAATCGGCGACATGGTCAACGACACGCTGATGCGCTCGCCATCCTTGCGCAGCCGCTCGGTCTCGAAATGCTTGATCCGTTCGCCCTGGCGAATGCGCTCCAGAATCTGCGGCGCCTCGTCGGCGCGATCGTCCGGAAGCAGAATGGAAATCGACCGACCGATCGCCTCGGCGGCGGTGTAACCGTATATTTTTTCCGCGGCCTCATTCCACGAGAGCACCACGCCGTCGAGCGTCTTGCCAATGACGGCGTCGCTGGAGGACTCCACGATCGTCGCCAGCCAGCGCTGCGACTCTTCGGCGCGCTTGCGCTCACTGATGTCACGCACGATGCCGGTAAACAACTGCTTACCGTCGCGCTTGAACTCGGCAAATGAGATCTCAAGTGCCAGCTCATGCCCATCCTTGTGCACACCGGGCAGCTCCACCCCCGCCCACGGCATGTGCTTTTTATGCGTGGTCGTGTAGCGGTCGAGTGCGGCGCTATGGATGCGGCGCAGGTGCTCCGGCATGAGCACGGTCAGATTCTGTCCCAGCAATTCGGACACACGATAGCCGAAGATGGTCTCGACCGCGGCATTCGCGAACGTGATCACGCTATGTTTGTCGATGGTAAGAATGGCGTCGGTGGCGGTGTCGGTGATAAGACGATACTGCTCCTCGGCGCGCGCACGCTGAGCCACCACCGCCGCCAGGCTCAAGCACGTCATCGTCAGCACGGCAGTAAACGTTTGCAGCAGCAAAAGTGCTTCGTTATTCGGGTACCGGGCAAACGGTCCGAAGCCGTGCAACGTGCCCCACACCGTTATTGCCGCCAGAATTAATGTCGCCGTCGCAGTCTCGCGCGGGCCAAGCCGGAACGCACACCATACGACCACCGGCAGCACGAGGAACGCCACCGGATAATTTTCCAGACCGAGATACGACAGGTCACCGAATACCATCAGGCTAGCGAACACCAGGCACAACAACACGAGCGCCGCTTCCAGCGCGCGCCGCCGACTCCAACCGTTGACCGCGTTGGCCCAAAGGACAAGCGCGGGCGTAACGATGAGCGCGCCGGTGGCGTCACCGATCCACCAGGTGAACCAGACGTCAGGGAAATCGTTCCAGTGTGCAAGCCCGGTCAGCACCAAGCCGATGACGCCAATGCTCGCACTCAGCGCTGTCGCGATGGCGCCAGCCAGAAACGCGAACTTGAAAATATCGCGCGCATGGTCAAACGCGTGTCGTCCGTGCGCGAAGCGGTCGACCAGATACGCGCCGATGAGGCCTTCAAGGGTGTTGCCGACGGCAATCACGAGTGATGCCGCGATGGAGCCGGAAGTGGAAATGTTTACCAGGAAGGCGCCGATTAAAATCGCCGGCCACGCGCGATAGCCGAGCACCAAGAGTACAGCCAGCGCGATGCCCGTCGGCGGCCACACCGCCGATGCACTGGCGTTGACGAACGCCAGAGATAACCCCAGCTTGCCGGCAGCAAAATAGATGCACGTAAGCGCAACAGTCGCCGCTAGCGTTGCAATAGTCGGCTTTGGCATAGACCGATCGATCCTTGATAAATACTGAATTCCGAATCACAAAGACTGAATCAGCGCCCTCACCGATCGCCGCCGATGCGGTTGATGCAAACCCGGTGCGGGGCTTCCGAGCGGACTTAGAAACAAGCTTAGCCTCAGACTACGCCGCCGCAAACCTGCACACGACGTGTGCCATTTCGCTTACGTCGGCCCGGAGAATGTAGTCGCTTGAAAGCTAAAGATATTGTCTTCCGTCGGCGACATATTTAGGGTGGCCATGCGACCTGCGCAATTTCTCTGTTACACCCGGGCCCGTTCCGGATTTAACGCCGTGGCGAGAACCCTCGTCATCGCACACCCCAGGACGCGATGCGCACCACTACCGAATGGGTACCACATCGGCGCCAACCTCGACGGCGCTTGGTGGGGCTTGCCAGTGCTGAAGCCGGCGCGCAAGCTTACTATGCATACGATATTTTAATGCGAGAGCCTGATGACAACGCGTAGCCTGGCAACCATTATTGATTCAGTGGCCACGTCCGACGGTGCGGGCGTCAAGTTGCGTCGAAGCCTGGGTAACCGCCAACATCTGCGTCTCGATCCGTTCCTGATGCTGGATGAATTTTTCTCCGACGATCCGAACGACTACATCGCCGGCTTTCCGGCGCATCCGCATCGCGGTTTTGAAACCGTGACCTACATGCTCGACGGCCATATGCGCCACGAAGACCACCTGGGCAACGTCGGCGATCTCAAATCCGGCAGCGTGCAGTGGATGAGCGCCGCGCGCGGCATCATCCATTCGGAGATGCCACAACAGACACACGGGCGCGTGCGCGGCTTCCAGCTTTGGATCAATCTCCCGGCCAGCGAAAAAATGAAACCGGCCTCGTACCGTGACATTGAGCCACGGGAAATCCCGCTGGTGAAATTGCTGGGCGGCGGACAAGCCAAGATTATTGCCGGCACATTGGAACTCGACGGCCAGCGCACCGCGGGGCCGATCCAGGGGCTCAGCACCGATCCGCTGTACGTGGACGTCGAACTTCCGGCCGGCGCGACGTTCTCGCATCCGATTGCGGAGCACTACAACGCCTTTCTGTATCCCTACGAAGGCAATCTGAACGTCGGCCCCGAAGACGCACTACGCCCGCTCAAACGCCAAAGTGCGGGCCTGCTGTCCGAGGGACATCGCATTCGCGTTGTCGCGGGATCCGAGGGCGCGCGCTTTCTCGTTCTCGCCGGTCGGCCGCTGGGAGAACCGATCGTGCAGGTCGGCCCCTTCGTCATGAACACGCGCGAAGAAGTGGAGCAGGCCATGCGCGATTACCAAAGCGGTTCGCTCACGCATCCCGCGGCGTGAGTCGGCGGACATCCCGGCGAGCCATCCTTGGCTCTTGGACTGTTTGCTTGTCCCTGCGCACCGGCGATGTACATCCATGCTACCCCACCAACGTTACGATTTTTTTACTGGCGCAACCGCCGACACCGCATGTCGCCTTTCAGAGGCCTTTCGTCTCGCGACCTCTCACCACGCTGCTGCGTGCAGTTGTGCTCGAAAAATTTATACCCCCAGCTCGCCAAAAGAAAATGGCGCCGGCAAACCCCGAGACGTCACGATCGACTGAAGGTTGCCTCGCACGCGTTCGTTAGCAACATGCCTGACGGCGTGTTCGAGGGCCAAGTCGGCGAAGACCTCGGGAGAATTCTTGTTCATCGTTCTTCGCATCACAGCGCCACGCCGATGCCAATGAAGTCCCAGCCTTGGTTAGGGATGTCGCCCCTGATTCCCAAGGCCGAGCCGTGGGAAAAATGCATCACCTCGATGAAAAATCGATCGGAAATGTCGTAAGCCACCGACAGACTGAAGTTCGCGTGGGTACCGTTGATGGCATTGCCGTTGCGGTCGAGCCAGGCAAGCCCGATACCGTAACGCCAATGGCTGTATTTCCAGAGATAGTCGCCGCCCAGAAACACATGTGGCGCGTGCCCCGGTACGTGCGAATCGCGCAGCCAGAAGCCCAGGCGCACGCCCCAACCGTCTCCGTACCGTCCAGAGGCCAGCACCGAGCCCGCGCCATTGAACGCGGCGCCCGACAGTGATAATCGCATCCGCGACTCTGCCGCCTCGCGTTCGTCCTGCGCACCGGCCGATACGATAGAAGTCGACAGGTACAGAAAAAGCGAGAACATCGGAAGTATGCGTAACATGTCTTACGTGGCGCAGGCTTTTCGGACAATCACCCCTATCTGACTTGGGTCGTTAGTGGGAGTTCTTGTGCTGATTGAGGTGAAGCCATTGCACAATGCTCATGAGACGTAAGACATGACTGCGCAATAGGCAGCTCGCACAGAAAATTTATTTCAATTACTTAGGCGTCATGCCGCAACACATCGCACGCTATGCGCGCGCCACACTGCTTCATCGTCGATATCAGTTTCACGGCGGAAAACGGTAATAACTCGCTTTCCCGTGCCTCGGCGCGTATAGTGGCGGCGCTGTTTCATCACGCTTTCCACACCGTTCCGTACGCTTGGCCACACGCACTACACGCGAGTGCATGGCGCCCCAATTGAGGCGGCACAGCGCGCCGCCTCCCGCATGCCGTCGGTACCGGCGTTCGCTACACGAGGATGGATGAAAAAACTTTACGTTGGCAATCTGTCCCCCGAAGCCAGTGAAGGCGACATTCGGGAACTGTTCACGCAATTCGGCACCGTGCGCGCCATCAGCGTGGCGGTGGATGTCTTCAGCCACAAATGTCGCGGCTTCGGCTTTATCGAAATGGAAGGCCACGAGGCGCGTGCCGCCATCGCCGGACTCAACGGCAAGATGTTCAAGGACCGCCCACTCAAAGTAAACGAAGAACGCCCGCGCGAGCAGCGCAGACGTCGCTGATCGTTCACCCGCTGGAGATGTTCATGTCATTGACCGACACCAGTTCCGCCACGAATCTCACCCCGCATGCGTGGGAACCGAGCCCGTTCAAACTCGTGTCAATCGAGAAAGCAATCGTCCCGCAGGGTGGTGCCCGTGACACCTGGTACAACTACGTGCTCGACAACGGCCGCTCGAAGATCGTCGGCACGCATCGCGGTTCGCTCCAAGTGGTGTCCGACTATGCCACGCAATACGCCCTGGAACTGAACGTACGCGCCGTCGCCTGCCAGTCGGCATGGTCGACACGCCCGAAAAAGCCCGGATAAGACTGAGGCGTTAGCTGAACCGGCAATAAAACCGGCTGCTGAAAAAAAAGAACCCCGCGCCCAATTGAATGGACGCGGGGTTTTTTAGTTACTGCGAGTCGTAGCGCTTACTTAGGCGGGGACGACGTTCGCCGCGGACGGACCCTTCGGGCCCTGCTGCAGCTCGTACGACACCTTCTGGCCTTCGGCCAACGACTTGAAGCCACTGCCCTGGATGGCGGAGTGATGCACGAAGACATCCTTGCCACCGTCATCCGGGGTGATGAAGCCAAAACCCTTGCTGTCGTTAAACCACTTCACGGTTCCTTTACTCATTTAAAATCACCTTCATATCAGTTAATGGACGCAGCCTTCTTGGCGGGGATACTGACGGGGGTGGTGGTCATAAACCAAGGAACCTTCCGAAGTAGTCACAGGACAAGGTACTGCGGGAACTCAGTATACACATTTAATTTCCGGTGCAAATAACATTATTCGTTTCGACACCTGATCGCTCACGGCTCTATTAGCATCAGTTTTTCACATTGTTTTTAAAGGGAAAAATACGCCGAATCGACACCCGTTCTAGTACTCGGTGTACTTCTTGGCGCTCCCGCGCACCTGTTCGGCGGGGTACTTTCGGGCGTTAAGTTCGATTTTACGGGCCGCCACCTGCGCCAGGTCAACGCCCAGTTTGTCGGCCAGACACACCAGATAGAGCAGCACATCGGCCATTTCCAGCTCCACCTCGCGCAAGGTTTCGGGCACGAGATTGCGGCTCTCCTCCTCGGTTAGCCACTGAAAGTGCTCCAGCAGCTCGCCCACCTCCGCGCTCAAGGCCATCGACAGATTTTTGGGTGAGTGGTACGGCTGCCAATCGCGTTCCGCAGTGAATAGACGGAGCTGGTCTCGCAGTACTTCCAGTTCGGGCTTGGCCATTCGTTATCCTGCCTGTTGTCCACGCGGATTGACGAAGCGCCAGCTTAATCGAGGCCGGGATTTCTGTCGCCAAAAAAAGAACCCCGCCGGTGGCGGGGTTCTGATCATAACGTTTGCGTCTCGCCTTATCGGGCCTGCTTTCGCGACGTCGAGGCAGGTTGCACGCTTTGACTGACCAGATATTCGTCATAGCTGCCACCGAAGTTGACCACGCCCTTGGGCGTCAACTCGATGATGCGGGTGGCGAGCGAGGACACGAACTCGCGGTCGTGGCTCACGAAGATCAAGGTGCCGGGGTAATTATCCAGCGCCAGGTTGAGCGCCTCGATCGACTCCATGTCCAGATGGTTCGTCGGTTCGTCGAGCAGCATGACGTTTGGGCGCTGCAGCATGAGCCGGCCGAACAACATGCGCCCCTGCTCGCCGCCGGACAACACCTTCACCGACTTTTCGCTCTCTTCACGCGAGAACAGCAACCGGCCGAGCACGGCGCGGATCGATTGTTCATTCTTGTCCTGGCCTTTGGCCCACTGGCTCATCCAGTCGAACAGATTGATGTCGTCGGCAAAATCCGCGGCGTGGTCCTGCGCGAAGTAACCGAGGCTGGCGCTTTCGGACATCTTCACGCGCCCGGTCTCGGGCGTGAGTTCGCCCACCAGCGTGCGCAGCAGCGTGGTCTTGCCGATACCGTTCGGGCCGATCACCGCCACGCGTTCGCCGACTTCAACCAGCATCTTTAGCTTGGTAAACAGCGGCGTACCGTTGAAGCCCTTGCTCAGGTTGTCCACTTCCATCGCCTGGCGATGCAGCTTCTTGTCCTGATCGAAACGGATGTACGGACTGACGCGGCTCGACGGTTTCACTTCGGTAAGCTCAATCTTCTCGATCTGGCGCGCGCGCGAGGTCGCCTGCTTGGCCTTCGAGGCATTGGCGGAGAAGCGGCTGACGAAGGTCTGCAGTTCGGCGATCTGCTTGGTCTTCTTGGCGTTGTCGGCCAGCAGCTGATCGCGCACCAGCGTCGAGGCCATCATGTAATCGTCGTAGTTGCCGGGATAGACGCGCAGCTCGCAGAAATCGAGATCGGCCATGTGCGTGCACACGCTGTTCAGGAAGTGGCGATCGTGCGAGATGATGATCATCGTGCTCTTGCGTTCGTCGAGCACGCCTTCGAGCCAGCGGATGGTATTGATGTCGAGATGGTTGGTCGGTTCGTCGAGCAGCAGCACGTCCGGGTCCGAGAACAAGGCCTGGGCCAGCAACACGCGCAGCTTCCAGCCCGGCGCGACGGCGCTCATGGGACCATTGTGCTGCTCGAGCGGAATACCGACACCGACCAGCAGCTCGCTCGCGCGCGCCTCGGCCGTGTAGCCATCGAATTCGGCGAACTGGACTTCCAGCTCAGCCACGGCCAGCCCGTCTGCCTCGCTCATTTCCGGCAACGCGTAGATGCGCTCGCGCTCGGTCTTCACGCGCCACAGTTCGGCGTGACCCATAATGACGGTATCCACGACCGTGTAGGTTTCGAAGGCGAACTGGTCCTGGCGCAGCTTGCCCAGGCGTACGCCGTAGTCGGTCGAGACGTTGCCCGAGGTTGGCTCCAGGTCGCCGCCGAGGATTTTCATGAACGTCGATTTGCCGCTGCCATTGGCACCGATCAAACCGTAGCGATTGCCGTTGACGAACTTGGCCGAGACATTCTCGAACAGCGGCTTGGCGCCGAACTGCATGGTGATATTGGATGTAGCGATCAAAGTACGGTACCCGCGCAAAAGTGCGCAAAAGCGGCCTGCGGGCGCGCCGCGGCGACCCGAAAACCTGATTCAAGATGCTAGGTATTGCTGAGGCAACCGTAGTGCAGCCGAAGGGCTAAAGCGGAGGGCTTAGCAGATATCAAGCAGAACGGGCGCATTGTCTCATAACGCCCGCCGCCGGGCGACCCGCCGCCCGGAACACCCTATTAAACAACTCAGTAACGCCCCGCTAAAAGGCGAAAGCGCCCGCTAATCCTCGGGGGCAAAGCTCTTGATGATGTAGCCGCCCGACTTTTCATCGTGCTCCAATTCGAGCAGCTTGCGCGCCTCGGCCTCTTCCAGTAGCTGGCTGAAGCTGCGAAACCCATAGGCCGACTCGCTGAAGCCGGGCTGACGGCGCTTGATGGCCTGCTTCACCATCGAGCCCCAGACCTTCTCTTCGCCGCCGCGTTCCTTGAACAGCGCCTCGACCGTTTCCACGATCAGATCGAGTGCTGCCTGCTTTTTGTCAGCCTCGACCACGGCCGGGGTTTTCGGTGTCTGCGTCGCCGGTACGGTGCTGCGTCGACCGCGCCGCGACTTCTTGGCCTCGTGCACCAGTTCGTCGTAATAAATATATTCGTCGCAGTTCGCGATCAGCAGATCGGAGCTCGAGCCTTTCACACCGACGCCGATCACGACCTTATTGTTTTCCCGCAGCTTGCTCACCAACGGCGAAAAATCCGAATCGCCGCTCAAGATCACGAAGGTATCGACATGCGACTTGGTGTAACACAGGTCGAGGGCATCCACGACCATGCGAATGTCGGCGGAATTCTTGCCCGACTGGCGCACGTGCGGAATCTCGATCAGCTCGAAGGCCGCCTCATGCATGCCGGCCTTGAATTCCTTGTAGCGATCCCAATCGCAGTACGCCTTCTTCACCACGATGCTGCCCTTGAGAAGCAAGCGCTCGAGCACCTTCTGCATGTCGAAGGTCGCGAACTTGGCGTCGCGCGCACCGAGCGCGACGTTCTCGAAATCGCAGAACAACGCCATATTCTCGGTCTTGGATTTGGTGGTCATTGCATCTCCGCTTGCACTATTTATGTGATTGCCCGAACCACCCTGACGCTAGTGCGTCTGCGTGTAATCCTTGGGAACGTTGAACACGCTGTCGCGCACCAAGTCCATCTTGAGCGCTTTGATCTCGATGAGAAACGCCAGAATCGGCTTACTCTCGTATGCGTTCGTCACGGCGTCCTTTTTCTTCTTCGAAAACATTCCGGTAATCGACGACAGTCCGTCCGACTCGCCTTCCTTGGGCGCACAGGCATTGCCTTGCAGGCCCCATTCGATACGCGTAGAGACGGGATGGCCCTTTACCTTTTCGAATTGCCGGCCGGCATTGAGAAAGGCGGCCTGGTCGGCCGGGCTCAGAGCGCCCGCGAGACTAGTGGCGATCATCTGGCCGATTTCCGCCGGTACAATCGGCGACGCCCTATGTGAACCCGTGATCTTGCCTGCCAGTGCGCGACCATACGCCTGCTCGACATCGAGCACCTTGCGCAGCGAGGCACTGACCGGTGTCGTCCACAAACTGACGCTCACCGTGCTCGTTGTCTTGCGCGCGATCACGTCCTGGAGCGTCACTTTCCACTCGAGCAGATACTCATCGGTGGCGAAGCCGCTGATCTCGCGCTTCTTGCCGGTCGGCTTGACCGTGAAGCTGGTGTTGCTGATCTTCATCGTGCAGCCCGATTCATGCAACGGCTGTGGGCGCGCGGGCTTTTGTTCCTCCGGCGGATGCGTCGCCGGCTTTGCGCAACCGGCTATCGGGCACTCCGTATATTCGCGCCTGTCTGGATTAAGCGACCACAGCAGATCCCGATCCAGGCGCCAGATGTGCGCCTCGTTGGTGGTGCCGACAAGAAATTTGGTCACCGTACCGGTACCTTTGAGTGTCTTGTCGTCGCGACGCATGTTGGCGCGCACGTAGCTGCGCTCGGTGCTTTCGTACGGAAAGAATCCTTTAATGCCTTCGTTGACGATGCGCGTCTCGATCACGGCCGTGGGCATGAGCGGCGTGGTGTCGGGTTCCGGCGGCGGCGAGGTCGCGCAGCCGCCGGTGCCGGCAGCGACGGTGATGACCCACATCGAGATGAGATTGCGACGCATGAGCGATTCCTGAAGTGAGCGACGTACGGTTAATAATAGCCCAGCCAACGTGCGGTCTTTTAGCACGCAAGCGCGGCGCTCGTCACTCTTCCAGCGGCGTCAGGTCCGCGATACCGCAGATCTCGCAGGGCGTGAGCTCGTCCGTGTCCGCCACGACCGCAATGCGGGCACCGCAGCCGACGCACTGATACATCGCAGCCGGGTACTTTTTGGGCGGCGGCGGTTCGATCTTCGTGACCTGCGGCTCGTGGCCGGCGAAATTGCGATTACCGCAGTTGTCGCACGCCGGCAATTCGCGTGTCGGCTCGGTGAAAAGCATGCTGTGACCGCAGCTCGCGCAGTCATAACGCCCAACCGGGTATTCGACCACCAACAGTGCGGCGTCGGCCTCGGCCCGCACCTGCGCCAACACCTGCCGCAATTCCTCGCTCACATGCTTGGCCTTGGCCTCCGCCGCCTTCATCGCCTTCATGGCCTGCGCCAATTCACGGGCCAACGATTGTGCATGCTCCTGCGTCGACATACTCTTCCCTCTCGATACCGGCGGTGAATTGCACCTTAACAGGAAATAAGGAATGTGCTCGCAAAATACCGGTCAAAAACGATATGGCTAAAACTAGCATGCAAACTTTGCACAACCACGGCGCGGTGAAGTGGCTGCTCGTGGGCGTGGCGGTATTTGCGAGCGGGTGCGCGAGTGACATCCCCGATGCGATCCGCAACCCGCCGCCGCACGATCCTCAGGTCGATCAGGTACTGCGCGTGCCGGAACGCTTTCTCGGCGCGGACGTGCGTTGGGGCGGGAGTATCGTGTCGGTGCGCAACTTGAAGAATGAAACACAGATCGAAGTGGTCGCGCGCCGACTCGACAGCGACGGACGCCCGGCACAGGAAGACCAGAGCCAGGGCCGCTTTCTCGCCAAGGTGACCGGCTTCTTCGATCCCGCCATCTATGCCACCGGACGCGAAGTCACCGTGCACGGGCGCATCGATGGGACTACCGAGCAAACCATCGGTGAGTTTCGCTACACTTATCCCGTGGTGCGCGCCGATCATCTGCAGCTATGGGAAAAACGCGCGGTCCAACGGCGCTACAACAGTTACGATCCTTACTACGATCCGTACTGGTATGACCCGTGGTACCCGTGGGGTCCCTGGGGCTCGCCATTCTCGCCGTACTATCGACCATGGCGTCGCTTCTGAATTGTCGCTTCCGAACCGCAAAGGAGAACACATAATGCGTGGCAGAACCGTGTTTGTCGGGATGTTGCTCATCGGCGCTGCGCTCATGATGACCGGTTGTGCTACCGCCTTCGACATCGGCAAAGCCGATCGCACGCTTCAGCCGCGCGAGGTGGCACAGAACCCGGCGATCGCCGCGCACCGTGAGGTCGCGTGGGGCGGTATGGTGGTCAACGGAAAAAATCTTACCGACAACACACAGTTCGAAGTCGTCGCCTATCCGCTCGATGACGATAACCGTCCCAAGACCGAGGCCGGCCCGCTCGGGCGCTTCATCGTGATTCACCCGGGCTATCTTGAAACCGCCGATTACGCGCCGGGGCGGCTGCTCACGGCCGTCGGGACGGTATCGGGCACCCGCAGCGGTAAAGTCGGCGAGGCCGACTTCGTTTATCCCGTGGTCTCCGCCTCGCGCCTGAAGTTGTGGCCGGCGGAAACACGGCAACGCTCGAGCGAGCCGAGTTTTCATTTCGGGATCGGGATTGGAATTATTCGCTAGGCGCCCGCGGTATGTGACGCGGCGGGAAAACACATTATTAAAGAAACCCCTGATTAATTGTTTATTCACCGCAAAGGCGGTCGCGCGCCCAAACGACAACGGCCGGCAAATGCCGGCCGTTGTAATCGATCCGCTGCTCCATCTACTGTGGCGAAGGAATCAGGCGCTTCAATATGCGCCGCAAGGAGTTGGATTTCTTCGGCGGTCTGGCGCGCGCGGGTGGTTTGGGCGCTTCGGCACTGGCTTCGCCCCACACCATCCACGACAACTCGTCCTGCGTTTTCTGTTCCTCGGCGAGGTACTGCAACAACGCCAGGTTGTCGCGGCGAAAGAACTTTTTTCCGTCATAGATCAGGTGCTGATACTCGTCCAGGCGCAGCTCCAGCGCCTGGGTCCATTCGTTCCAGCGCATGACCTGATCGAACGGTATCGTGTCGTGATCCAGCTTCAGAAATTCGTTGAGCTCGGCCTCCAGCTGGAACACCGGCCAGTGTTCGAGATCGAGCGTAAATATTTTCAGTCCGCACACCGTGCCGCGTGGCTCGCGCACATCGTGCGCAGAGTTGTTCTCAACGCCAGCATTACGCCCGGCAGCGGCGTTTTGCTTCAAGTGGGCGCGTAAACGCGATTCGAAGACATTCGCCTCACCCTGCGGTGCCACCTTGCGTAAGGTCGCCATCAACGCCGGCGGATAAAGCTTGGCAAAACGGCGCAGGTTCTGCAGCAGCCATTCGCCACCGTGCGGCGGCGCCTGCAGCGCGTGAATACGCTTGCGCAAGCGTTCGGCATCGGTGACCACTTGTCGCAACGACAGGCGAAACGGAAATTCGCGTTCGGCGCGATCATATTGTTTACGCATCGGGAAAAACTCGATGCCGAAGTGATCCATGCCGCAATCCCAGCCGGTATTCGTTTCCGCACCATCGGCCACCAGCACCACGTAACCGTGATCGTGCGTCTGGTCACAGCCTTTCAACCCGCAGCGCACCGGTGTCGGCAATCGATAACTACCGACTATTTGCGACGGCTTCTGGCCGGTCGGCACGACATCATCACGATAAAACGGCCGCGCGCGGAACTCCTCGGCAGTACCGAAAATAACGACAGAGATTTGAGGAGCGACAGAGTCTTTCACGAGGCGTCTACTTCTTCTGGACCGAACCAACCGGCACAAAATTTATCTGTTCGCCCAAGCAAACACAACGATCGAAAGTGCATACCGCAAAAAGGCGGCGTTTTCCGTCGAATGTCGGTGGAGTATCACTTGGTGCCGGTTCAGGACTCGCCGCTGAACCAATTTCATGGAACCGCAGGGAAGGATTAATGATTAAAGAACCGAAGTCGTCAACACAACGACTCCGGCCCGTTTTACATTAATAGATAATTCGCAATCGTTACTTCTTAACGATATCCAGCAGCTCAACTTCGAACACAAGCGTGGCGCCCGGAGGAATCATCGGCGGACGGCCGCTGTCGCCGTAGGCGATATCCGACGGGCACACGAGCTTGGCCTTTCCGCCCACTTTCATTTTCTGCAACGCTTCGGTCCAGCACGGGATCACGCCATTCAGCGGAAACTGCGCCGGCTCGCCGCGCTTGATGGAACTGTCAAAGACGGTCCCGTTGGTCAGCGAACCCTGGTAATGCACCTTCACGGTGTCGGTGTCTTTCGGCGACGCGCCGTCACCGGCCTTGACCGGCGCGAAGATCAATCCTGACGCGGTCTTGGTGCTGTCTTTCTCGGCCGCGGCCTTGTCCATATATGCCTTGCCGGCCTGTTTCTCCCTGTCCGCCACCACCGCCAACCGCGCTTTCTGGAGTTGATCGACCTTGGGGCCATAGGCCTGCAAATCCACCTGCGGTTTTTTGTTTAACACGCTATCGGCTAGGCCCGACTGCACCATGTCGAGATCGGCCTTGCCCAGGTTGAACGATTCGAGTTTTTTTCCGATTAACAGCCCCAGCGCGTACAGCGTTTTCTGGTCTTCGGTTTTCGGTTCGGGGGCCGCTTGGGTGGCTGCACCGAACAGAGACATCACAACAAGTACACTGACAATCGCAATACGCATGAGAATTCCTTTTTGGAAACGGGGATAGACAGGGCCGGAGGATAAGTTACGTGGTGCGCGCTTGTCGAGTGAGCGTGCGTGGAACTTTGCCACGACGGGAATGACGATGGAACTTCATCGCGCCGCAGACATCAAAATTACTCAGCCCACACCGGATGCGCAGGGCGCACCATAACAAAATACGATGCCAGATCCAATTGCAGGGAATGCAGTGAACGGCGAGAAAAAACGGGTGACGCTCGCCCTTCAGGGCGGCGGCTCCCACGGTGCATTCACCTGGGGCGTGCTCGACCGGCTGGCCGAAGAACCGCGCCTCGACATCGTGGCTATCAGCGGCACCAGCGCCGGCGCATTGAATGCCGCGGTGTTCGCCCACGGATACATGCGCGGCGGTGCACCCGGCGCCAAACAAGCGCTGCGCGATTTCTGGCGCAGCATCTCGGATACCGGTAACGCCGTGTTCAACCCGTATCGCTACGTAATGGAATGGCCGCTGTTGAGTTCCTACGTCGCGCTGTGGACCGACGTGTTCTCCCACATCTGGTCGCCGTACGACAATCCGTTTTATACAAACCGGATGGGACAGCTACTTGAGGACGCGGTCGACTTCGAGAGCTTGCGTAAAAGCGGCAAGCCCGAACTCTTTATCTGTGCCACTAACGTTAAAACCAACGAGCGCAAGATTTTTCGAAGCAGCGAGCTGAACGCCGAGGTG
>Ga0209515_10005513_pt1 | contig 16327 bp, 20 predicted proteins | sample Subgroupgradi54m_FD_187454 | JGI IMG/M metagenome (GOLD analysis project Ga0209515, IMG submission 187454) | Subsurface groundwater microbial communities from S. Glens Falls, New York, USA - GMW60B uncontaminated upgradient, 5.4 m (SPAdes)... ...
ATTAGAGAGGTAGGTTATCTTTTTTCCGATACTTATCCAAATACCGCTTAGAAGATTATCTATTAGATTTAGAAGTAGCTGCCAGATCTAACTAAAATCCTATTCAACCGTTTAATATCTGAACAATAAGTTGCTTGTTTCTAGTAAAATATATGTATCAGATGGATAATATTTCAATATCAAAAGTTGTACCAGCTACTCAACAAATTGGTACTAACCCAAAGCCAAGTTGGGATAAATTAAAACCCAGGGAGCGAGATATTGTCATAGCTGTGTTCACAAAAGGAAGTCCTGAGGAAGCTAGGAAATCCATGGATCTCTCTATTAGAAGTTACTTCATTTATACCCAAACTATAACATAAACTATTAGTTCAGTTTCTGGTTTCTGGTTTCAAACCCAATAGATCAGATATTTTTACAAACTCAAACCCTTTAGCTTTAAGTTGAGTTATTATTGGCTCCAAAGCATCTGCAGTTTTTGGTGCTGTGGGGGCTCCATTCATATGCAAAATAATAATTGATCCATTTTGAACATTGCTTACTACATTGTTTACTATCTGTTGAGTATTTTGATTAAAACCATCTGCTCCAATTACATCCCAGTGAACAACAATATCGTTTGCCTCATTAACCAATTTTATATCATCAGGTGTATAACATCCTCCAGGAAATCTGAATAGTTGATTATCAATACCTGCATGTTCTCTGAGCAACTTTTCTGTAGCACCAATTTCCTCAACTGCCAGAGTATGGGGAATTTGTTTTAGGCCATAACAAAACCCATGATAAGAAGTATCACTGAAAGAATGACTACCCAACTCAAAAAGAGGATTGTCTGATAATTCCCTAGTTTCTTTAGGATATAATTCGATCCACATCCCGGTTAAAAAAAGGGTTGCTTTTGTTTTTGTTTTATTTAAAACGTCAACAATTCTTTTATCGTATGAGCTTTTTACTTTCCCTGATAAAAGCAATGCTTTCATCCCATCAGTCATTTCTGCATCAAAAGTAAGAGCAATATTTTTCTTGTCCCTAGGTCCATGAAAAATGACTCTTGCACTTTCTGTTGAACCCTCTACTGTCCTGTTATCATAAGGACTTCCTCTTTCTGTATATAGCTCCTCATCACTGCTAGGTATAGTCGCTGGTTTTTTATTACTCATTGTACTTATGGTGTTATCGAGCTTGATATCGTTGATAGTCTGGCTAAAAACTTTTTTTAATAGAAAGAACGTAATAGAAGAAGTGAGAGCAACTATAAAAAGTGTATATATAAAATGCTTTGTCAGATCCTGAATAATGGTTTTATAATCTTCTTTTAATATTTCTTTAAAACTAATCATAATAAATATAATAACAAATTTATTACTCTAAAATACAAGTAGGAAAAGCTAGATATCAAAATCTAATATAATAGGAAGGTGATCAGAAATATCTGAATTAATAACTTCAAAGGAATTAATCTTAAAATCACCTTTTAATAAAATATAATCCACAACATTTCTTTTTAGACTACTTAACTCATTACCTTTTGGTCTGGTTGTAGAAATGTTATATTTATCAGTTAAACTCATAAAACCATCTTCAAATCCTTTCATTGAATCTGTATCAGGAAGTAAGTTAAAATCCCCGGCAATTATTGTTGGATAACTTGCTTCTAATGCAATTTGACGGATTCTTTTACAGGCTGCCAGGCTTTTTGCGTTTCCTTTTTTATTCTGGTTCAAGAATAAACACTCCGTAGCTCTTGAATTAATTTTTTGTAATATATTTATAAAAGCATCATCTGTTGAGATAGAAAATATCTGGGAAATTTTATCTTCCATAAGAGTTGATTTATGTTTTAACAGAATCTCAACTGGAATTTGTTTCTTCTCATTTACCGTCTCCGCATGCTGATACTGGTAGGCCAGATACTCAAATAACGAGGAATTGAAGAAAAAGGTATAGAAAACTGTCATTTATTGCTTTTTTATTGAGTAGTTTTTTTTGGTTTTCTGCTTCCTTTTGTCAACTCAAACAGTTCATCAATTACATCTTAGTTAGGAAGAACTGATCTATAGATTTCTAAGTACGCTAGGGGACCCTCAATACATTTTGATTAGTTCGAACATTAAGAAAAGCTTGATACTCAGGGCTAAACTGCTGGTTCCTTGACAATCGACTAATAATCGACTAAAATAGGACTAATGTTTCAACCAAAATATACTATAACCAATCAACTCTTGGAAAACATCAAACGGATCACTAGTCTTGTTAATGAACTAAACGACAAAAGGCTTCCTAATGTAGTGTTAGTTGAATTTGAAAGAATAGCAAGGGCTGTATCAACTTATGCTTCAACTTCAATTGAGGGTAATCCTCTACCACTGACAGAAGTTAAAAAGATCCTCAAATCAAAACCTGAACACATTAGGAATTCTGAATTAGAAGTTTTAAACTATAATCAAGCTCTTCAGGATTTAAATGAAAAACTTGAACAAGGAAAAGTCAGATTATCCCTTGATCTAATCTTAAAAATTCAAAAACAAGTAACAGAAGGACTCCTACCACCTTTCGAATCTGGGCATTTAAGAAAGCAACCAGTTGTAGTAAATGATCCAAGAACCAGACAGACTAAATTTCTACCACCTGATGTAAAAGATGTAGAACCTCTAATGAAGGACTTAATTGAATTTGTAAATAATAGCAAGGATAAAATTGATCCTTTAATTTTGGCTGGTGTATTCCACAAACAAATGGTTTTAATCCATCCCTTTACTGATGGGAATGGTCGGACTACCCGATTAGCTACAAAGGTATTGCTGGTTGAAATGGGTCTTAATACTTTTAATTTGTTCAGTTTTGAGAATTATTATAACCAGAATGTTACAAAATATTTCCAAAAAGTCGGAGAGCTTGGAAATTATTACGATTTAATTTCATATAGGATTGATTTTACTCCTTGGTTAGAATATTTTACCGAAGGAACTATAGATGAGCTTTTAAGGGTACAAAAACTCTTACCAGAAGTTGGAATAAGCCCTGATACCTCACTTCAACCTCACCATCTTAAAATTCTAGAGTTTATTAAAGAGAATGGATTTATTACTGATAGTGACTATGCCAAACTTACAGGCAGAGCAAAAGCTACAAGAACCTTAGACTTTCAAAAAATGATGGATTTAGGTTTAATTGAAAGAAAAGGTAAGGCCAGAGCTACCTATTATGTCCTGAAAGAAAAATGAAACAAGTTCTTACTTCGCAATAAGAACTTGTACAAGCATATATTAAATTCAATTAAATTAATTTTGTTAAATCTATTTTCATTTTATCAGGAGGATAAAACAAACATTGTCTGGCAAGTTCATTTGCAAACCTTCCAGCTTCTTTGATATCCCTGGTTTGCTTATATCTATAAGCAAATCCGGCACTAAATATATCCCCTGAGCCTACAGAGTCAACAATATCCCCTATTTTTACCTCTCTTGCAGGCAGATTAATCTTTCCATGTTTGGTAAGCGCCAAAGCCCCTTTTTCTCCCCTTGTTATAAGTGATATTAAGTTATTATTTTTAACCCAACCTTGAGCCAAATGAATCATATCAGGATGATCCTGTTCTGAGGCAATAACTATATCAATAAATGACAATATTTCCTTGCCTTCATTAAAATCTCTTATAATTACATTATCACTGGAATCAAAATCACGAAAATATCCTTGAGGGAGTAAAACTTTGAGCGCTCCATGTTTGCACAAAGAAGCTACTTTTGCATAATACTCAGCTGGATAGTTTGGCAAAATTGGTGCAAAGAAAATAATATCTGCCACTTTAGTTCCATTCTCTATCCATTTATCAATTGGAACAGGCAAAGCTTCCATTCTATTAAAAGCCTTTTGTGATCTTAAACCTTTGAATGAAATATTCTCATAAATTAAAGTTTTTTCAGCATTTGGAGATTTAGGATAAATATTAATTCCATCAAGATACCGAACACTGTCATTTCCATATGAGGCTATAATTTCAACATTACAATCAGGAAGCTGATTAAACATTTTTTTTATAAAGACAGCAGGACTTCCGCGGCCTGTAAAAGTGGAGTTTTCCGAAATATTTCTGTCAATACAAACATGACCGAATATTTTAATGTTCATTCAAATCAGAAATGTTAATTCATTATACCCAAAATACTCCGGTTTACAACTTTAGATTTTTTGCTTATTTCTAATCCAATTAAATATTGCTATGCTAAAACCAGATTGATAAATAACAAATTAGCAATACTTCTGATTCCAATTCTGATCATTTTCGCTCTGGTAAGTTTCTGGATTTATTCTCATAGATTAATTTTGCAAAGTAAATCAAATCTAATTTTTGCAAATAAAAAAATATTAAGTTTATCTAAATCCGGTAATTCCAGTATTACCGTAGTTTTTGTGGGTGATTCAATGACAGAATATTTAGGAAATTTTGACGAACTTAGAGGTTATTTAAAAAATTATTATCCGGAAAAAAAATTCTTACTGCTAAATTACGGCTTTAGCTCAACAAATATACTATCAGTGCAAGAAAGACTGGAAAAAGACAGTACTCATTCCGGGAGAATCTTTCAAGCCATTAATGATATTCCCTTTGATTTAATCCTGATCGAATCTTTTGGCCATAATCCCTTATCTCAATATTCTCTAAATGATGGTCTGAAAAAACAGCAAGAAGCTTTAGACAAAATTGTAGAGACAATTTCCAAAAAACATAGAAAATCAAGCATAATATTTGTTTCAACAATAGCTCCGAATAAGGACTATTATGGATTAGGAGCAGTAAATTTAACACCTGAGCAAAGACAGCAGTGGGTAAGCGAAAGAATAGCATATATAAAAAATCATATCCAATATGCCAATTCACACAATATTCTCTTAATAAATATTTATGAAAAGTCCTTGGATGATAAAGGTACGGGAAACATTGATTATGTTAGTTCTAATGATTTTATACACCCATCGCCTACAGGAGTTTATTTTATTTCGGAGCAAATTGTCAAATATTTATATGAAAATAATCGTCTTTAATTATCTCTATGAACTTCTGGGAAACTTTAGAAAAACCAATTTTTGCCCTGGCTCCAATGGATGGAGTTACTGATACAGTTTTCCGGCAGATTGTGGTTGGTGTAAGTCCGCCTGATGTGTTTTTTACAGAATTTGTGCCTGTCAATGCAATCTTGTCCAAAGGCGGAGAAAAAGTTCTGGAAAAATCCTTAAGGTACGCGGAAATTGAAAGACCAATAGTTGCCCAAATCTGGGGATCTGACCCGGAAAAATTTTATCAGGTAGCTCAACTGCTCTCCAAAATGAAGTTCGACGGGATAGATATTAATATGGGTTGTCCTACCCGTGATGTTATTAAAACCGGAGCTTGTTCTGCCCTAATTAAAAATCCTAAATTAGCCCAAGAAATTATTCTTTCAACTATTAAAGGTTCTGATGGGTTACCTGTTAGCGTCAAAACCAGAATTGGATTTAATAATATTGAAACTGAGCAGTGGGTTAGAATACTACTTCAAACTCCAGTTTCAGCTTTAATCTTACATCTTAGAACTACTCAGGAGGTGTCAAAAATTCCTGCTCATTGGGAGGAAATCAACAAAGCTGTAAGAATAAGAAATGAGCTTAAATCCAATTGTATAATAATAGGTAACGGAGATATAAAAACTTTAAAAGAAGCCAAAGAAAAATGTAAAAAATATGGCATTGACGGTGTAATGATTGGCAGAGGAATTTTTGAAAATGTGTGGTTTTTTAATAGCAAAATTGACATTAAAAAAATTACTCCAATTAAAAAAATAAACTTACTTTTGAAACATTTAGAGCTTTTTAAAAAAACATATGCAGACAGCAAGCATTTTGAATCAATGAAAAAATTTGTTAAATGTTATGTTAATAACTTTGAAGGAGCAACTCATCTAAGAGAAAAGCTAATGAAAACCAAAAATTTAGATGAATTAATCCAACAAACTGAACAATTATCTACTTCGAAAACTATTTTTTCTTTGCAGATTTTTTCTTAGGTTCCCTTTTTACTTCCGGAAGCAATTTTTCACCTTTATCTTTCAACTCCAGAGCCATTTTGGTTATTTCTTTGAAAATCTTATTCCCTTGTTTCTGCATATCAGACAATACTTGTTCTGCCTTTTTTCTGTTCTTTTCATCGGACAGCGCTATTGCTGCTGCAGCAGCTGCTGCACCAATTACTGCTCCTGCTACACCAGATGTAAATGGATTAATCCCCTTTTTATTTTCAGACATAAAATCACCCCCTTCTTTTTTTAATTACTTGAGCTATTAGACTTACTAAAAGTCCGGGAATTGCTTTTAATGCTTTCATTTGCAGTCTATTTTTGATACTTTCGGTTGCATCTTCCAGGTTATCTGTCAAATTTGCTATGGATTTTAATGCCTGAACAAAATAATAGGTTGTATATACAATACACCCGGTTATTATTAAAAGAGCTATTAATAGAAAAATGTTTAAGGTATCCTGAGTACTCACTTCATTATTATACTTCAAAGCGCTATATTTGCAATCCTTTTGAAAATCTCATAAAATGTATTTAAGAAAATATGGATATATTATCAATCATACCTGCAACAATTTTAGGTTACTTAACTTTTAGAGCAACAGCTCATCCGACCTCTCGTTTAAGGAAAAAACTTCCTAATGTCAGGGTTAAAAGAGTGCAAATTTTTCCAGTTCTTAGGATAAATATATTTGGGAGAGTAATTCACTTTCACCATTGGATGAACTTTTCTATTCTTTTAATTCTTTCTTTTTTCATATCTGTCGGTATTTTGGACTTTGTAGTCACCAAAGGCATACTTTTAGGCGGAATTATACATGGACTTATGCTGCCAAAAGAACATCGGAAAATTGTTTATAAGGATTTCTCCCTTGAAAGATTAACCACAATCAATAATAATTAAGCAGTGTTATTAATCATTACTGGTAAAACAGCTTCAGGAAAAGATACTTTAATCACTAAAATATTAGAAAAGTACTCAAGTTTCAGAAAGGTTTTAACAACTACCTCAAGAAATCCCAGAGAAGGTGAGAGCAATGGTATAGACTACAATTTTATTTCCCAGGAAGAGTTTCAGCAAAAAATAAATCAAGAGGATTTTTTAGAATATGTGGAATATGGGGACAACTTTTACGGCACAGAAAAATTACGGCTTAGCTCAAAGGGAAATCTGATCTGGAGAATAGATCCATCTATGGCTGGTAAGGCCAAGGAGGTATTTCCAGACTGTATAGTAATCTATATTACAGTAGGTAACCGGACAATCCTGGAAAGACTTAAGGAGAGAGGTTTATCTGCATCTGAAATAGAAAAAAGAATGCAGGATGATAAAACAATTTGGCAAAAGTATGGGCAAAATTATGACTTTATAATAGAAAATAAACCCGGAAAATTAGATGAAGCTATAAGTCAAGTTTGTCAGATAATTGACTTGAAGATGCCAAAATGAAACTGCCTAAAATTCATAAATCTATTTTTATTGCAATTTCTATAATTTCAATTGGGATAGCCTTAACAACTTCTAGCTTCACTGTCAAAACACTTAAATATATTCAAAACATACAAGCGCAGAAACAAAATCTGTCTACAGGCCTGGAAGTAACAAAAAAAGAACTTGATACTTTAAAAAATCAGGATCAAGTTAAGATTAATCAATCTTTACAAGAACAAATAAAATCAATTAACAAAACTTATAATGATTCAATTAGTTCTTTTGAGAAAATTATTGACTTAAAAACTCAAAAACAGGATACTTCAAAGCTAGATTTATTATATGCTCAAATTGTTAAGTATCTATCAGATAAAAATTATGCTTCTGGGTCTGCTGTTTTAACTGATTTAAACAACCAAATTCAACAAACACAAAGCAAAATTGCAGCAGCCAATGTTCCGCTGTCTAATCCCGCAAACAATACTCCTCCAGACTCAGGCTACTCTTTACAAACAGTTAGCGCAGATGGAACAAATTATAATGTTGCCATAATTGCTGCAGATTTAAATTCTACAAAGGTAATAGTTGATACAGCTTCAGATTCTGATTGCAAGGATAATTGTTCTGTTATGCCACTTGCAGATTATGTTTCCAGAAATGGGGCTTTTGCCGGTATAAATGGATCTTTTTTCTGTCCGAAAGAATATCCCTCGTGTGCGGGAAAAACAGGTTCATTTGATACTCTTTTGATGAATAAGAACAAACATTATTTTAATTCTGATAATAATGTTTACTCCTCAATCCCTGCTGCAATTTTTTCTTCCGGATCTGCCAGATTTGTGGGACAATCATTGGAATGGGGACGGGATAGCGGAGTAGATTCGGTTATTGCCAATTACCCACTTCTAATTTCAGGAGGAAACATTAATTTTACAGAAAGCCCTAACGAACCTAAATTTGGTGCCAGAGGAGCAAGAACTTTCATAGCCAATAAAGGTAGTACTGTTTATATTGGAGTTATTTATAATGCAACAATGGGCGAATCTGCCAAAGTTTTGCATGCTTTGGGTATGGGTTCAGCTATGAATCTGGATGAAGGAGGCTCAACCGCCCTCTGGTCTGGAGGCTATAAAGCGGGGCCGGGAAGAAATATTCCGAATGCAGTATTGTTTGTGAAACGCTAAGTTAGGTAATAGACTTCACCTCTTGAGATCCTTTCTTTTTAGGCTCAATTGTATTATAATGTGCCCTCATGAAAATTTCGCGCTTTTTGAAGCTAAGTAAAAAGAAATTAATTGTTCTTTCAGTAATAACAATTGCGCTAATTTTAGGTTTAAATTTCTTAAGCCAGAAGAAAAAACCAGCTTTGCAATTTGTTGAAGTTAAAAAACAAGATATAAAATCTACTGTCTCATCATCAGGAACATTAACCGGTAAAAATGTAGCGAATTTAAAATTTAAAAGCAGTGGAAAGCTGACATATATAAATGTTAAAGCAGGGGATATGGTGTATGAGGGACAAGTTATAGCAGGACTGGATACTCAACAGTTATCCATAGAGTTGCAGCAAGCTCAAAATACTTTAAGGGATAAACAGGCAATTGTAGACAAAGCTTTGGATGATGTAAAAGATCATAGCAAAGATGAGACTTTTACCCAAAGGCAAATCAGAACTACTGCTGAGGTCGGAAGAGACAATGCGGTAGATAGCGTTAAGGCCGCACAAAGAGCTTTTCAGGATGCGGTTATTACATCCCCTATTGATGGGGTGGTAACTCAAGTAATACAAGTTCCCGGACAGACTGTATCTCCCCAGGATCTAATTGTTCAGGTAGTTGATACATCGAATATTTATTTTAATACAGATGTAGATGAGTCTGATATTTCAAAAATCAGCTTAAATCTCCCTTCTGATATATCTTTAGATGCATATCCAAACCAAAAATTTAAAGGTGTTGTTGATCAAATCCTGCCTCAAACTAAAACTACCTCATCAGGTGCAACTGTAGTAACGGTCAGGATTATACTGGATAAGCCTAAAATTGTTTTTGTGAATGGTTTATCCGGTCAAGCTTCTATTATCAGTGCCACCTCTCTAAGTACTTTAACTATTCCCCAAGAAAGCTTAAGAGATAATAATTCTGTGGTCGCATCAGAAAACAATAAATTGGTGGAGAAAAAAGTGGAAGCGGGAATATCCTCTGATACAGATGTAGAGATTAAAAAAGGCTTGAGAGAGGGTGAAAAAGTCCTTTTAAATCCCCTTGCAGTTGGTGCCAAATTAAATTAATGAATCCAGTTGTTAAACTTAGCAAAATAAACAAAATTTACACCTCCGGTGAAATTTATTTTCAGGCTCTAAAAAATATTAACTTAGAGGTTAAAAAAGGAGAATTCGCAGCAATCATTGGGGCTTCTGGTTCTGGAAAATCAACTCTTATGAATCTCATTGGACTGTTAGACCATCCCACATCAGGCAACTACATATTAGATAATCAAGATACCTCACATCTTAAAGAAAACTCTTTAGCCCAAATTAGAAACAAAAAAATAGGATTTGTTTTCCAATCCTTTAATTTACTTTCTAGAACCTCAGCTTTAGAAAATGTGGCTTTGCCTTTAATTTATGCCGGAATTGCTGCCTCAGAAAGAAAAGAAAAAGCCAAAAAAGCTTTGGAACAGGTTGGCTTGAGAGATAAATTAAGTTCACACCCAAATCAACTTTCCGGGGGGCAGCAGCAAAGAGTGGCAATAGCGAGAGCTCTGATAAACGATCCGGAAATTATTCTGGCAGATGAGCCAACAGGAAACTTAGACTCCAGATCCGGAATAGAAATTATGAAAATTTTTCATAAACTAAATAAAGAGGGCAAAACAATCATTATGATTACACATGAGGCAGATATTGCCAAAAATGCCAGAAGAATTATCAGATTAAAAGATGGGGAGATTTTGAAATAAATGGAAACAGTCAATTCAGCTTTAAAAGCTATTTTGATCAATAGAATACGCTCTTTCTTAACTATCTTAGGAATAGTTATTGGAGTAATGTCTGTCATACTTTTAATCTCTTTAGTAACAGGGCTTAAAACTTTTATTACTGGTCAAATTCAGGGTTTAGGATCAAACCTGTTGTTTGTTATTCCGGGAAGGATTGGTGGAGCTCGTTCTCCTGGAGGAATACAATCCAATAAGCTGGAATATTCTGATGCTACCTACTTGAGGGTTAAATTATCCTCTGAGGCCCAAGTTTCTGCAGCAATACAAAAAAATACCACTTTAAAATTTGGCAGTAAAAATGACAAAGGTGTGGCTGTTTTTGGAGTAGAAAGCAATTACCCAAAAATTCTGGTAGCTATAAAGTTGACTGAGGGAAGATTCTTTAAAGAATCTGAAGCGCAATCAGCAAGGAAAGTGGCAGTGATCGGCAAAACTGTCAAAGAAAACCTTTTTGGACAAGGAAAAGGAATTAATCAAACAATCAGTATTGATGGCTTAAAATATACTGTAATAGGAACTTTAGGTCCCAGAGGATCTATTTTTGGCATAGATGCTGATAACTCAATATATATTCCATTTTTATCTGCTCAAAGGCAATTTGGAATAGATCATCTTAATACTATTTATATTTCTGCCAATAATTCTGATGAAGTAAAATTAGTTCAGGCTAAAGCCGTGAGTATTTTGAAAAAAAGATTAGCTGAGGATGATTTTACTGTTCAATCACAAGAACAGGCTTTATCAACTATTTCACAAATCACAGGAGTTCTAACAGCAGCATTGAGTGGAATTGCAGCAATTTCCTTGTTGGTAGGAGGAATAGGCATTATGAATATAATGTTGGTATCAGTAACTGAAAGAACCAGGGAAATTGGACTTAGAAAAGCGATTGGGGCTACACCAAATAATATTAGGAATCAATTTTTAATAGAGGCGCTAACTTTATCAGGACTGGGCGGAGTATTAGGAATTCTAATAGGAGTTGGGATATCCTCAATTATCGGTATATTTTTTACTACAACAGTTCCTCTCTGGTCTGTTGGGTTGTCTTTTGGATTCTCCATGTTGGTAGGAATAATTTTTGGAGTTGCACCAGCTATTCGAGCTGCAAAGCTAGACCCAATTACTGCATTAAGGTATGAGTAGTTTATATTCTTCCGGGGTAAACCACTGAGCCTCTGGAACAACTTTATAAGTAGGATTTTTAACTAATATGGGTTTACCATTATCTTCGATTACATAATAAGCAAATCCTCTCATTTTTTTAACAGCCTCATAATCTGCATGCCCTGGCAATGAAACAGGATCTGCCTCCTCCATGTTTACAGGAGAATCATCTACAGTTACAAGCCAGGTAACCCCTGTATTTACAACTAAATGTCCGGTCCCTGATGGAATATAAACTTTATCTGTTTGACTAACCGGTATTGCATAAAAAGAATCTATTTCATCATCAATAGGGCTTCTGTCAGCTCCTTGCTTTCTTGTTTGTAAAAGTACTATTCCCTCCCCTTGAGCAATATAATAATTTTCATCTAGGTTCCCAACATGATAATGTCCATAAGTTTTAATATATTCTCCCCCAACCTTTCCTGTTTCCCAAATAGTAATATTTCTTTTATCTCTACCACCTCTTATCATATAATAGTGAATTTCAGGCCCCTGCGCCTCAGGGTACATTAATACATCTTTCATCATTTCATGTTCTCTTGCAGCAAAAGGTTTTAGCATGGTATATAATCCCATTATATCATGGACTCTTTTGCTCTAATTATCTTTGGAATAACCTCGAATTTGGCCCGAAAATACTTAATCCCTGCTTTATATGACATGGCAGAAAAAGGAGAATTGCCTGAAAAAATGTCCATTATCGGTGTTGCCAGATCTCCAATGAAGAAAAGTGAATTTAAAACTTATGTCCAGCAAATTTTAAACACCAGAAATATCCACCATCAACATGAAATTAAAAAAGAGACCTTTGATGATTTAATAAATAGACTTCATTATCTTAATGGAAACTTAGATGATCCGGAGTTTTATAACATACTAAAAGAGTATTTAAATAGATTAACAACGGGAGGAAATAAATGTAATAACAGAATATTCTACTTAGCAACATATCCTCAACTTTATAAAGATGTTTTTGAAGGCCTTAATAAAACCTATTTGAATGAGCAAAAAAAGGGCTGGGTAAGACTAATGATAGAAAAACCCATTGGAAATAATTTAGCCTCTGCAAAACAGTTAAACCAGCTATTAAAAAAATACTTTTCTGAGGAACAAATTTATAGGCTTGATCATTATTTGGGTAAGGAAACCTTACAAAATATATTAGTTTTTAGATTTTCTAATGGTATTTTCGAGCCTTTAATAAATTCAGATTATATTGATCATATTCAAATAACAGCTGCTGAAGATTTTGGAATTGGTAAAAGAGCCGGCTATTATGATGCTGTTGGAGCGCTAAAAGATGTAGGACAAAATCATCTTTTACAAATGCTTGCTTTTGCAACAATGGATGCTCCAAGCGAATTTTCCAATGAAGCTGTAACACATCAAAGAATAAAAATCTTAAAAAGCTTAAAACCTATCCCTGAAAAAATAGTGTTTGGTCAGTATGATGAGTATATTGACAAAGTAAATATTGATTCCAAATCCACAACTGATACTTTTTTTGCTTTAAAAACTTACCTCCAAAACGAGAGGTTTAAAGATGTTCCTATTTATATAAGAGCCGGGAAAAAACTAAAACAGACAGTTACTGAAATTTCTATTGTATTTAAAACTCCTATAAATAGATTGTTAAAAAGTATGGGGAGTACTGATGAACCAAATGCCTTAGTTTACAGAATTCAACCAAATGAAGGAATAGTTTTAAAAATTTTAACAAAAATTCCAGGTCACGATGCAAAGCTTGAACCTCAATATATGCAGTTTTGCTATCGGGGAGATCCACATATGCATCATTTTCCTGACCCTCATGAAAAACTTTTAATGGATACTATAAAGGGAGACCAAACCTTTTTTAATGATGCAGAGGAAGTTGAGGCTGCGTGGGAATTTATAGATCCTCTGGCCAAAGTTCGGGGTAAACCTCATATTTATAGACCCGGAACATGGGGACCAAAAGAGGCTGATAAATTAATTACTGATGATGGCAGAGAATGGATTGAACCATCAATGGATTTTTGTAGAATATAATTTATGGATTTAGAAAATATTATTTCGAAGATTATTCAAAACCGCCTTTTTTTACGTTTAAAAAATGTCGTAGAAAATAGTCCTTTTCATGATCATGAAAAAGTATATGATCACCTCATAAAAACTAAAGACATCGCTCAAAGAGAGATTAAAGGGAAATTTATTACAAATCTTGATGCCAAAAAACTATTCTTAGAATATGTTAATCAGGATTTTGATGGATGTAAAAGAGCTGAGATTATGATTATAGCAGCTCTGCTGCATGATATTGGTAAAATCCTTTATGTTAAACAGAGAGGCTTTTGCCGATCTATAAAAATTACAGATTCCCAGGAACAAACTACCATCCCAGGCCATGAATATTGGGGTTCAACTATTGCAGATAATTTTTTAAATGAATTCAAGTTAACTTCGGAGCAAATTAAATATATTTCCTCAATTATAAGACTTCATGATTGTTTCCAGGGACCATATTTTCCCTCCAAAACGGACTGGAACTTAGAGAAAATTATAAATGATATAAAATCTAGGGCAGAAGGAATGTATATAGAATCAATGTTTAATAATTTTTGCGATGTTTACAACTCTATCCCATTTCAATCTTACAAAGAAACTGTTATAAATATATTTAATAATCCAAGTTTGTATGAACCAAGAGAATACATCATTCCTTAACAAATTTAAAATCCCTTTGTTTGACGTTGACTGGACTCTTTTAAAAGGCGGCAATCCTGCGCATTTAGATGCTTTTGATTTTGCACTTAAAACTGTATATAAACTACCTCAACATGCTTCTATAAAAGATCATCTTACAGAAGGAAAGATTGATCCTCAGATTTTAATGGAAATAGCCCAGAAATTTGGAGTTTCTGAAAATGAGGCAAAAGAAAAAGTGCAGGATGCTATGACAGCTGAGGTTGACTATTTCATGAAACATATTAATGAAGGCCATTATGAAATTATGCTTGGAGTTATAGATTTACTGGAAGAATTAAACTTATTAGGAATTCCAATAGGATTACTTACTGGAAATATAGAGGAAATTGGCTGGGAGAAAATGAGACAAGCAGGAATTAGGGATTATTTTACATTTGGGGCATTTGGATCACTTGCTTTTAAAAGAGCAGATTTAATACCGATTGCAAAACAAAGATTGGATAAAATATTAAATACTAAAATTCCCTTACAAAATTTCGTTATAATTGGTGATTCTCCGCTTGATATTGCTTGTGCCAGAGCAAATAATATTCAGGTTATAACTGTCGCATCTGGAGTTTATAAACACCATGATTTAGCCCATGCAGATCTGGTTGTAAAATCTTTAGAGGAAAAGGATAAAATTATTGAATTTCTAAATTTAACTTAAATTAAATTATCATTTCTTCAAAGCTTTCAGAAATTCCTCCTTTGTAATACCTAGGTTTTTTATTTCTTTAAGAATTTTATTTCTTAAGTTTTCATAGATCTCTTTAGTATGAGGAATAACAATAAAACTCCTTTGTCCTGAATTCAATATAATATTTTGTGGACATTTTGCTTTGTAATGACCACCTTTCCCAGCAAATTTATCAATTGCAAACCCTAAATTCTTTAATGCTTTTTCTAAATCTTTAGAACTAAAGGATGGAATACTAGACATTAGGCAGCAACAAACAAATCAAACTTCGTTTGTTCCATAGGTCTTGTAGGAATAGTTCTGTCTTTAGGAAGAATAACTTTGGTTTCTGGTATATAGATCGCTTTACTGGCTTTTGATCTAGGAACATCAAAATAGGTTAAAACAGCATCAGTTACATTTTTATGAAGTTGAGATAAATCTTCAACTTGACTAAAGCATCCTGGTAACTGAGGAAATTCCACAATAAAACCTCCCTCTTTTGCTTTGGAGAGTTTTACATTTACTTTTTTAGGAAGATCGTATTTTGTAAGAATATCTCTCATAATAAAACAATTATACCATAAGAAAATCAAAAGTAGCTTCGGCGAATTGACTAACTACCTGGTAAGCCTCTTCTTGTCTGCTATTTTCTAATACAACCAAATTCGCTAATGGCCATTTTGTATTATCATATCCGCTTACTATTCCTTGCTTATCTAAACGAGGAACCATCCCCATCATCTCAAATGCTTTCTTCTCGTCAATCTCTCCTCTGTCATACTTTTCACTCATATCAAAATACGCTTGAATAAGTTCTCGCATCTGTCTTTGTAAATCACTCATTTTAGTTTTAAATGCTTCAACTATTTCTCTATTATATTGTAAAGTCTCTTCTGGTTTTACTCCAGCAGCCTCAAATCTTGTAGCCAACCCACCAACCTCTTCCTGCAAATCTTTAAACCTTTTATTAATGCTTAATCTAACGTTAATACCATCTTGTGGCATAATCCCTAATCCCCAAAAACTACCATCTTTAAACTCCCGCAAGCCTTCATTAATCTCAAAAGATTGCATAATAGCATCATGAAAAACTTCAGCTGCCAAAGCATCAACACTTCTTGCTTTTTTATATATAATTCCAGACCTATCCATAGATTCTAACTCCTCTGCTTTTGGATGAAAAGTTGTAAGAATTGTCCAAGGATGTCTTCTGGTTATTTTACTATTTTCCAACCCCATTAAATCAAGAAGACTCCGGGG
>Ga0209515_10005517_pt1 | contig 16310 bp, 13 predicted proteins | sample Subgroupgradi54m_FD_187454 | JGI IMG/M metagenome (GOLD analysis project Ga0209515, IMG submission 187454) | Subsurface groundwater microbial communities from S. Glens Falls, New York, USA - GMW60B uncontaminated upgradient, 5.4 m (SPAdes)... ...
GTCGTCGCCGTCCTCACGGGCGCCGACGTCGCCGCGCACACGCGGCCCTTCCCGGTCGGCGTGACGGCGCCGGTCCGCTACTTCGGCGCGGCCACCGACAAGGTCCGCTTCGTGGGCGAGCCGGTGGCGGTGGTCGTCGCCCGCGACCGCTACGCGGCCGAGGACGCGGCCGAGCGGGTGGTCGTCACCTACGAGCCGTTGCCCGCCGTCGTCGACCCCGAGCGCGCGCTCCGCGACGACGCGCCCGTGCTGCACGAGGCGGTCGGGTCGAACCTGGCCTGTCACCGGCGCCTCGTCTACGGCGATCCCGATCGGGCCTTCGCCGAGGCCGACGTCGTCGTCCGCGAGCGGTTCCGGTATCCCAAGTACGCGTCGACCCCCATCGAGACCTACGGCGTGGTCGCCCGCTGGGACCCGTTCGAGGGGGTGCTCACCGTCTGGTCCAACTTCACGGGCCCGTTCGCCATGCATTCGCTCGTGGCGCGCGCGCTCCAGCTCCCCGAGAACCGGCTGCGGTTCGTGATCGCGCCGGACATCGGCGGGAGCTTCGGCATCAAGTCGAGCCTCTACCCGTACCTCGCGCTGATCGGGCTGGCCGCGATGCGCGCCGGCGTGGCGGTGAAGTGGATCGAGACGCGCCGCGAGCACCTCCTGGCATCCTCGAGCGGCACTGACCGGATCGCGGAGCGGGAGCTGGCGGCCCGCCGCGACGGGACCATCCTCGGCATGCGCTGCCGGTGGTACGACAACGTCGGGGGCTACCTCCGCGCCCCGGAGCCGGGCTGCACCTTCCGCCCGGTCGGCAACTACGTCGGCCCGTACCGGTTCCAGCACCTGGAGGTCGACGCCTCCGTCGTGATGACGAACAAGATGCCGACGGGCCCGAACCGCGGCTACGGCTGCGGCCACCTTTACTTCGAGACCGAGCGCATGGTGGACCTCCTCGCGGCGAAGCTCGCGCTCGATCCGGCGGAGGTGCGGCGGCGCAACCTGATCCCGCGCGACGCGTTCCCGTACCGCACGCCGACCGGCGGGCTCTACGACAGCGGCGACTTCGAGGCGGCGCTCGACCAGGCGCTCGCCCGCGCCGGGTACGACGAGCTGCGGCGGATGCAGGCCCAAGCGCGCGCCGAGGGCCGGCTGGTGGGCGTCGGGATCGCCCTCGCGGTCGATCCGTCGGTCTCGAACATGGGCTACGTGGCGATCGCCCTCGACCCGCAGTACCGGGCGAAGCCCGAGTATCTCCCGAAGTCGGGCGCGACCGAGGCGTGCACGATCACCGTGGACCCCAGCGGGCGCGTGGTCGCGGTCCTGGGCACGGCGCCGCAGGGCCAGGGCCACCAGACCGTGGTGGCGCAGGTCCTCGCCGAGGAGCTGGGCCTCGATCCCGGCGAGATCGCGGTCGTCGACGAGATGGATACCTTCACCCGGATCTGGTCGATCTCGTCAGGGACCTACTCGAGCCGCTTCGGCGCCATCGGCGTCAGCGCCGCGGCGCTGGCGGCGCGGAAGCTCAAGGCCCGGCTGATCGAGCAGGCGGCGGCGCTGATGGAGCGGCCCGCCGACGCGCTCGAGTTCCGGGACGGCGCGGTGCGGGCGCGGAGCGGCCCCGGGCCGAGCTACTCGATCAAGGAGCTGGCCGGCCACGCGCACTGGAACAGCGCGGCCGCGAGCGCGGACGGGGAGCCGGGCCTCCAGGCCACCGCGGTGTTCGGCTTCCCGGGCGCGACCGCGGTCGACGCGGACGATCGCGTGAACTCCTCGAGCACCTACGGCTTCATCGCCGAGGTGATGGGGGTCGAGGTGGACCCGGAGACGGGGTGCGTCCGGATCCTCAAGTACGTCACGATCCACGACGCGGGCACGATCATCAACCCGCTCATCGCGGAAGGGCAGATCCAGGGCGGGGCGCTGCACGGCCTCGGGGGCGCGCTGTGGGAGGAGATCCAGTACGACGAGAACGGCCAGTGCCTGACGGCGACGCTGATGGACTACACGATCCCCTGCGCCAGCCAGGCGCCGGCCGTGGAGATCGGCCACGTCGTCTCGCCGTCTCCGTTGACGACGCTCGGGTCGAAGGGGCTCGGGGAGTCGAGCGCGATGACCGTGCCGGCCGTGATCGCCAACGCGGTCAGCGACGCCCTGGCGCCGCTCGGCGTCGGCATCACCGAGCTGCCGATCACCCCCGCGCGCCTCTGGGCCCTCATCGCGTCGCGCCGGGTCTGAGTGCGGCGGGCGGCATCCGCCGGTAGAACTTCGCGACGTGGGGACGCAGCGCCCGCGACCTGCGCGAGGGCCACCTGCCGCGCGGTCTTCCGAGTCAACTCGACGAGCAACCCGAAGTCCGCGGAATCGTGAGGGTCGCCTGACGTGGGCAGGCCCGAGGGCATTACGAGAGCGGCGGCCTACCTGCGAAGTCAGCACCGACAAACAGGATCTTGACGTCCAGCTTGACGAGATCCGGGAGAACCTCGCACGGCGAGGTTGGGAACTGTTGTCCTAGCGACGTCGCCTCGGGAGCGTGGGAGGATCCGTCAAGCAGCCCGTCGAGGCCTTTGAGCCAACAGGTCGGGAGCCGGGTCCCGGCGTATTGACAAGTGCCGCCCATTGACTGTAGGGTGCAGCCCACTCGCAAATCGACCGTCCGGCCCTCAGGGGAATCGATGACCTGGATCGGGTCCCTGGGCAACCTTGCGACGCGCTCGCCGGTCCCCACGGGCCATGCGGTCGCGCACTCGCACCTCGGGGGCTGAAGGCGATGGCGCTGCTCAGCTTGGAAGGGCTGCACCTGAACTTCGGCGGCGTGGCGGCCTTGGCCGGCGTGAGCCTGGACGTCGATGCCAACGACTTCTTCGCCATCATTGGGCCCAACGGCGCGGGCAAGACCAGCGTCTTCAACTGCATCAGCGGCATCTATGCGCCGACGCGCGGGCGCATCCTCTTCGACGGGCAGGACATCACCCACTGGAAGCCCCACCGGCGTGCCATGCTCCGCATCGGGCGCACCTTCCAGAACATCGCCCTCTTCAAGGGCATGACCGTCCTGGACAACATGAAGATCGGCCGGCACATCCATCTCCGCTCGGGGGTCGTGGCCTGCGCTCTGTACTACGGCAAGGCGGCCCGCGAGGAGCGGGCCCACCGGGCCACGATCGAGCGCGAGATCATCGATCTGCTGGAGCTCCAGGACATCCGTCACAAGATCGTCGGCACCCTGCCCTACGGTCTGCAGAAGCGAGTGGAGCTGGCCCGGGCCCTCGCCCTCGACCCCGTCCTGTTATTGCTCGACGAGCCCACCGCGGGGATGAACGCGGAAGAGACGGAGGACATGGTGCGCTTCATCCTGTACATCAAGCAGGTGAGGCGCCTCACCGCGGTGATGATCGAGCACGACATGGGCGTCGTGATGGACATCTCTGATCGGGTGGCGGTGCTCGACTTCGGACAGAAGATCGCCGAAGGCGCTCCCTCCCAGGTCCAGCGGGACCCCGTGGTGATCAAGGCCTACCTCGGCGAGGAGATCGAGCCGGCCTAGCGCTCGAAGAGACCGGCATGGATCAGGAGACGCTCCCGCGATTGCTCGTCGCCCAGGCCCAGCGGCTCGGCCGCCACCAGGTCGCCCTCCGAGAGAAAAAATACGGCATCTGGCAGGAGGTCACCTGGGAGCAGTACGCGGGGCATGTCCGCGCGGTGGGCCTGGGCCTCGTGCGCCTCGGGCTGGCGCGAGGCGACAGGCTGGCGGTGATCTCCGGGAACCGGCCGGCCTGGCCCTACGTCGAACTGGGGGCCCAGTCGGTCGGCGCGGTCCCGCTCGGGATCTTCGTAGACAGCCTGCCCGAAAAGGTCCGGTTCATCCTCGATCACAGCGAGGCGCGCGTCGTCCTGGTCGAGGACCAGGAGCAGGCGGACAAGGTCCTGAGCGTGCGCGGCATGCTCCCCCGACTCGAGCGGATCATCGTCGACGACATGCGGGGGCTGGAGACGAACCAGGACCCGATGCTCGTCAGCCTGGAGGCGGTGGAGGAGCTCGGGCGTGAGCTGGACGCACGCGAGCGGCACCGTTACGAGGCGCTGCTCGAGCAGAGGCGTCCGGCCGACGTGGCCCTGCTCTCGTACACTCCGGGAACCACCGGCGTGCCGAAGGCGGCGATGCTCAGCCACCGCAACCTCCTCGCCATGGCGGTGGGCGTCACGCGGGTCGATCCGGTGCACGAGACCGACGAGATCGTCTCGTTCCTCCCCTTCTCCTGGGTGGGCGAGCAGCTGATCAGCCTCGCCATCGCCCTGCACGCGGGGGCCACCGTGAACTTTCCCGAAGGGCCGGCGACGATGCGCGCCGATATGCGCGAGGTCGGACCCCACGTGATGCTCGCGCCGCCGCGCGTCTGGGAGACCATGTGCTCGGACCATCAGGTGCGGATCGCCGACGCGGGCGCCTTCAAGCGCGCGGCGGCGCGCGCCGCTCTGGCCGTCGGCGAGCGCGTGGCCGCGCGCGAGATGGGCGGGGCGCGGGTGGGGTGGGGCTGGCGCCTGCTTCACCGGCTCGCCCACGTCCTGGTGTTCCGGACCATGCTGGACAAGTTCGGCCTCTCGCGCGTCCGGTACGCCTACAGCGGCGGCGCCCCGCTCGGCCCGGAGGTCTTCCGCTTCTTCCGCGCCATCGGCCTCAACCTCAAGCAGGTGTACGGCCAGACGGAGACCGCCGGCATCTGCGTGCTGCACCCGGACGGCGAGGTGCGGGCGGAGACGGTGGGGAAGCCGACGCCCGGGACTCAAATCCGCATCTCGGACACGGGTGAGATCCTGATCGCCGGCGACGGTGTGTTCCTCGGCTACCACCGGAGTCGGGAGGTCATCGCGCAGGTGCTGGAGGACGGCTGGCTGCATACGGGCGACGCGGGCCTGCTCGACGAGCAGGGCCATCTGATCATGATCGACCGGCTCGCGGACGTCCTGAGGGTGGCCGACGGCTCGCGCTTCTCCCCGGCCCTCATCGAGAACAAGCTGAAGTTCAGCCCCTACATCCGCGAGGCGGTGGTCATCGGCGAGGATCGGCCGTACATCGCCGCCCTGATCCAGATCGACATGGGCGCCGTCAGAGGCTGGGCCGAGGTCAATCGCCTGCCCTTCACCACGTTCAAGGACCTCTCCCGCAAGGCGGAGGTGTCCGCGCTGATCGCCGAGGTGGTGGCCCGCGTCAATCGCGACCTTCCCGCCGCGGCCCGGATTCGCGACTTCGCGCTGTTCGACAAGGAGCTCGACGCCGACGATGACGAACTGACGCGGACCCAGAAGGTCCGCCGCCCGACCATTCTGACGAAGTTCAAGGACCTGATCGAGGAGTTGTACGCGCGGGACGATGCGAGGGCGGCGAGATGAGCGAGCAGATCGTGTTCATGCTCCAGCTGGTCATCACCGGCATCGCGGTGGGCGGCGTGTATTCCCTCATGGCCCTGGGGTTCGTCCTCATCTACAAGGCGTCGAGCGTGGTCAACTTCGGGCCGGGCGAGCTGGTGCTGTTCGGCGCGTACGTGGCGTGGGCCACCATCTTGCAGATGCGGCTGCCGCTGTACGTGGCGTTGCCCCTCACGCTCGTGGTCGCGATCCTCCTCGGGCTCGTCATCGAGCGCGGCGTGCTGCGCCCGCTCATCGGCGAGCCGATCATCGCGGTCATCATGGTCACCTTCGGGTTCGCCAGCGTGATCCGCGGGGTCCTGAACATGACGTGGGGGAGCGACACGCGTCCGTTCCCCACCCTGTTCTCTCCCGAGCCGTTCCACCTCGGTCCGGTGCCGGTGTCGCCGGTGCACCTCTGGAGCTTCGTGACCGTCATGGTCCTGCTCGCCGCGTTCTCCCTCTTCTTTCGCTTCTCCGTCACCGGGATGGCCATGCGGGCCACCGCCGACAACCAGCAGGTCGCCCAGTCCCTGGGGGTCAGCGTGAAGTGGGTGTTCGCCCTCTCCTGGTGCATCGCCACCGTGGTGTCAACGCTGAGCGGGATCATCCTCGGGAGCGTCCGCGGCGGGGTGGACTTCTCGCTGGCCGATCTCGGCCTGAAGGTGTTCCCGGTGGTCATCCTCGGGGGGCTCGACAGCGTCGCGGGGGCCATCATCGGCGGCGTGCTGATCGGGGTGCTGGAGAATCTCTCGGGGGGTTATCTGGACCCCATCCTCGGCGGCGGGGTGAAGGAGGTGGCTCCCTTCGTGGCCCTCGTCATCATTCTCATGTTTCGCCCGCACGGCCTCTTCGGGAAGGTCGAGATCGAGCGCGTGTGATGAAGTGCGGCGGATTCCGGGTCAGTTACCGCGCGGACGAGCGGATCTTCGACACCACCGTGCCGATCGTCACCCTGGTGGTCTTCCTCGGCCTGCTGGCCCTCGTCCCGGGGGTCGCATCGACGTATTGGCTCGACGTGCTCAATCGCATCGGCATCGCCGTCATCGGGGCGCTGGGCTTGAACATCCTCGTCGGGTATACGGGGCAGATCTCGATCGGGCACGCGGCATTCCTCGCGGTGGGCGCGTACTCCACGGCGATCCTCGAGGCCAAGGTCGGGTTGCCGTTCTACCTGGCCATCCCGGTGGCGGCCCTGGTGACGTCGGGGTTCGGCCTCGTGTTCGGCATCCCCTCGCTCCGCCTCAAGGGCCTGTACCTGGCGATCGCGACCCTTGCCGCGCACTTCATCACCACCTACGGGATCATCCACTGGGAGAGCATGACCGGCGGGGTCCTGGGGTTCATGGTCCCTCCGGCCACCGTGTTCGGCCTGTCGCTCGAGTCGGACGGCCGGATCTTCTACCTGATCTATGCGCTGGTGGTGCCGGCGACCCTCGTTACCAAGAACCTCTTCCGGACCAAAGTGGGCCGGGCCTTCATCGCGATCCGCGACCGGGACGTGGCCGCCGGCGTGATGGGGGTGAGTTTGTTCAGGTACAAGCTCCTCGCCTTCCTGATCAGCTCGTTCTACGCTGGCGTGGCGGGAGGACTGATGGCCCACCACTCCCGCATCCTGTTCCCCGACGCGTTCACGCTGCTGGTGGCGATCGATTACCTCGCCATGATCATCATCGGCGGCATGGGCAGCATCCTCGGGTCCATCTTCGGCGCCGTGTTCATGACGCTGCTGCCCGAGGTCCTGAAGCTCACCGCGACGTCCCTGACCGGGGTGTACCCGCAGGCGTTCGGGCTGATCGCCTCGACGCGGGACGTCGTCTTCGGCCTGGCCGTCATCTTCTTCCTGACGTACGAGCCGCAAGGGCTCGCGCGCATCTGGGTGCGGGTCCGCAGCTACTGGACGCTGTGGCCGTACTCGTACTGAGAGGGTCACCGGTGCGGAGGTCAACGTCGATCCCTTGAGAAGGAGGGTGCTCATGAGCGGTGCATTCCGCCCGTTCGTCCCGTTCCTGTTCCTCCTGTTCAGCGTGCTCGTCACGAGCCTCGGCGTCGCCCCGGCCGACGCCCAGTCCGTCATCAAGCTGGGCAACCTGGTCGACCTCACCGGTCCCACGTCCGACCAGGGGAAGGACATCGCCCAGGGCCGCATCGACGCCACCCAGTATCTCAACGAGCACGGCGGCATCAACGGCAAGAAGATCGAGCTGATCAGCGTCGAGTACGGCTTCCAGCCCCCGCGGGCGGTGGCGGCGTACAAGAAGTTCGTGGAGGAGGACAAGGTCCTCCTCGTGCTGGGCTACGGGACGCCGGACACGGAGGCCCTGCGTCCCTACATCACGAAGGACAAGGTGCCCTACCTCTCGGGGTCGTACTCCGGCCACCTGACCGATCCGAGACGGACGCCGTACAACTTCCCTGGCGGCATCGACTACACGAGCCAGATCCGCATCTTTCTCAACTACGTGAAGGAGACCTGGAAGGACGGAAGCCGCAAGCCGCGCGTGGCCTTCATCTTCGCCGACAACGCGTACGGGCGGGCGCCGATCGAATCCGGGCGCAACTACGCGAAGGACGTCGGCGTGGACCTGGTGGACGAGGAGGTCATCCCCACCGTCCTCACCGACGCCACCTCGCAGCTCCTGACCATGCAGAAGAAGAACCCGGACTTCGCCTACATCAACACGAACACCCAGTGGGTCCCGGTCGTGCTGAAGGATTCCTACAAGCTCGGGCTGAAGACCACGTACGTGGTCAACAACTACGGCATCGACGAGCGCACCCCCGGGCTGGCGGGAAAGGCGGCCGAGGGGGTGCTGGGGTTCCAGGACGTCGCCTACTGGGGCGACAACGTGCCGGGCATGAAGACCTTGATGGAGTTCCACCAGAAGCACCATCCCAACGACACCCACGCCTCACCTTACATGCGGGGGTGGTTGTGGGTGATCGTGGCCGCCGAGGCGATCAAGCGGGCCGGCGACGCGCCGACCGGTGAATCGGTCAAGCAGGCCCTGGAGAGCCTGAAGGACTTCGACACCTGGGGGATCACCCCGCCCTTCACCTACACGAACGAGGACCATCGCCCTACCACGCGGGCCAGGCTCGTCACGATCAGGGGAGGGAAGCTCGTTCAGCTGCGCGAGGTCTCCGTCAACCGCGACATGAAGTGGATCGGGAAGTGACGCCCAGGGCTCGGCCGGTGACGGGCCGATGCTGCAGCTGAACAACATCCAGGTCATCTACAGCGACGTCATCCTCGTCCTGAAGGGACTGTCCCTCGGGGTCCCCGAGGGCGCGATCGTGGCACTGCTCGGCGCCAACGGGGCGGGAAAGACGACGACGCTCAAGGCCATCTCCGGCCTGCTGAAGACCGAGGACGGCAAGGTGACCGACGGCAGCATCGACTTCATGGGACGGCGGATCGACGGCCTGGATCCGGAGGAGATCTGCCGCCGAGGCATCGTGCAGGTCATGGAGGGGCGCAAGGTTCTGGAGTCCCTCACCGTGGAGGAGAACCTCCGGATCGGGGGCTACACGCGACGCGACCCCGATGGTATGCAGCGCGACATGCAGACGGTCTTCGAGTACTTTCCCCGCCTCGTGGAGCGAAGAGCGCAGCTCGCGGGGTATCTGAGCGGCGGCGAGCAACAGATGCTGGTGATCGGGCGCGCGCTCATGGCCAAGCCCAAGCTCCTGCTGCTCGACGAGCCGTCCCTCGGACTCGCTCCGTTGCTGGTCCGCGAGATCTTCGAGATCATCCGGAAGATCAACGCCGAGCGGGGGACGACGATCCTGCTCGTGGAGCAGAACGCCCAGATCGCCCTGGGAATCGCCCACTACGGCTACATCGTGGAGAACGGCCGGATCGTCCTCGACGGTCCGGCCGACCGGCTACGCGGGAACCGCGACGTCCGCGAGTTCTACCTCGGCCTCGGCGAGGCCGGCCGCCGGAAGAGCTTCAGGGAGATCAAGTTCTACAAGCGCCGCAAGCGCTGGGTGTTCTGAGGCCGCTGCACCCAGCCCCCAGCGCGCGCTTGCTCGGCGAGTCGAGAGTGTTGTCTTGCCATGCGGATGCCCGTTGAGCACCGGCGCCGATGCTGGGTGGCTTCGTCTCGATCAGGGAGGACATGGACACCTCGACCCGGCCGAGCGCACGCTATCGGCACTTCCCTTGGCCGAGCTGCCGCGGCGCGATTTGGTCCAGTTCGCCAAGGGGATTCGGGATCGTCTCTTTCGCCCGGTGCGCGAGGCCAAGGAGGCCGCCCACCAGCGGGCTCGCGCCGCGGAGGCGGCCCTCATCGCGTCGCGCCGGGGCCGAGCGCGCCGGACCGGGCGTAGAACGCCGCGATGTGCGGGCGCAGCGCCCGCGCGATCTCGCGGCGCTCGCGCTCGGCGGAGCCGAGGGGCTGCGCGAGGCGCGCGCGCAGCTCCCGGGTGAGCGCGTCGGCGTCGAACCGGGTCGGCCGGCCGTCGCGCAGCACGGGCTCGCCGTCCACCACGACCGCGTCGACGTGGCCCGGCGTCACCCGCGCGAGGAGGAGTCGGGGCAGCGGGACGTCGGGGTCGAGGGGCGCGGGATCCGCGAGCCGCTCGAGATCGATCAGCACGGCGTCGGCCCGCTTGCCGACCGCCAGCGTCCCCACGTCGGCGAAGCGGCACGCGGCGGCGCCGGCCACGGTCGCCATCCGGAGAAGGGCCGCCGGCGCGAGGCCGTCGCTCTCGTGCCCGACGCCGCCGTGGAGGAGCGACGCCAGGCGCAGCTCCCGCAGCATGTCGTGGTCGTCGTCGAGGGCGTTCGAGTCGACGCCCAGCGCCACCGGGATGCGACGCCGCAGCATGGCTCGGACGTTCGCGGTGCCGCTGCGCAGGCGAAGGTTCGAGCTCGGGTTGTGGCAGACGGTGGCGCCCGTCCCCGCGAAGAGGTCGAGGTCGTCCTCCGTGAGCCAGACCGCATGCGCGCACGACACCTCGGGGCCGAGCACGCCGAGCCGGTGGAGATGGGCGGTCGGCGTCGCGCCGAGCGCGCGCAGGGCCCACTCGTGCTGGTAGCCGGTCTCGTCGAGGTGCATGTGGACGCCGGCGCCGAGCTTCGTCGCGCACTGCTTGATGTCGGCGAGGAGCCGGTCGGAGCACCACTGCACGTTGGCCGGGCTGAGGAGCAGGCGGACGCGCGAGTGCTCGGCGCCCTGGTACCGGCCGTGGAGGTGCTGGCAGAGAGCCAGGTAGTCCCGACCCGACAGGCTCGCCGAGCCGAGGCGCGCCGCGAGCGCGGCCGCCAGCGCGGGCGGAAGCGAGGCCAGGAACTCCGCCTCGTCGCCGTACACGACCCGGTGTCGATCCCTCATCCCGATCGAGAACGCCGCCCGGAGCCCCGCCTCGCCGTGGGCGCGCAGGATGCGGTCCGCATCGGCGGCGAGCGCGTCGCCCGCGGGCAGGATCCAGCGCACGTAGTTGTGCATGACCGTGGTGACGCCGGCGCGCATCAGGCGCCAGGCGCCCCAGAGGGTGTCGAGGTAGGGGTCGACGTCGCGCCGCGCCCACATCTCGGCGAGCCATAGCTCGAGAGGCCCGTCGGCGCAGCCGAGCAGCCAGCTGGAGAGGCCGCCGTGGTGGTGCGCGTTGACCAGCCCCGGCATCACCAGATGGCGCGCCGAGCCGAGCTCCTCGACGGCGGGATGGCGGCGGCGGAGCTCGACGTACGGTCCGACCTCGAGAACGAGCCCGTCGCGCTGGAAGAGCGCGCCGTCCTCGATCAGGTGGACGTCGGGGTCGGCGTCCTGGAGGAGGTAGCGCCCCCGGATCAGCGATTCCGGCATCGGGCGTGATCGGGGCGCGACGGTACCGGGACCGCGGTCAGTGCCCGGCCACGCGGTGGCCGCGCGCCCTCCTCAGCGTCCACGACGGATGAGCATGGCGAAGATCATGAAGTGCGTCACGAACAGCGCGGGCACCAGGAAGGTCGGAATGTACCAGGCCGACCCGAGGTGCGGCCCGACCGCGAGGGTTCGGCCTTGATAAAAGGCGTAGAGCAAATCGAGCGTGCCGACGACGTTGAACAGCCAGGTGAGAGGAAGCGCGCCCGACCACTCCGAGCGAAGCGCGATGATCGCCAGCAACGCGAGCAGCCCCGCCAGGAGATCCCCGTAGGCCGCCGGCCGAGCAAAGGCGTCCGGGAGAGTCGGAGCCACCACCGCCGGGACCAGGAACACCAACCCCAGATGGCGAAAGCCGTGGGGAAACAGGAGTGGGATCAACGCCTGGTGGAGCGGCAGGGTGGCCAACCGTGGCGCGACATACCATTTCGCGATGAGGGCGTAACCGACCAGACTGAGCACGGCTTGAATGCCGAAGATCTGAAAATCATTCATGGCCCCTCCATTTCTCGAGGTCGCCGAGCTCTCGGGTCCCTCAATGCCCCATCATGGTGGTCGGAAGCCACCGCGCGATCTGCGGGAACGCCATCAGCAGGACGATCAGCACCAGCATCATGGCGAAGAACGGGAGGACGCCGATGTAGACGTCCCGGATGGTCCCGCGCTGCTTCTGCCCGGCGTGCTGTTCGCGGATGCCCTGGATGACGAACAGGTTCAGCCCGAACGGAGGGGAGATCAGTCCCGCCTCGGTCAGGACCACCGCCACGACGCCGAACCACACCAGGTCGATGTGCAAGGCCTTCACGACCGGGAGGATCACCGGAATCGTCGTGATCATGATCGAGAACGCGTCCATGAACATCCCGAGCAGCAGGTAGAAAACGATGACGATGGTCATGAAGGCGGTCGGGCTCAGGCCCCAGGACACGACCGCCCGCGAGATGGCGTACGGCATGCCGAGGAGCGCAAGGATGGACCGCGAGCGAGCCCAGCACGAGCTGCTCGTTGTAGCCTCTCGTCCGGAACTCCGGCAGCACGACCCTGCCGATCGTCGCCGCCGTGGCCACGCTCGAGCCGGACACCGCCGCGAACGTCGCGCACGCCGCGATGTTGCTGTGCATCAGCCCTCCGGGCAGCGGGCTCAGCCAGTAGGAGAGCGCCCGGTAGAGCTGCTCGCTGACGCCGCTGCCCAGCAGGATTTCGCCCATCAAGATGAAGAGAGGGATGGCCACCAGGACGAAGCTGGTGTTCGTGTTCCAGGCGAGGTGACGCGGACCAGCTCGAAGCCGGTCATGCCCAGCTCGGGCAGGCTCACCACCTCCACCTGCACCCGCCCGTTCGTGCGCTTCTGGAGCTCGTCCGCCAGCCACGTCCACAGCCCGAACTGCGGCGTGGGCCGGCTGGTCGCCACCGCCTTCCCGTGGAATTCCTGGGCGCCTGCCCCCTGGACGTTCGCGAAAAGCGCGATCAGGGCCGGCCCGACCGCCGCGACGAGCATCCTTCTCATGGCGTCCTGTCCATGGTGTGCTCCTGCCGCGCCAGCATCGAAGGCGGCGCGGTGGCTAGTGAGAGGGAGGTGGCGAACCGTCAGGGCTCGCAATAAGACCGCGCCGACCCGATGTCAAGCTGATTCTTGCCCGCTGTAGGGAGCACATGATCTGTCCGCTCCCGAGAGCAAATGAAATGTCCGCTTTTGAGGCGGTCCCGGCTACAGCCATGGTCAGCACGGGAGGTGACTATGGTGTTCGTCGCGGCCGCCGTGGAGCGGGCCATGAAGATCCAGCAGGTCATCATGCGGGCCCTGAGTGGAGCGATCACCTGGCTGCAGGCCGCCGACATCCTCGGCCTCGATCCGCGGAGCGTCCGGCGCTGGCGGGCCCGGTTCGAGGCTGGCGGGGCCGTGGCCCTTTATGATCGTCGATGCCACCGGCCCTCGCGGCGTACGGCGCCGGCGCCCGAGGTCCAGCGGATCCTGCGCCTGTACCGGGAGCGGTTCGCCGGCTGGACGGTCCGCCACTTCTACCGCTTCGCTCGGCGCGATCACGGCGTGAAGCTCTCCTACAGTTTCGTGAAGCTGGCCCTGCAAGAAGCCGGACTGGTGCGCCGGGGCCGGGCCCGTGGGCGGCACCGGCGGCGCCGGGAGCCTCGCCCCTGCTTCGGCGAGCTCGTGTACCTCGACGGCAGCCGCCATGCGTGGCTGCGCCTCCGCCCGGGGGAAGAGCACACGCTCATCGCGGTCATCGACGACGCCACCAAGCACCTGCTCTACGCGCAGCTGTGGCCGGGGGAAACGACCGCCGCGGTCATGACGGCGCTGCGGACGGTGTTCGCGGTCCACGGCCTGCCCGGCGCCCTCTACACGGATCGGGCCGGCTGGGCCTTCCATACGCCCGTGGCCGGCGGCCGCGTCGATCGCACTCACCTCACCCAGGTCGGCCGGGCGCTCGCCCGGCTCGGCATCGAGCACATCCCGTCCTACTCCCCCCAGGGGCGCGGGCGCGGTGAGCGCCTCAACCGCACGCTGCAGGGGCGCCTCATCAACGAGCTGCACCTCGCGGGCATCGATGCCGTGGCCGCCGCCAATGCCTACCTCCACGATCGCTTCCTGCCCGACTACAACGAGGAGTTCACCCACCCCCCTGCCGATCCGACCGCGGCCTTCGTGCCCCTGCACGGGGTCGATCTCGACTCGATCCTGTGCCACGAAGAAGAGCGCACGGTCGGTCAGGATAACGTCGTCACGCTCGAGCAGATTCCGCTGCAGCTCGCGAAGCAACCCGGCCGACGCACGTGCGCGGGCCTCCGGGTCACCGTGCGGCGGAATCTCAGCGGCCAGCATTCCGTCTGGCAGGGCACACGCTGCCTCGGTCGGTACGATGCCGCCGGCCACGCACTCGCCCTGTCGGCGGCCTCCCGGCCATCCCCGCCGACCCACGCACGCGCACATGTGCCCCAGGATCGACGATCACGGCCACGCCGGCACCCTGCTCTCCCCCCGGCGCCCCCGAAAACCCCGGTGCGGCGCGGTCCCCGACTCCCCGTCGGTCCTTCGGCCTGAGCGGACAGATCACTTGTCAAAACCAGGCGGACATTTCACTTGTCAGCAACAGATGCAGATCGCTGTTCTCAGTCAGATACAGCGGGGGCTGTAGTAGCCGATCGTCTCCAGCGACAGCATGAGGCGGATGTCGTCCCCGGCCGCGCGCGCCGCCCGCGCGTAGCGCCGGCTCCCCATGTCGTCGGTCAGGAAGAACGGCGGCTCCTCGTTTCACGAACGCGACGCAGCGCACGCTCCGGAGCGGCGCCGCGCCCGGCACGGCGCGCGAGATCTCCAGCAGCGCGGCGACGCCGCTCGCGTTGTCGTCGGCGCCCGGACTCCCGGGCACCGAGTCGTAGTGGGCGCCGACCAGGATGATCTCGTCAGGCCGGCCCGGGCCCCGGCACGTGACCTCGCGGTTGGCGCACGCCACGCCGTGCACCTCGTACCGCTGCGCCCGGACCTGGTAGCCCTGCGTCCGCCATTTCTGCTCGATGAAGGCCGCCGCGTCGCGCAGCGCGCCCGGCCGGAAGACGTGCCGCTCACCGATCTCGCTCGCGAGCGTCTCGAGGCCGAGCGTCAGGCCTGCAACCACCCGTTCCAGAACGGTGGGTACCACGTCCTAGCTCGGGACTGCCCATCCCCACGCCTGGAGGCCGGGCGTACCTGCGGAGTCCCCACCCGGACGGGTCCCTATTGTTGATGACACGTGCGCCGGCAGCCGCTCACGCCGCCCGCGCGGCGGCGTCACTGCGCGAGCAGCGCGTCGACCAGGCGAAAGAGGTGCCAGGCGTCGATGGCGCGCTGGCCGGTCGAGCGCCAGAAGGGCGCGGGGCCGGTGTGGTGGAAAGTCCGGAGGATGGCCACGCGCGCCCGGCCCCGCGCCGCCTCCGCGAGCCGCAGGCTCTCGGTGTAGGGAATCGAGTCGTCGTCGGCTCCGTGGGCGATCAGGAGGCGGCCCCGGAGCCGCGGCACGACGGCGAGCGGCGAGAGGCGCACCAGCGCCGCGCGGGCCGCCGGCGAGAGCCCGGCGATGAGCGCCTCGACCGCCTCCTCGCGGCGATTCAGCACGAGCGCCATCACCGGCCGGCCCTCGTCGCCGAGCCCGCGCTCGAGCGCTGCCGTCGCCGCCGACGGATCGGCGAGCTTCCGTTCGGCGATCGCGGCCAGGCGTGCGCGATCGCGCGCGCTCTCGACGAATCCCACGAGCAGGGCGAGGAGCTTCCACCGGTTGTACTCCTCCTGCCGCCGCTGGTATCGCCGGCCGCCGAAGGTGGAGACGCCGGTCGTGATGTAGGCGATCACGTTGCGCAGCTCGGCGTAGCCGCCGAAGCTGCCCGCGACCCGGAGGTCGGGCAGCCCGGCGGCCGCCAGGAGCGCGGGGCCGGCGCCGAAGCTGAAGCCGGCGACGGCCACGGGGCCGTGGCCGATGCCGGCGAGGTAGCGGGCGCCGGCGCGGATGTCCTCCACCTCGCCGCCGCTGAGCCGGAAGGCCGCGAGCCCCTCGAGCTGCGGCACGAGCACCAGCTCGCCCTCGCGGGCCAGCAGCCGGGCCAGGCGCATCAGCTCGGGATGGTGCCGACCGGCCCGCGAGAGCCCGTGCACGAGGACGATGGCGCCCCGCGGCGTGTGGGTCGCGGGCCGGTAGAGGTCGGCCTCGAGCCGCCGGCCTTCGACGGGCACGGAGACGGACGCGCGGACGGGCTCGCGGCTCACCCATTCGAGCCAGCCTTCGACTCCCGGCGCCGCCAGCGCCGCCGAGAAGGCGAGGGCGGGGCCGAAGCGCGCGATCACACCGAGCGCGAGGACAATGCCGGCGAGGGCGAGGGCTCCGAGGGCGCGGGACCGTCTCGTCATCGGCGGGGCTCCCGCCGGCTGCTAGCCCGCATTATTCACGAACGGTAGTCGCGTGTGGCGGGCGGGTCCTGTGGCAGGGCGCAGCCCCCGCGGGGCCGGGCTCCGTCACCCACTCGCCCGAACGCCGCGCTGCGCGCGGCGGACGGGACGAG
>Ga0209515_10005519_pt1 | contig 16307 bp, 28 predicted proteins | sample Subgroupgradi54m_FD_187454 | JGI IMG/M metagenome (GOLD analysis project Ga0209515, IMG submission 187454) | Subsurface groundwater microbial communities from S. Glens Falls, New York, USA - GMW60B uncontaminated upgradient, 5.4 m (SPAdes)... ...
CCGTAGCTATTGTCGTAGGTTTACTGATGATGAACAGACAAAGTTCTTTAGTAAATAAGCCGCAGCCAAAAGGTAGCTCGGTTGGAACCTCGAAAACAGCCGTGGTTGATTATAATCCGATTATAAACCCTAACGATTTTGTGGCCAAAATTGATAACAAATATTTCACTTTAACACCAGGAACAAAAATCACTTATCAAAAAAAGACCGAGGAAGGTAATGAGCGAATCGATTTAGTAGTCACCAATGAAACCAAAAAAATCATGGGTGTAACTACGACTTTAGTTCAAGATACGGTTTATTTAAATGACAAATTAAAAGAGGATACTAAAGACTGGTATGCCCAAGATAAAATGGGGAATGTTTGGTATTTTGCTGAAGCAGTTGATAACTTTGAAAACGGTAAGCTGGCAGATCACAAAGGTTCTTTTGAGGCCGGGGTTGATGGTGCAAAACCAGGCATTATTATGAAAGCCAATCCCCAAATTGGAGATAACTACAGACAGGAATATTACAAAGGGGTAGCAGAGGATTATGCTCAGGTAGTAGCGCTTGATAAAACTATAACAATTGCTAAAGGAACATATAAAAATTGTCTTCAAACCAAAGATAAGAGTTATATTGACCTTACTTTGGATGAAAACAAGTACTATTGTCCTGATGTAGGTTATGTTACTTTGGAAGAAAAAGCGGTAAAAGGTGGTTTGGAAAAATTAGAATTAGTTAGTGTTTTACACTAAATAGTTAAATTAAGAGTAAAAAAGCGTCTGTTTTGGCACAACCAACAGGCGCTTTTTTTAAGCCTCACGTTATTCCCATGGTTCTTTTTATATACTTGGCATATAAGAAAGGTGGTGAGGAAAGATGAAAGAACAGATACAAAAAAGGCTGGCGATCCCACTTCTGGCTCTGGCAATAATTGCTGTTGGCGGAACGGTTTATACTATAAACCACTCAGCTCAACCAGCTCATGCCCAAACTCCAGCAGTGCAGACGGTTATACCAAATGCGGAAGATAAAGCTGGTGATAAGCAGGAGCCAAGCTACACCTCCAGCGTCAAAGCGCCTGCAGAGAGTGCAACGGAACTAAATGATGCCCAAGAAGCACAGCAACTCGCATCCCTGGCTAAAATCAGCGAGGTGCAAGCCAAAGCTGCAGCTGAGAAAAGCGCTGGAGGGACCGCTTCAAGTGTAAAACTGGAAGAAGAGAACGGCAGTGTTGTTTATGCAGTAATTGTTGGCACTAAAGAGGTCAAAGTTGATGCCGGCAACGGAGCAATCCTTAATACAGAAGCTTCAGATGGTAATGAAGCAGCAGACAAGTCTGAGTAAAAAAAGATTAACTTTTCAGACAAAAAGCCAGGGGTATCATATGCGCCTCTGGTTTTTTTGTGAGTGAAATTTAACTGTTAATATGTTAGTCTATGGAGATGGCAGATGATCTAAGATGTCCTAAATGCGGTTCTACTTTAGGGGACGTTGTGGAAACTAAAACCGGCCGAAAGCTGCAGCGCTGCAGCAATGGCGCTTGGAATCCCCAAACTAAACAGAATGATGGCTGTGATTATGTCAAGTGGCTGGAAGTTGAACCGGAGAAATTGGATGAAAAATGCCCAAAGTGCGGCCAAGCTTTGGTGCTGCAATTTACCAGATTTGGCAAGAAAATGAAAAAATGTTCAGCTGGGGGTTGGGATAAAGAGGCCAAAAAAGCAACAGGCTGCGACTATGTGGAATGGATTAATGGCACAACAGAACCGCTGGATTTAGAATGTCCTGATTGTGGCAAGCCCTTAGTGCTTTTTACCACCTCATCCGGTAAAAAGATGGAGAAATGCTCAACTGCAGGCTGGGATGCAACTGAAAGAAAAGCTACAGGTTGTACTTATATCAGGTGGCTCAAACCAGGTGAAGTGCCAGTTACATCAGTCAGCAGCGTTGGTGAAGAGTTCCTCCCTCCACCTCCAGAAGAATAATGATAGAAACAAGCCAAGCAAATCCAAATGTTGTTTCTCTCCGGCATGTTAATCCAGTTTCAAATTATGTTGCTTACTCTTTAGCAGAAAAGTGTTTTGTTTGTGGTAGTCAGGCTGAAATTCGGGTTCCTGAGGGTCACCCCGCCTTTGATGTGTTTTTAATAAATGAAGAAGCTGATAAAGCGGCCGCATTGTTCGAACAAGCCCAAAGCCACGCCATGTTCCATCCAATGGAACATCAATATTATACTGCTGGAGGAAGTATTAGTGGTTGTCCCGAGCACAAAGATAACACGGAACTTTTAAGAGATATTTTACATAGAGAAAGAAAGATTACAGCTGAATTTATTGAAACTGCAATGTATTTCCCGGATTTGCCGGAGAGATTAAGATAAAATCTATCTCATATGAACCAAAATTTTATTGCCAAAGCTGAAATTGATATCAATGCACCCAAAGCCAAAGTTTGGGACGCATTAATAAACCCAGAGATTATCAAGCAATATTTTTTTGGCACTGAGGTTGTTTCTGATTGGAAAGAGGGCGGCCCAATTATTTGGAAAGGTATTTGGAAGGAAAAACCATATGAAGATAAAGGCACAATTCTAAAAATAGAACCTGAGAAGTTGTTGCTATACACTCATTTTAGCCCTTTGGTAGGAGTACCTGATATGCCAGAAAATTATCACACTTTAATCTATGAGTTATCTGATGAGGGAGACCCAACACATCTTTCCTTAACTCAGGATAATAATGCCAGTGAAGAAGAAAAAGATCATTCTCAACAGATGTGGGAAATGATGCTTGCGAGTTTAAAAAAACTACTAGAGGAATAAGCCTAAGCTTTTAAATAATCATTTAAGATTATTAAGAAACAACTGGCGGTCGGTTTCACTGACGCTGTTCAAGTTTTGTTCAAAAACTTTATAAGCGAACTCTTTAAAGGTCTGCAGTTTCTCGTCTTCCAGGTAAACTCTTTTTTCATTAGGTGTCTCCAGCACGATAATGCATCCAATCTCTTGACCTTTATTTTGAGGTAGTAGTCTATTAACAAAATCTTTATCTTGAATGTATTTAAACTCCAAGGCCTTAATGCTGACATCTTTATATTGATAATGACTGATTAAATCTAAAACTTCAGGTTTTTGTAAAACCGTTAGTTTGCCTTTATACTCGATGACATAAGTCGCATAACAAAATAACCTGGCTTCATCCCAGTCTACTGGGTTAAAATTTATAGATTTACCGTTATAATCTAACGTATAAGAAACCGATTTTATTGGTTTTGAACATGCATGACCGCCGGATGAATCAGAATATCCAGTTGTCTGACTATATGTAGGGGTTGTTGAGGTAGTTGTACACTTATATGAGTATGGGTATTTCTCACACTCTTGTTTTAAAAGTATTTGATTTCCATAAACAAACACAGCTGTAATTAGAATAATAGCAATTCCCAAAATAAGCAATATTTTCACAACCATACTATCATTATTACACGAACGTAGCTTTTACTGATACTCCTTTTGTGCCTGGCGGATATCCTTTTCACTCATACCAAAATAGTGGCCGATTTCATGGAGCACAGTTTTTTTGATCTGTTTTTTGGCGTCTTCTGGGGTGGGGGAAAACTGCAAAATTGGTCCGGCAAAGATAATAATTTTATCCGGCAAAACCGCATTATAGTTATCTCCTCTCTTGGTTTTGGGAATTCCCCTGTATAAACCAAACAAGGTAGTGCCAGGGTGAGCAAATATCGATCTTAAATCCTCCTGTGTCGGCCAAATTTCAACCAAGATATCCACATTATCCAACTCCGATTTAAAATCCTCAGGTAAAGTTGCTAACGTTTCATCTACAATTTTTTGAAACTCCTCAATATCCATGCAGACAAGTATAGTCCAAAGTCTGGAAATGAAAAATAATGCAGATTAAGTGATTAACTTTCCCAAATGTAACTAGTTTCCATTAGTATCTCTTAACTGGTACAATTACCAAATGTCTAAATTTTTTAAAAACCCGCTTTTTATCGTCATTTTTACGATTTTTTTAGATTCCTTAGGTTTTGGGATTTTGATCCCAATTGTGCCGCTTTTATTGGCTGATCCAGGCTCTAATTTTTATCTTTTGCCCCCAGGGGTTTCAGTTAACACGGGCTATGTTTTACTGGGGTTAATTACGGCAATTTTTCCCTTGATGCAGCTTTTTTCCACCTCAATTTTGGGCCAGCTGTCTGACCGCTTGGGCAGAAAACCTGTCTTACAAAATACCTTGTTTATCACTGCTGCAGCTTACGGCCTTTTTGCTTTTGCGATTTCGATTAAAAATATCCCGCTGTTGTTTTTAGCCAGGGCATTGGGTGGGTTTTCCAGCGGCAATCTGTCGGTTGCCCAGGCCTCAATTGCCGATTTAACTGAACCTAAAGATAGAGCTAAAAACTTTGGCTTGATTGGGGCCGCTTTTGGTTTGGGTTTTATCATTGGGCCATTTTTGGGCGGAAAACTATCTGATCCAACTATTTTGCCATTTTTTAACCCGACAGTCCCATTTTGGTTTGCCACACTTCTGAGTTTATTCAACCTCTATTCAGTCCGCACCTTCTTTAAAGAGACCAACAAGTTTTTGAGTAAGTCGCCAAAGATTGAATGGGGTAAAGCAGTGCATAATATTCTCCAAGCCTTCCAGTTGGAAAGTTTGAGGCTACTTTTCTTAACCAACTTTTTATTCTTCTCCGGTTTTACCTTTTTTGTGACTTTTTTCTCGATCTTTTTAATTAAAAAATTCCATTTTACCCAGGGCGATATTGGGACATTTTTCTCGTTTATTGGAGTCTGTTTAGCTTTTACTCAAATTGTTATAGTGCGTAAAATTTCTGGGCTTTTGAGTGAGCAACGGATTTTGCAGATTGCGATTATCGCTGATGGACTTTTTGTCGGGGCGATGTATTTTGCCTCCAGTCCCTGGGCAATTTATCCTTTGGCTGCCGGTTTTTCCATTTTTAATGGTTTGGTTTTTGCCAATCTGGCGGGTTTGATCTCCCGGACCGCTGACCAAAAAATCCAGGGTGAGATTTTGGGTATTAATTCCAGCGTCCAGGCTTTAGCTCAGCTTATCCCGCCGGTTTTATCAGGTTTTATCGCCGCAATCTTTGCGCCAGAGACACCAATAGTTGTGGCCTCAATTATTATGGTGCTGTCTGGAGTAATATTCACTCTTTTCTATAAACAAAGTTTGAAAGCTTCAGTTTGAAAATCTTTGTTTTCAAGCTTTGCTTTTAAGCCACCCAAAACCCCAGCTCATATACAGGGTTATTAAAATTTTGGTAACCCATTGACATTTAAATAGACAATTACTATATTAGTTGTGAATGGCACTAGAGAGATTAAGGTTTATATTCGGACACAGAGAACCGCAACCTCCCAGGTATGGTACTGAATATCTTTGTCTTACACCAGATCAAATTAGAAACTGTAACTATCCAAATATATATTTATTAAAAACTACCTTAAATCTGACTATAGCTGAAAGAAAATATGGTATTGATCTCCAAAATATCGGTATGTGGGGAAGTACACGCTATAACCTACCAATAATTAGGTTGGATGAAATGATTGAGGGTGAGCGGACTGACCAGGATATCAGAAGATTTGATTCAATCTTAGGGAAAATTCATGTTGCTGTTCGTCCGATGGGAAGAATGGAAACTACGGTTGGTATTGGTAGAGGTTATGATCGGAGTGAGGCAATTATTAAAGTTAAACCTGTACTCTGGAAGGATAATAAGCCATCTAGATTATCAAAAGACCAGGTTGCTGGATTTATTGAGAGGTTAGCAGCTCAAGGTTTAAAAACTAATGAATGGGGACTAACCTGGTTTAGGGGTATGAGTTGGGAAGAGTTATTAGCTTGTAACTTACCCAGAGAAACTTGGATTATGAGAGCAACTAATTTGAATAGTGGCCAAAGTTTTGATCTTCGCAACCTTGCTGCTTAAAACCCAACTAAAGCTCCCATATCCCAAACTACTTGCTACGATTGTGTGCTTGTACTGAGCATAATAGAAGTGTAATATCTGAGCGTGCCAATCGTATTTTCAAATCACGCAAAATCCCAATTTGAAGAGCGAAAAATTTCTCAAGATCAAACCAGGAAAACTGTTGAAAATCCCCAAAAAATAATTCAAAGTTTCTTAAAAAAGGAAATTGCGACAAAGACGATTTGGTGATAGAATATTGGAGGTAGTAACCATAACAGAAGGTTCAAGAATTACTGTAATCACAGGATACTATCTGGAGGAAGACTAATATGAAAATGAGATATGACCCAAAAGTAGAAGCAATGTATATTGAAATGGCGAAAGGTACTTATAAAGTAAGCAGAAAAATCTCTGATTCTGTTTTAATTGATGAAGACTCAAAAGGAAAGATTTTAGGGATAGAAATTTTGGATGTACCAAAAACTTTAGTGTCTAAATTAATGAAAAAGCAAGAAAAATCGTCTCTAACTAGAGCAGTTGCTCACAAAATTAGGTAAATATATGTTGAATTTGAATTCTATTATGATAGGGACTATGCAGCCCAGGGTTTTGGCCGCTTTCTATGAGAAAGTTTTTGGAAAAGTCCCGGATATGCGTGAAGGGGAATGGTCTGGTTGGCAAGTAGGGAGTATTTTTTTCTCAATTGGGGAACACTCTGAGGCTAAAGGCAAAGCTAAAAATCCGGAAAGAATTATGTTTAACTTTGAAACTAAGGAAGTCAAAGAGGAATTTGAGAGAATGTCCAAAATTGACGGTGTTGAAGTAATTAAAGAACCTTATGAGATGGGCGGCGGTTTTATCGCAACCCTGGCCGATCCTGATGGAAATTATTTTCAACTAATGACCCCTTGGGATAATGAAGACTAATCCAAATCTTCTAGATATTCAGCCATAATATCGATTCTTTTTAAAGATCCGCCAAAAGCTAAAGCAATTCCTTTTTCTGGTAATAAACTAATCATTGGATCTCGAGATTCATCTGCTCCCATGAACTCTACTTGATCTCTGGTCAAGATAGCCCCAGCAATCCTAGTATCTGTTAATTTAGCAGCTGGAACAAAGACTCTTAAATCGCCAGCTGAATCTAGATGGGCTCTAAGCGAAGCTTTCAAACCTCTTTCTAATCTGTCGTCTGAGTAGCGGTCTCCTTCATTGTCGTCTGGATCAATTGCGCTCAAAGGTAAAACCTCGACTTTAGCATCATGGAAAGTTGCCCCACCTCTAGTTCCCAACATTCTGCCATCTTGGAGAGCAGTAACTTCTTCAGAGGTTAAACCAACTAGCAATAGATCGCTCTCTTTTCTTACCTGCATATTGGGAATATAGATCAAGCAAAATCTAATGACAAGACCCTAATTTTTAAACTTTCCTTTTTTAGAAGAAAACGGTAAAATCAGATAATGTTAAAAGACTCAAAATCATTTTCTAGCTTTTCCACCAATGACCTGGTCAAAGCTCAGGAGTTTTACTCTCAGACTTTAGGACTGGAAGTCGAAAAAATGGAGATGGGGGTCTTATCACTGCACCTTTCAGGCGGAGCAGAGGTGACAATTTATCCAAAAGATGACCATTCCCCGGCCACTTTTACGGTTTTGAACTTTTTGGTTGATGATATTGTCAGCGAAGTTGATGAACTCGCTCAAAAAGGAGTTCAATTTGAACAATATGATAATGAAGATATTAAAACTAACGAAAAAGGACTCTCTAACCAAGATGGCCGCTCCATGGCCTGGTTCAAAGACCCAGCAGGAAATATCATTGGGCTACTTCAAGTAAAATGACGAAACTTCTGCGTTATTTAGCCATTTTAGGCAATGGATTCTTTATTCTCTGGACTTTGTATAATGGGATTAATGAAGGGTTTAAAGCCACACCCTTACAAATCGATTCCTTTATCATTTTATGGATTGTACTGAGCCTCAACATCATACTTCTTTCCCGCCAAAAATAATTTCCTAACCTGCTCAGCCCAAAAAGTTAATGTTTCTTTGATTTATGCAGTTTTTTGAAGATAAAAACTAGGAAAAAGATTACTCCACCATAAATTATGCTTACTGGAATACCAAAAATTAGCCAGAGATTATTGTTTACAGAATTAAGGTTAATATCCCCAGAAACATAACCATCAACCACTCCTATCAGGTAGAAAGATAAGAGGGCCAAAATAAAACCTTTCCAGTTTGTCCATTTTACAATTAGCACCAGGGGAGCAGAAAGCCAAATGACTAGTACCAAATTATTCCATATCTCCAGCATTATTTAATAATACATTAAATCTGGCAAAATCAAACCAAAAAGAGTAAATTATGGGTTATGGCTTTGCATGAAACAGCGCCTAAACTCAATCTCGATAAAAGAATTGTGACCTTTATTGGTCCGGAAGGTTCGGGAAAAACTAAACAAGCCAAAAGATTAGCCAGAGATACTAAAAAACCCTATATCTCTACTGGAGATATCATCCGGAATTTAAGTAAAAATGATCCCGGAAAAGTGGGTGATGAATGCCGGGTGGTGTTTAGAGATAAAGTCTATTTAAATCCAGACACCCTATTAAAAATTTTATTTGACAGATACATCCAAGATGATATGGCCGGAGGTTTTATTGTTGATGGTGGTTTAAGAACGGTTAAGGAGACAGAGGATTATCCAGAATTTTTAAAACAAGTCGGACGGAATTTTCCAATGACAGTTGTTCACCTCTGCATTCCAGGTTGGAAGGGTCTTGATAGATTAGTCTTTGAAGTTGATGCCAGAAATAGAGAGGATGATACGGAAGAAGGAGTTTTATCCCGTCTTTCCAAATATTACGATCAGCTTGGGACCAGGGTTTCTTTAATCAGGCAACAACCAAACTGGAATTTGATCCATGTTAATGCGATGGGGACAAAAGATGAGACTTATCAAAGATTATGTGCAGCTCTTAGCCAATAAATTTATCTAATCTGACAAAAATCAGGCATAAGTTTGTGCTAAACTGAAAAGATGAAAGCTGCCTTGGTGGTTGTTGGAGTATTAATATTAGGTTTAGGATCTTTGTGGTTAAATCCCTTTAGTAATGTCCAATCTCCATCTCAGTCTCCAGTAAAAACTGAGATACCTAAAGCTCAAACTATTCTCACTCCTCCTTTAGCATCACCCCAACAAATTAAGACCAGTGATAAAAAACAATATTTTCTTTATGGGGCACCAGATGGGCAAAACCAAAGATTAAGAAAAAAGATCATCTTTTCCTTGCCTGGACATGGCTCCAAAGCTGAAGATGATTATAAAGCCTGGCAGCCGCAACTGATGGCCAATGGCAATTATTCCCTGGCAAGTTTGAATTGGTGGGACGGGCAAGGTGAGAGAAAAGAGAATTATTATTCTCCAGTTGAGGTTTTGCGTGAAATTAATTATTTTTTGGATACCCAAGGTTATAAAGAGGGTGATGTAGTAATCCTGGAGGGTTTTTCCCGGGGCAGCGCCAATACTTATGCTGTAGTGGCAAATGATCGCTCTTCATCCAAAAAGGTAATTGATGGGGTAATTTCTGCTTCAGGTCAATACCAGAGTGATTTTGCGATGACACCAAATTTATTAGACCAAAATAACGGCAAACCATTTGCCGGTATTCCTTGGGTTTTAGCTTGTGGGGAAAAAGATCAAAACCCTCTACGGGATGGATGTCTTGGGATGAGAGAAACGGAAAGCTTTTTAAAAGATAAAGGAGCCAATGTTTTAGCCCTGCTTTCTGATCCCAATGGTCCCCATGGCTCCTTCCACCAAAGCCCGCTAAAGCTAGCCCAAAAAGCTCTGAGTTTATTTGATAACTATTTTAAATAACCATAACCCACACTGGCAAAAGCAAGCTAAAAGAGGATTCTTCTAAAAAACTCCAATATAATGTAAAACAAATAGTGTCAATATCCAACCAGTGAGGCCAAAAGCAATCAGCCAGCTAAACTTTTTTTTAAAAATTTTGGCAAAGATCCAAACCAGAAAAAATCCAACTAATGGTGACCAAATAAATGGGGCGATGACATAGCCAAACTGACGGCCTTGTTCAAAAGGATCCATTTAATTTATTTTGCCGTATTTAAAAAACAATGTCAAAAAGTAACTATTATTAAAGCTAGTGATATCATCAACATAAAATCCTTTCTTTTGTTCCTTGAAGATACCATTTTGGTTCCATCGGATGAATTATTAAACAAATTTATATCCTTTTTTGAAATCTTATTCCAAAAACTCCAAATAATAATAAAAAAAACAAAGGTTCCTGAAAGAGAGGTTGCATTTATAAGAGGATTTTCATTACCCGCACATGTAGTTTCTTTTGATACTATGCAATAGCCAAAAAGATTGAAAAGGAATGTTAAAGGTATAAATCCAATACTAAGAATCACAAAGAGAAACAAATAAAATAAAATGGGATTAATTGCGGAGTTGGCAAGTAAAATAGTCAAGAAATATTTCAAGTTTTTCATAAATAATAAATATCGAATGATAGCTTATTCTGATTCCCGTTAAATTTAAAGAAACTCTGCAAATATTTCCCAAAAGGGGTAAAATTTGTGCATGCATTTAATGTATATTGATGAATCTGGAAATACAGCATCTTTGTCGCAAGATGGTAGTAAATTTTTTGTTCTCACCGGTTGTATTATTGCAGAAGATGACGTGTTGTTAATTGAGGAAAATCTAAGAGAAATTAAGAGAAAATATTATCAAGATCCAGATGTAGAAATTAAGTCTAATTTTTTAAGATATGCAAATCCAGCCTTAACAGAAAATTCACCCCTTAAGCTTAACTCCAAAGAAAAATATGATGAGTTGGAAGCTGAGGTTAACCAGTTGCTAATGAGAATTCCTGTAATGCTTTTAGCAGTTGTTATAAATAAAGAGGAATATTGGAAAAAGTATCCAGCTCAAAATCCTTACGATATAGCCTATATTTTTCTTCTGGAGAGATTTAATAAATTTCTGGAAACTCAGGATGTATTAGGGATTTGCATTATAGATCCAAGAGAAGGGAGAGTAGAGAAGCATTTTATTGGAGATAATTTGAATATGATTCATAACAGAATGAGATGGGAAGAAAATAGTTTATGGGAAAAATGTCCAAGAATTATTGAAAAATTATTGTTCTCCCAATCCGATAAAACAATAGGAATACAGTTAGCAGATTTATATTGCTATCCAATATTTAATGTATATGAATATGACAATTCCAATTACTGGAGATATAAGGAACAAACTGAACCAAAATTACAAAGAAGTCCTAATGGAATTTTAAAAGGTTGGGGGTTGAAAGTATTCCCCGAATAACGAAAAAAGGCCTCCTTAGGAGACCTTCATTCGATGGGCGCGATTCCTCGCGACCAAAGATATAATAACACATTTTTTATAAACATGCAAACAAAACCCGAAAAGTCGTGCTTGAAAGATATATTTAGTTACAGTTGACAAATATTTTCAATGAGAACTAATTTAAGTATTGACTTAATTAAGGAAATGTTTTAGAATCTTTTTATGGATATGTTTTCTGCACTGGCTGACCCAAATAGGAGGCATATTATTGAACTCTTGGCCCAAAATGGGCAATTGTCATCTACTGCTATTTCTGCTAAATTTAGTGTCAGTGCGCCGGCTATCTCACAGCATTTAAAGGTTTTGAGGGAAGCAAAGTTAGTGAAGATGGAGAAGCGGGCCCAGACGCACCTTTACCAGATTAATCCTGAGAAAATTGAGGAGCTGGAAGTTTGGGTTCAAAAGTTAGGTAGGATGTGGGATGCAAGGTTTGAGAGATTAGATAGGGTTTTAGCTGCAGAAAAAAGGAAATTAAAAACACATGGCAGATGATCGAAAAGATATAGTAATAGAAAGAATTTTTGTTGCTCCAGTAGAGCTTGTTTGGAAAGCTTGGACTAATGAGGAGATGGCCAAAAAATGGTGGGGACCAGAAGGGTTTACAGCCCCCTCTATTAAAATGGATCTAAAGGTGGGAGGGAAATATATTTTTGCGATGCATGGCCCAGCAGGTTCAAAGTGGGATAAAGATATGTATAGTGCCGGAGTTTATAAGGAAATTGTTCCCAATGAGAAGTTAGTCGTAACTGATTATTTTTCTGATGAAAATGGTGAGATGATGAATCCCGCAGATCAGGGTCAAGATCCAAATTTTCCCAAAGAAATGACTGTTACTGTTTTATTTGAAAAGTTAGATGGGAATAAAACAAAACTATCAATAATTTATCCAAAACCTGAAACTGAAGAGCAATTCCAGGCGATGCTAAAGAGTGGTATGAAAGAGGGTTGGAATTCAAGTTTGAACAAATTAGAGGAGGTTTTAGATGGGAGCAAATAATTTACAAGTAGATAAAAACAAAAAAACAGTTTCCATGGAGCGGATTTTTGATGCTCCAAGAGAACTGGTTTGGAAGGCTCACACAACTCCTGAGTTGATCCAACAATGGTGGGGGACTGATGATTCTGAAATGGTGGTAGATAAGATGGATGTGCGAGAAGGTGGGGAATGGAGATTTGTCAATAAGATCAAAGGTCAAGTATACGCCTTTCATGGGGAGTTTAAAGAGATAGTAGAACCAGAAAAAATTACTTGGACCTTTAACTTTGAACCAATTGGGCCAGGACATGAGTTGACTGAGACAATTAGATTTGAAGAGACAGTAGACGGTCAGACTAAAATCAGTACCACTTCTCACTTCTTGACCATTGAGGATCTGGAAGGTATGATGTCTCAAGGTATGGAATCTGGGGCAACCCAAAGTTGGAATAGATTGGAAAAGTTATTACAGGGAATGAAGGAGACAAATTAATGCCAAAAATTAGTAATTGTTTATGGTTTGATAAGCAAGCTGAGGAAGCCGCGAATTATTATATCTCGGTATTTCCCAACTCTAAAATAAAAGAGATCACCCATTATGACGCAGCATCTTCAAAGGTTGCCCAGATGCCGGAGGGGAGCGTACTGACTGTTTCATTTGATCTGGATGGGCAAGAATTTATGGGGTTAAATGGTGGACCGGCATTTAAATTTAATGAAGCAATCTCTTTTATTATCGATTGTGAAGACCAAGCAGAGGTTGATAAATATTGGGAAAAATTGTCTGCTGTGCCAGAGTCAGAACAATGTGGTTGGTGCAAGGATAAATTTGGAGTTTCCTGGCAAATTGTCCCCAAAGTGTTAAATGAATTATTATCTGATCCAGATAAAGAAAAAGCTAGCAGAGTCATGACAGCAATGCTGCAGATGCATAAACTTGATGTCGCAAAACTCCAAGCAGCCGCTGAAGGTAAGTAATCCATGGATGCTAGTAACTCGCAAACTAATAAACTGCTAACTGCTGGTATCATCGCTGGTCCATTTTTTGTGATTGTGTCATTGCTTCATGGCCTTTTGCGTCCCGGGTTCAATCTGGTCCGCCACCCGGCTAGTCTGCTTTTGGTTGGGGATTTAGGTTGGTTGCAGATGATTATCTTCGTCGTCACCGGACTTTTATACATCGCTGGTGGGGTTGGCTTACGAAAAGTTTTACGCTCAGGTATCGGCAGCAGATCTGTTGCAACTTTATTTATCATTCTTGGTCTGGCTATGGTTGCCGGGGAGTATTTACACCTGATCCGAGTATCGGCTTTCCGCCTGGCACATCTGCTGGGATACCAAAGCAGATGAGTTGGCATTCTGTCGTTCACGGTTTTGCACCAATCTTTGGTTTTGTAGCCTTAGTCATCGCCCTGATTATCTTAGGCAGGCGGTTCGGAGCCCAAGGAAACAAGGGTTTGATGTGGACAAGTATTATCATAGGGATTGCAACTTTTGTTCTTTCTTCTTTGCCTAACTTCACGGCCAATTGGGAAACCGGTAAATTCAATTTTCTGCCGCTTTGGGGCGGTGCAGCTTTGGGATTTTTCTATGCATCCTTGGTTATCTCCAAGCTTAAGAAGGAGTTATGAGCATTTAGGTTTTAGATCCCCGTCTAGGCAGATAATTATGGCAAAAAAAGAGATCAATAATCGCTGGTTAGCTCTGGGTGTTTTATGTCTAGGGACCTTAATGGAGGTTTTGGATACAACCATTGTTAACGTGGCGTTACCATCAATCAGAACTGACCTTGGTTTTAGTGCAGCCTCCCTGGCTTGGGTGGTCAATGCCTATTTACTGACATTTGGTGGTTTTTTGCTGCTGGGTGGGAGATTGGGGGATCTGTTTGGTCACAGAAAGCTTTTTTTAATTGGCATCTCTTGTTTTACCATAGCTTCACTGGCTTGTGGACTGGCCCAAACTCAGTGGTTTCTAATTGCGGCCAGAGCCTTACAAGGGGTTGGTGGAGCAGTTACCTCTGCTGTCTCATTGTCTTTAGTAATGAATCTTTTTACCAAACATGGTGAGCGGGCCAAAGCGATGGGCTATTTTGGATTTGTGGCAGCTGGAGGTGGAAGCGTGGGAGTCTTACTTGGTGGGTTACTTACTACCCTTAACTGGCATCTGATCTTTTTAGTCAATATTCCTCTAGGAATCGCTGTCATTATTTTATCCTTACTGCTTCTACCAACTGAGAGAATTCATATCTCCTCACGCAATCTTGATATTTTTGGTGCGCTGACAGTGACCTCATCACTGCTTTTGGCAGTTTATGCCATTGTTAACGGCAATGAAGCGGGTTGGCTTTCCTCCCAAACTTTAGGCTTGCTAGCAGCCTCAGTGGTATTGATGGGAGTTTTTCTTTGGGTTGAGTCACATATTAGTACGCCTCTTGTGCCCCTCAGTTTGTTTAAAAATCTCAATGTGACCGTTGCTAATATTGTTGGTGTTTTGTGGGCCGCAGCGATGTTTGCCTGGTTTTTCCTCTCCACTCTTTATCTGCAACTAGTGCTTGGATTTAAACCGCTAGAGGTAGGGCTTGCTTTCCTGCCAGCTAATTTAATCATGGGAGCATTTTCAGTTGGGCTATCTGCCAGGATTGTAATGCGCTATGGCATCAAAATACCCCTGGCAGTCGGGTTGTCTCTGGCGGCAATTGGTCTGGTGCTATTTGCCCGGGCGCCTCTTCATGGGAGTTTTCTCACGGATGTTTTACCTAGCATGATTCTTTTGGGAGTAGGGGCTGGTATGGCTTTTAATCCAGTTCTACTTGCTGCCATGAGCGATGTTAAACCCGAAGAGTCCGGATTGGCCTCAGGGTTAGTTAATACCTCATTTATGATGGGCGGGGCGCTGGGTTTGGCAATCCTTGCCAGCCTGGCTGCTTCTCAAACAATGGGTTTAATCTCTGCAGGCAGTAATCAGCAGGAGGCGCTTAACTCTGGATACCATGTGGCTTTTTTGGCAGGAGCATTCTGCGCCGGGCTGGCAGCTTTCTTGGGTGCCAAATTTCTAAAGATTAATCCAGAGATGTTGTATAATCATTAATCATGGATCCTACTGAAAAAATTGATCAACAAATTACTGACACTCCTGGTTGGAAAGGGGAGATGTTAAAAATGCTGCGTAAACTAATTCACGAGGCTGACCCCGAGATTACCGAAGAGTGGAAGTGGGGTACGCCGGTATTTACTCACAAAGGAATGGTTTGTGCCTTAGGTGCATTTGGTGACCATGTAAAGATCAACTTTTTTAAAGGAGCCACCCTTAAAGATCCAAATAAACTTTTTAATGCCGGACTTGATGCCAAAACCACCAGAGCAATTGATATCTTTGAGGGTGACAAAATTAATGAGGCAAAATTAAAAGATTTAATTAAAGAAGCCGTAGCTTTAAATCTCTGAGATTGCTTCGTCGGCTACATCTCCTCGCAATGACGTTTTTTTAATTCCTTGAAGAGTAGAGTATAATAGTAACTAGGCATGACTGAGTCTAGGATTAAAGCTCTATCCTCGTCATACTCCATATGACTAAAAATCCCTTAATTAATGCTTTGGCAGCTGGATTGTATATTAGCTTAATTGCCTCAATAATGTTTTATGGCATGAAGCATACCGGTCCTGATAATTCTATTATCATTCCAATTGCGATGATCTCACTTTTTACCTTCTCCGCAGCTGCGATGGGTTACATCTTTCTCTCCCAACCGCTCCAGCTTTATCTTGACGGTAAAAAAAAGGAGGCTGTAAAGTTGTTTGTGCAAACTTTGGCTGTTTTTGGTGGGTTTACAGCCTTAGCCCTGGCTTTGGTTTTATCAGGCACAATTCATTAGTAACGTATTGACTCATGAGTAATTCACCTTTTCTACGATTCATCTCCTCAGGAAAAAATCACCTAAATTTTGGTTGGTTTTAACTTCTTTAAGATCTCATCA
>Ga0209515_10005520_pt1 | contig 16305 bp, 18 predicted proteins | sample Subgroupgradi54m_FD_187454 | JGI IMG/M metagenome (GOLD analysis project Ga0209515, IMG submission 187454) | Subsurface groundwater microbial communities from S. Glens Falls, New York, USA - GMW60B uncontaminated upgradient, 5.4 m (SPAdes)... ...
ACTATGCGTTTCACAACAAAAAAACTCCAATTCAATTTATGCTATCCTTACCATTATCCACATTATCAACGGAGTGCAAACGAGGGTGGCCTCATACAGCTTCTTGACGGTTTATGGGGGAGGGGTTAAAATTAGAAAAGGATATTTAATATGGACGATGAAATAATAAACAAACTGATCCAGCGCGAGGCTCCAAAAATTATCCAGTCCATGAGAGACGGGCTTTTGATGTTGAGCGAAGATTTAAAGATCGTTTTTGCTAACAGCGCTTTCTATGAGAATTTTAAGGTTGCTCCGGATGAGACAATCGGGCGTTATATTTATGATCTTGGTAATGGGCAGTGGAATATTCCCGCTTTGAGAGACCTTCTTGAAAAAACTTTGTCAAATGACCAGGAATTCCACGAATTTAAAATAAGGCATGACTTTCCCAACATAGGACTAAAGGTAATGCTGCTAAACGGGATAAAAATTAAAGCCAACGGCTACATGACTTTGCTGGTTATCTCGGATATTACCAATATGGAAAAAGTTCACCAAGCGCTAAAAGAGTCCTTCGAGACCTTGGAAAAGATGAATAAATATATGGTCGGCAGAGAAAACAAGATGGTTGAATTAAAATCAGAGATTGCCGATCTCAAAGAAAAGTTAATGGCGGCGCTAAAAGTCGTTAAGGAGTAGAGGCGATTAATTTCGGGGCGTCGTGGAGGAGCAATTCACACGTCCGACATTTCGGCTAGGGTTAAAGATCCTTAATTGGGTTGCTAAAAATAACCAATTAAAAACTCCCCGTTTGAACAGGGAATATTTTATATTTCAAAAAGTCTTTCAATAATATAATCAACGGCTTCTTGCTTTGAATGAAAAATTTTATCGGGCACTGTTTCATATGCCTCAAGACAACACAATTCTTTTGGCTCATAGCTTACTCCATAAAAATCCATATTGCCCGATACCACGGCAATCATTTTTTTACCATTTAAACTCGCTATAAGAATTTCTGAGTTGCGCAAAATTCCTTCTCTGATTATTATTTCAAAGTTTACATCAGGAATTATTTTAGAAATCTCACCTCGTAGTTCTTCGGCTTTGGTCATTTTTTATGCCTCTTTTTTCGTCTTTGGACGGTGCTCAATCCAAATCTCTACTTCATAGGTAAGTGTTGTGGGCATATAATTTGCGGCGGGTATATACTCTCTTTTGACTACATTCACGATCCAATATTTTATCTCTTTACCGGGATTTTTCTTTTCAAAGTCTTCCAATTGCTGAAGCGGAGATTTAGGATAATCTTCTTCTTTCACCTCAAAACTAATGCAAGATCTATTGCCCACTGTGGTGATTTTTATTTTGTCAGAGAACAATCGTATGGGTCGCGTTGGTCTTTGCATTACCACCTTCTCCGTTCGCGCTATGCAAATTATAGGAATTTATATCAAATATGTCAAAGCCCGAAAGAGGCTTTGTTCTTATGATGAGCGAGGCAGTTATTAACATTTTTGTCTTGCCGGATGGCGTGTAGTGGCGTAATATAATAGATATGTGGGGAAAAGTGGGGAAAAGTGGCGAGCATAACCCGCGAGCCATCCAGAGGTCAAAAGGCCGAAGGATCTCTAGTTAGTTTCTGCTATTTGTAGCATTCGTGTGTGATTTGTAGATTAGCATTATACTTCTATGTTCATCGGTGAATACCAACATAATATCGATGCCAAAGGAAGGATGGCTGTGCCTGCTAAATTTCGCGCGAAACTGGGTGAAGGAGCGATTATTACGAGGGGATTAGATAAATGTTTGTTTATTTTCACCGCTATTGAGTGGCAAGCGTTAGCAGGAAAAATTATGGCGCTCCCACTCACGCAATCCAACTCTCGCGCCTTTGCTCGCCTTATGATGGCAGGCGCTATGGATGTTGATTTTGATGGGCAGGGGAGAGTCCTTATCCCGGATTATCTCCGCGTTTACGGAAATTTAAAAAAGAAAGCCGTGGTTACCGGAGTTTTCAATCGCATTGAAATCTGGGATGAAGATAGTTGGAAAGTTTATAAAGAAAAAACGGAGCGGGAAGGAGACGAAATAGCGGAAAAGTTAGGAGAACTGGGAATATGATATAAATATCAAAAATAAAATATCAAATATCAAAAATATAAATAAAAAATTAAAATTTAATAATTTATAATCATCGCGCAAGCGATACCAAAATTTTACATTTTGATTTTTACATTTTGCATTACCCATGATTCACAAGCCCGTTCTAACAAACGAAGTTTTAAAAGCTCTTGACCCCAAGCCGGGGGAATTTATGATCGACGCGACTTTGGGCGGCGGCGGGCATGCATTAGAAATTATAAATAAAATTGGAGATCAAGGAACGCTTCTCGCAGTTGACTTGGACAAAAACGCTATTGAAGCTTTTGAATCTCGCGCGAAAAATTTGAAAATCAGAGTTGTAGTCGTGAATGATAATTTTGTGAATTTACCCAAAATTTTAGAAAGCGAAGGGTTGGGGAGGGCAGATGGATTGCTTATGGATTTGGGACTTTCCTCGGATGAAATAGAGGCTTCCAGCCGAGGTTTTACTTTTAAAAAAGACGAGCCACTTTTAATGACACTCGATGATTCGCAAACACCCGTTAAAGAAATTATACGAGCATTAAATGAGGAAGAATTAGCCAATGTGATTTATGAGCTTGGCGATGAGCGCTATAGCCGCCACATAGCCAAAGAAATTAAAGAAACATTAAGAAAGGGTGAAAGAATTGATACTACCTTTGCTTTGAGAGACGCGATATATAGAGCCGTTCCAAGAAATTATGAGAAAGGTAGAATCGACCCCTCAACCCGAACTTTTTTGGCGTTAAGAATTTACGCCAATCACGAATTGGAAAATTTAAAAGCGGTTTTTAGGAATTTAAATTCTATTTTAAAGCCCGGCGGCCGATTAGTTGTTATCACTTTCCATTCCGGCGAAGATCGGATTGTGAAAAATATATTCCGCGATATGGCAAAAATAGGAGAGGTGACGCTTATAAATAAAAAAGCGATCGCGCCGCAAAGAGATGAAATATTGGAGAACCCGAGATCTCGCTCGGCAAAATTGCGGGCTCTGGTTTGGCAGAGAGGCAGCGGCGCGTCAACCGAAAAATTTCGTTTAGTTGGAGTGAAAAACCTAGAAGCCGCCATGATGAATTTTAGAAAAAGAACATGACAATAATTGGTCCTAACAAAGCCGCCAAAGTGGCTAATAATATGTTGGTTGTGAGCTTGACATCGCTTCTCGCGATAGCGGTCATTAGCATTTTCGTGTATAATCAAACAGTTAACTTGACTCATGAATTAAAAACAAAAGAAAAAGATCATCAAGTTTTGCTTACTGAAAACGCGGAATTAAAAAACAGCCGTTACAATATGACCGATGCCAAAAATTTAGTCTCTGTGGCTAAGTATGGCGGTTTGGTGAAAGCTCAAGATATTGAATATATTGAAAGAGACGAAATTTCACCTCTTGCGTCCAGATAATTTAAAGATTGTATGAAGCCAAAATCATCTCCGGTCATTCGCAATCCGCGCCTATTTTTTGTTATATTCGGAATACTGGTCCTCCATGGGGCTCTTATTTTTAATTTATACCGGCTCCAGATCGAAAAAGGAGAGTATTATTCCAACAAGGCGGCGGCCCAGCGCGGACTTCTGGGTGATTTAAACGCCAGGAGAGGGAATATTTATATCTCCGACAAAAATAATAACCACATTCCGGCGGCGCTAAATAAAACTTATCAGGTTATATTCGCCGTGCCTAAAGAAATCGAAGATGTCCAAGAAGCCGCCGGCATTTTATCGGATATTTTAGGCCTTGATAGGGAGGAAATTATACGCTCTCTTTCCAAGCAAAATGATTTATATGAATTAATCGTCAGGAAAGCCACGGCCGATCAAATAAAAAGCATTCAAGAGGCGAGTATTAAAGGTGTTTATATTGAGGATGAAGACTATCGTTTTTATCCATTTGGAGAGCTAGGGTCGCAACTTTTGGGCTTTGTCGGGGCCGCTTCCGAAGGTCGAGATTCCGGCAAGTATGGAGTTGAGTCTTTTTATGAAGATATCTTAAGAGGTGAGCCGGGTGAAATACAAGGCGACAAAGTCAAAAAAAGCGTACCTGGTCGAGATGTCTATTTGACCATAGATAGGAATATCCAAGCGCGGGCGGAGGAAATTTTGCAAGGCATTGCCGAAAAGTATCAAGCCGATTCCGGCACTGTTATTGTTGAGGAGCCATCTACCGGTAAAATTTTAGCACTTGGCAATTATCCTAATTTTGACCCGAATAATTATTCCAAATATCCGCTTGGGTTCTTTGGGAACCCCGCGGTTCAGTCGCTGTATGAGCCGGGTTCAATATTAAAAGTTATAACCGTGGCCTCGGGTCTTGATGCCGGGAAAATTACTCCCGAAACTAAATATTATGATACGGGAAGTCTTACGCTAAACGGCAAGACCATTAAAAACTGGGATTTAAAATCTCACGGGTATGTGACGATAAGAGAAGTTATTGAGCAGTCAATCAACACCGGCGCGGCTTTCGCGGAGGCGAAACTCGGCCACGATAACTTCTACAACTATCTGGTAAAATTCGGTCTTAAAGAAAAAACCGGCATTGACTTGCCGGGCGAGATCCCTGGGAATCTTCGTAATTTAGAGAAGAGTTTTAGGGAAATTAATTTCGCCTCCGCCGCGTTTGGCCAAGGCATTTCCTTGACCCCCATTGCTCTTATTAACGCTTTTTCAGCGATAGCCAATGGCGGGATGCTAATGAGGCCTTATATTTCGGCCGATCTAAACCCGGAGTTCGTTGGGCGTGTTATATCCAAAGAAGCAACGGAAGCTATTACTAAAATAATGATTTCCGCGGTGGACAAAGCCGAGGTGGCCCATATCCCCAAATATTACGTGGCCGGTAAAACCGGCACCGCGCAGATTCCTGATTTCAAAAAAGGCGGTTATACAGACAATGTTGTAAACACTTACGCAGGTTATGCTCCCGCTTATGATCCCAGATTTGTGATTCTAATTAAAATAGAAAATCCGGCCGGCGCCCCTCTAGCAGGAGCTACTGTTGTGCCGGCATTTCGCGAATTAGCCCAGTTTATACTAAACTATTATAATGTCCCGCCGGATTATGAATAGCAACTTCGTAAAGTTCGTATGTTCGTAACGATTCGCCCGCCCGCCACCTGCCCGCAACGCCTGATGGCTTGCGATGGCGGGCGGGTGCAAGGCCAGGCGTTGCGGGCGGGTAATTCGCTTGGTAAAATTATGAAATTTTTTCTCTTAAAACAACTTCAATGGATTTTGAAAGTTTTAGCCGGCGCCACGATTCGTAAGTATGAGCCCAGCGTGGTCGCTATCACGGGTACTGTGGGTAAAACTTCTACCAAAGAGGCGGTTTATGCTGTTTTAAAAGATTTGCGATCCGTAAGAAAGAGCTCGGGCAGTTTTAATAACGAGTTAGGGGTGCCGCTCACTGTTTTAGGCGATTGGGATAAAGTTGGGGGCGTCTTTTTTTGGATAAAAGTTATATCGATTGGAATTTTCAATCTCATAAAAAGAGTCAAGTATCCGGAAATATTGATTTTAGAATATGGCGTCCAAAAACCTGGAGACATGAAATATCTGTTGGAAATCGCCAAGCCGTCAATCGCGGTTATGACAGCGGTGGGGGAGACGCCGGTGCATGTGGAATATTTTAACAGTCCTGAATCGGTCGCCAAAGAAAAATTTAAACTTTTAGACGCTCTCCCTGCCATAGGGTTCGCTATTACAAACAATGATGACGAAGTGGTTTCAGAAATGAGCGAAAAGATTAGAGCGCACTCTATGAAGTTTGGTTATTCGGTCAATTCTGATGTTCGCATCAGCGGCTTTGAAAATTTAAGCACTGAAGACCGTCCCTTTGGCATATCCTTCAAGCTTGGCTACGGGGGCGCGATTGTGCCGGTGCGCGTAGCCGGAGCTTTTGGCAAAGCCCAAAGTTATGCCGCCGCGGCCGCTTCTTCGGTAGGTCTTATTTTTGGTTCTAATTTGGTTAGAATTTCTGAAAGTTTATCTTCAAATTATACTCCGCCTAAACGCCGTATGAATTTATTAAACGGCATTAAAAAGAGTTATGTCTTAGACGATTCATATAACGCCTCACCTCTCTCTATGCGCGCGGCCATAGAAACCGTTAAAGACTTAAACGCCAAGCGTAAGATCGGTGTTTTAGGGGATATGTTGGAGCTGGGACAGTTTTCCTTACAAGCTCACGAAGAGATCGGCCGCTTAGCCGGCGGGAGTTTTGATTATTTGGTGACTGTTGGTTCTATTTCAAAAATGATGGTCGAGGGTGCCTCAAAAGGTGGGGTAATAGATAAAAAAAATATCAAAAATTTTGATAAAGCCGAAGACGCCATCAGCTTTGTTAAGGACTTGCTAAAACCGGGGGATTTAGTTTTAATTAAGGCATCTCGCGGCATAGGACTAGATAAGATCGTAGACACTATAAAAATATAAATACTTGCTCCTATCGTCTAGCCTGGCCTAGGACGTACCCCTCTCACGGGTAAAACTCGGGTTCGAATCCCGATGGGAGCACAAACAAAAAGATCCTCTCTGCGGGATCTTTTTGTTTTCTATACCTGCCATCGGGATTCGAATGGGAAAGGGGTCGGGAAAACGGTAGTTTTCCCGTAGAGGAGGTTGGGAACCGAATGGTTACCAAACGCAGGCCAATCTGCCTCGTCGGCAGATTGGCCGAGTAGTTCGATTGCCCGATGGGAGCACAAAAAAGCGGCCTCCTGGCCGCAGACAACTCATGATTGCGTTACTACTTGGATTCCTTCAAGACCACTGTTCCCTCGACTACGCCGTAGCTACTTTTTTCTCGGAGAGTCAGGGTCTCGGCAGTCTCGCCCTCCCGCATCGGGCGGGTCAAGTACCACAGTTCCTCTCCCTTCCAGGTGACCACCGTCACCTTTTCGTCCTTGGGGACATCGATCGTCATCGTCCCACCCCAGTGCTTGGTGCGGAAGTTGTCAGAACAGCCGAAAGTCCCGAGAGTCAAGACGAGAGCAATGCCAATGAACAGGGCGACCTTCTTCATTTGTCCACCTCCTCTACGCGCCTCAAGAGAGATGAGTCGCGACAAGCGACTTACGCTCCTGCGGCAATTTAATTAGCCTATACATTATACCATGATTCATACCTATTTGTCAATAGTTTGTGGTATAGCGATCGGTTTATTAACGTCTTTATATGGCCTACAATCAGGCAATGCATTATAATATTTATTATGAAACAAAAACCCAATTTTTTGATTTTAGGCGCCTCTGGTGGTGTCGCGAACGCGGTTTTGCATTATTTGTCGCATCACAGAGATTTATTCAGCCGACTTATTTTAATTGATAAAAACAGCAAGATTTTAAAAGACCCATTCATTGACCACAAGGGCTTAGATTATAAATTTGAAAAAATTGATCTGAAATTTCCCGAGAAAGAATCTGAATATCTTAATATATTAAAAAATCATCAAATTGATATTGTCTTGGATTTAACCGATGCCGATTCCGCGCCACTTTTAGAGGCCACGAATAAGGCGGGAATTTCATATGTAAATACCGCCTTAAATTCAGAAGCCGAAACTGCTAAGGAGATATTGCCTCCGATATATGCCAAAAAAGATTTACTAAATAACGCCGCGCATATCTTATGCGCCGGCATGAACCCGGGTAACGTTAATATGTGGGCGCGATACGGTATAGAGAAATTTGGCGTGCCGCAAGAGATTATCCACATGGAATATGACACTTCCAAAATCGCGAGTCATTGGCACCCGGCGGTTACATGGTCGTTAAAAGAATTTTTAGTGGAATGCGTGAGAGACCCCGGCGGCAAGGTTTTAGCCGGTGGAAAAATTGTCGAAACTTTGCCGAACGCTCTTCAAAAAAGAGTGTATATGAAAAACTTACTCTCGCCCGTTATGAAATTAAAGCAATATCCCTACGGCTTTATGATTATACATGAGGAGAATTTTACCATCTCTAAAAAGTATGGGGTTCCTTCTAAATTTATTTACGCCATACATACGAAGACGATGGATAATCTTATTAAAATCTATAGTGAAAAAGGAGCTGTTACTCGCGAAGAGCTATGCTTGGCCGATAATACGACCGAAATTTTGGACGGCTCGGATAGCATCGGCGTTATGCTCGACTATCCCGATAAAAAAGTTTACTACTGGAACAGCGTCCCCAATGTAGCGATGATTGGCACGAGCGCCACTTATTTTCAGGTGGCAGTCGGGGTTTTTTCCGCTCTATTCACGCTTCTTTTTGATGATTTAGAGAAAAGAGTCCACTTTACCGAAGAATTATTTGATACGCATTTTAAGCACTACATGTTTGATAATTTGCGTGTTGAGGAATTTATTTTTGAGAAATCCGGTAGAAAACTAAAACTCAAAAATTACACTCCGGCTGTGAAAATCAGGCGTCACGATAAGTTAAAACATATTTATATATAAGACCCACTGCGCAAAAATTTCTCGTCGGTAAAACTTCAGAATTTTAGGCGAGCCAAAAGTATGAAGTTTTATAGCGTAGCCCCTACGCTTACAAACCGGCATGGAAAGATTGCCGAGAATTGGGGCTTTTTGGAGACTAGGACTTGGGGCTTGCGCCCCGGAGCGGGCTCCAAAAAGCCCCAATTCTCGGCAATCTGCTGTTGTGGACTGTGAGAGATTGCGGGTTAACAGGAAAAATCTTTTTTTTGCAATAAAATACCCCGCCTGGCGGGGTTATTTTTTTCTGGTAAGGATTACTATACTCAATACGTTGCCGTGTCCTGTTACATTGCCCACTTCCATATCTACAACCTCTTCATCGTTGGGCATGGTATTCACGAATTCTTTAAGGAGTGGCGCCCACCCGAGTATGTTATTGATATCGCGGTTAGCGTCTCTTATGTCTAATACATACACTCCCGATCCAAGCGCTCTTACTTTCTCTCGAGCCATAGCAGGGCCGTCTTCGGCCGAAACCTGTGGCGGGTAAAGAATTGGTACAACGAGAATTGCCGCGACCGCCATCATGGCTATCAAAAACATAGTTCCAACCACTTGTCTCCACATTATTCTCTTCCTCCATCGCTTTGAGCTGTAATCATATTACATAATTATATCTTCGTCGTCAAGGAATGTAGGAACCTGATTATGCGGCAGTCTAAGATGTTATTAACAGCTTTATGCTTAATCATTCATGTTATTGTTTTAACAAAGGTCGAAACATAAAAGTCAAAAAGTATAAAAATTAAAATTTTTTAAAAATGAAATCATTAACTTTGAAATTAATTGGATTCAGCGCGATGGCGTTAACTGCCACGGTTGCTTTGGTGGCATTAGGCGACTCAACGTCTTCGCTTTTACCTACAGGAGATGGGGCATACGTTTCATGGACTACCAGCTCTGGTTCACCTCATTATGCGTTGGTTGACGAATCTTCGTGCAACGGTACAACAGATTATAATTATACAGAGACAGTCGGCAACAGAGACTCTTATTCTGTTAGTTTAGCCGGCATACCTGATGGGGCGACTATCACCGCTATTGACGTGACCCCCTGCGCTTCAAAAAATAGAAATGGAGGTAGCGCTTCCGTTATAGATGTATTTTATCGATTAAACGGGTCTGATAGTGCAGATGCCGGAGCGTATAGCTTGAGCGGCACAACTCCGACTCCTTTATCAGCTACAAGCTTTAGCTTGTTATCAACCATTAAAGATAGTGCGACATTTTTAGAAATAGGGGCAAAGCTTACATCGGGCTCAAAAGGCGCGAGACTTAGTAATATAAGCGCGATTGTTGCCTATACTCCGCTTTTGGCGCCTTCTAATCTTACAGCTACGTCAACCGCCACCACTACTCCGGGTAACAAATTAGATTGGGCCGATAACTCGTCTAACGAATCCAGCTTCAGAATCGAGAGAGGCACTGACGGCGTAAATTTTGCCGAAATAGCATTCGTAGCCGCCAATGTAACGACATACAGCGATCACAACCTACCGCCAGGAACTTACTATTACCGTGTGAGAGCCGCGAATGTTGGAGGATACTCCGGTTATTCGAATGTCGTAAGTAGAACTATCCCGTAAAAGTGATTTAACAAAAAACAGCTGTGGAGCTGTTTTTTGTTTTTGATAAATATAAAAATCCTCGTTTGTCGAGGATGTTTTTCTTCAAGTTATAACCTAACAGCTATAATCTAAAAGCTAGCTATCTGTACCCTGGGCATCCGCCATAAGCAATACTGGCGTTACTATACCTACGATCGTCGGTAACTTCTCTCTTGATTTTTATAAAATCAGGGAGTTTGAGTTTATCCGTTTCTTCCGTTAGCTCAATTTCAAGAAGGATTAGCTTTTGCGGCTCTGTAAGTATGTCCAATTGAAAATATTGTCCATTATCAATAAATGAGTAGCGTTTCTTAACAACCTCGCGCATGCTCGGATCGCGGTCCTGAAGTTTGGCGAGATACTCTCGTTCGCCGACGATTCTTTCAGTCTCTTGCCTCACTAGAGCGTTTACGTCAACTTTCTCGGTATAGGTATATATCGAGTCGCCATAAAAATCAGAGTTCCCCAAAGTTCTCGTTTCCCTAATTCTCCTCGTTGAGCCCGAATGATCGCGTTTTAGATAAGTTTGCCTTATCTCTACGGGAACAGCGTGAACCGGTAAAGTCTCCGGATTAGTATTGGCCGATACTAAATACTTGCGCTCAATCTCAAGGGGTACCGGTATGTGGAGCGCTCGGCAGAGCTCTTTCATCATCCTTTTCTTTTTAGTCTCAAAATCGATCTTAACCTTCTCTCCCTGCTCATTCAGCTCAAAGTTGTTGATAATGCGAAGATGCTCATGGCCAATCCAGGCATTTTGTATGCGTTTATCAAGCGCTCTGGCCTCTTCGGGCTTTTCATAGCGCATAGGGTTGCTTTTAAGATCGTAAAATTCCTCCGCTCCATCCGCCGCCGTCACAAGGCACAATACGGCGTCATATTGCCTATTCATAATCTCGGCTAATGTAACTCCGAGCTCATTGGCGATCGATTCAAATTCAATTTTGCCGATATACGCTTCATTATCCATGGCGCCTCGATCACCAATCAATACCTTTTTCTTGGCGGGCATGATCCTAGCAAATTCTCTCCAATTTTTCTCCATATCTCTTTGTGATATAAGCATTTGCCTTTGGAAGGCGCGCATCTTGTTCTTATCTTTCAATATATCGGCAATTTTAAAGCCGCTTCCGAATATCATCGTCGCCACTTCGGGTATGAATAAAGGCGTAATGCCGTAATCTGGGAGCTTTTCGCTGGCATACGCCAAACAGCTGGTTTTCCCGGCGCAAGGCCCGCCTGTGACTACTATGTGTGGAACGTGGTCATCGCTCACTAGCCCCTCCTATTTACCTTGCAAGGTACCCGATAATATATTACACTAAAAACTTATTGAGGTCAATGTTCAAAAATCATGAAGTTATTTAATTTATCTTTTCTCATAAGCTTTATGCTTGTGGCCATATCCTTTGCCCTATCAGTCATTTTTTTCTATGATGTGGAACATCTCTTGGTTGTTCATTTCGACATTTTTAAGGGCATAGATTTTTTTGGCGGTAAAAATGATATCTTCCTAATAAGCGCGCAATTTTTGGCATTAATTTTCATTAACTCGGCGTTATCAAGATTTTTATATACGCGCATATCATTTCTAGCTTGGTCCATTGCCTCATTAAGTGTTGCGTTGGGAATCATAAATTTAGTTTCAATAATCACAGTAATTATCAATAATTGAGGTCGATCCCGTTAGAAGTGAATAAACATAGGACTATTGATTTTTAAAGAGCTATCGTGTAATATAGATTAATAATATGTCATTTGCTGTAATAGAGACCGGCGGCAAGCAGTACAAAGTATCTGCCGGCGAAAAAATAAAAATTGAGAAATTAGAGGGCGGGATAGGAGATAATATTACCTTTGACAGGGTTCTTTTGTCATCCGACGGTGAGAATGTGAATATCGGCGCTCCGACTATTCCCGGAGCAGTCGTTGTGGGGCGTATTTTGAGACAAGCTAGAACCAGAAAGGTCATCGTCTTCAGATTTCACAGAAAAACCAGATATCAAAAGAAAAATACTCACAGACAGAAATTTACCGAAGTTGAGATTACTAAGATATAAATAAAAAACACCGCTAGATTATATAGCGGTGTTTTTTGATGGTTACCCAAAATAGCAAATTAAAAAATAAAAAACCAAGGATCTATCCCTGGTAATTATCTTGGCGTAGTGCCGCCGCCATTATGTCCGTTGCCGTTTTTGTTGAGCGCCACGCCGACAATCGCGATGAGCGAGCCCAAAAATACCAGCGCAACATCCACGACCGTTACGACATCATGCTTAGCGCACCCATACGCGCCCACCGAGACCAAAACTACAGAAATAACCGCGACAGCAATATTTACCCACTCTTTCACTTTTCTCTCCTTTTTTAGGGCTAAAGCCCGAGGCTCGCCCTTTAGAGCTAAACTCAATATAACAAATCTATCCCCGGTTATCAAGTGCTTGGGAAAGAGTCTCCTCATCGGCGAATTCAATCTCTCCGCCCGTGGGCATCCCGCGGCCCAGGCGAGTAATCTTTTTGGCCGCGTCTTTTAATTCTCCTGATATTACACTGGCGCTTAAGTCGCCGTAAGTCGTGGGGTTTGTGGCTATAAGAATCTCTTCGGCCACCGGGCATCCATATCTAACCAAAGATTGTTTCAAGTGAGCGAGCTTTAATTTTTGATCATCTCCTAAAACCCCACCCTTTTTTAGTTCGCCTATTATTAAATATCGGCCGTTGAATTTTTTAGCCCGCTCGAGAGACATCAGATCCGTTTCTTTCTCAACGATAGCGACTATGTCTCGTCGCCTTTTGGGATCGGAACATATACCACACAAGCCGGAGGCCCCTTCGTGCATTAAAAAACAATCGGAGCACGGCATAATGCTGGCTAAAGACCCGAGAGCCAGTATGAAATTAGAAACCGATGTTCCCCCTAGTTTTGCAATATGAAAGGCCATTCTTGTGGCTTGCCTCGGTCCGATTGATGGGAGAGTCTTCAAGAGCTCTATTAAATTTTTGATAGGCTGCGGAACCATAAGATAAATAAAAATTATACAACATGATGCGTGTCAATGCTGTCGAAGCTGGCTCTTTCAGGGTCAAATTTTAATTTAACCGCTCCTGTTGGGCCGTTTCTGTGCTTGGCGATAATAATTTCCGCCGAGTTTATTTCTTCCACGTCCGGGTTGGATTTAGTCTTGTCTTTGCGATAAATAAACATAACCACATCGGCGTCTTGCTCGATGGAGCCCGACTCTCTCAAATCAGAAAGCTTTGGTATTTTATCTTCCCTTTGGTCGACCGCGCGCGATAGCTGTGATAGCGCTATTACCGGCACATTTAATTCACGAGCCAGAATTTTTAACCCTCTGGATATCTCGGTTATTTGAGCGACGACGTTGTCGGTTTTGGTTCTGGGCGTTATAAGCTGAAGATAATCAACTACCAAAAGATCTAAACCGTGCTCGGCTTGTAAGCGCCTGGCAACAGACCTCATTTGTAAAATATTTGGGCTCGGAGTGTCATCAATAAATATTTTGGTGGTTGATAGAGAATTTAACGCCGATTGTATCAGCTGGAAATCCATTTCGTCGTTCAATTTGCCGGTTACAAGCTTCCAAAGCGACACCCGAGCTTCTGCCGCTATCAAGCGGTCGATAACTTGCTCCTTGGCCATTTCAAGAGAAAATATTCCCACGCATTTTTGTTCTTTTAACGCCACGGCTCTCGCGATGTCCAACACAAACGATGTTTTACCGAGAGAAGGCCGGGCTCCGATAACCACTAAATCTGATTTTTGAAGTCCCGATAAATAAGAATCAATCCCGGGGAATCCGGTGGTCAATCCTCGTAGTCCTCCTTTTGATTGATGAATTTTCTCGATTCTTTCATAGGCACTTTGAAGTTCGCCGCTGACATTTACAAATCTCTGCTTAACAGATCGTTGGGCGATATTGAAAATTTTATTTTCAATTTGGTCGAGCATGGCCTCAATGTCTTCTCCGGGGTCAAACGCGATCTCCGTCATCTCGGCACCCGCGTTTATTAGATCGCGCAAAACTCTTTTTTCCTTGACGCTTTTAGCGTAATGCTCCACATGCGATGATGTAGGCACAGAATTAACCAATTCAGCCAAATATGTCGAGCCGCCTATATCTTTAAACGTTCCGTCATCTTTGAGTTTTGTGGACAAGCTCAAAGTATCGATTGGTTGGCCTTTTTCGTAGAGCCGAAGCATTGAATCAAAGATTCTCGCGTGCGCCGGCTTATAAAAATCCGGCGGTACCAAAATATCAGCCACTTTTATTATAGCTTCTTGGTCGATCATCAAAGCTCCTAAAACTGACTGCTCGGCCTCTAAATTTTGAGGAGGAATGCGTAGAGTAGACATGATATAAATATCAAAAATAAAATATCAAATATCAAAAATACAGATAAAAAATTAAAAATTTTAATTTATCAATTTGTCATTTTGATTTTTGAATTTTGACTTTTTACTTTTTCATTACCAATTGTCCCATCGGAGTATCTTCCACTTTGTATCCTAACTCCTCTATCTTTTTTCTCAAAGCGTCGGAAGACTTGAAATCTTTGTTCCCCCTAGCCTCATCTCTTCGTACTAACATTTTCTTTATTTCCGTGGGCTCCTTTTCTTTAGGGAAAGTGAAGCCCAGCATCATCAAAATCTCCAAGATTTTTTTATGCGCCAACTTAGCCGTCTCCCTGTTCATATTCCAAATATTTTTCTGATACTTGTTAACGAACGTGAAAATAGAGGATATTCCGGCGGAGGTGTTCAAGTCATCTTCCATATAAGAAATAAAGTCTTTTTCCATCGTCTCCAAGTCTTTTTCCGCTGTCATCTCTTTTCCTTTCCCCTTTTTTGAAATCAGCTGAAGTTTTATCAAAAACTCTTTTAACGTTTCAACACCTTCCTCCGCGCCCCCGGCGATCTCCGGCGAATAATTAATAGGGGAGCGGTAATGATGTGTCATTACCAAATATCTGAAAGCGTTAGCGGAATATTGCTTTAAGAAATCGCGAAGCGTTATAAATCCCTCAAAGCTCTTGGACATTTTTTCGTCATTGATCATTAAAAACCCGGCATGCATCCAGTACATGGCGAGAGGCGACTTGCCTGATGCCGCCTCCTGCTGGGCTATTTCCGCCTCATGGTGCGGGAATTTTAAATCAATACCTCCCCCGTGGAGATCATACTGGACTCCAAAGTGATGCTCGGTAATTGCCGTGTCTTCTATGTGCCATCCCGGGCGTCCCCAGCCGATAGGCGTTAGCCATAAAGGCTCGCTGTTAACTATTTTTATTTTATACTTTTTAGTACCCGCCTTTGCCTGTTCTTCCTTAACGGGGGTATGTGGAAACTTCCATAATGAAAAGTCTGCCTTATTTTTTTTGTTCACCCCTTCATCAATGCGAGATATGGAATCCTCGGCCTGCCCCAGCGTGCGGCCGGAGAGTCGGCCGTAGGACTTGAATTTTGAGATATCAAAATAATATCCGTCATCAGTTTTATAAGCATAGCCCTTTTTAATAAGAGTCAATATCTGGCTGATTATTTGAGGAATATGATCAGTGGCCCGAGCGTATTTTGTGACAGAGCTGACATTTAAAGCTTTCTCATCTTCGTGATAATTTTTTTCTAATTTTTTAGCGAGCGCCAAGGGCGAGACGTTTTCTTTTGCGGCTCGCCGGATAATTTTATTATCAACATCGGTTATATTTTGAAGATAAAAAACATTCCACCCCCTCCACCTTAAATACCTGACCAAAATATCAAACGAAGTATAAGTGCGGGCATTGCCTATGTGTATATAATCGTAAACCGTCGGTCCGCAGACAAAAACTTTAAAAGGCCCCTTAGCGGGTTTTATAACTTCTTCTTTTTTATTAGTGAGGGTATTGTAGATAAACATATTTAAAAAAGTCTATGCTATAGATTTTAACCGCGAGGCGATATATTGGCAAACACATGTATGAGGCCACCCTCGTTTGCACTCCGTTGATAATGTGGATAATGGTAAGGATAGCATAAATTGAATTGGAGTTTTTTTGTTGTGAAACGCATAGTGTACGCGCTTCATGTTGTAGAACAGAAGC
>Ga0209515_10005521_pt1 | contig 16304 bp, 15 predicted proteins | sample Subgroupgradi54m_FD_187454 | JGI IMG/M metagenome (GOLD analysis project Ga0209515, IMG submission 187454) | Subsurface groundwater microbial communities from S. Glens Falls, New York, USA - GMW60B uncontaminated upgradient, 5.4 m (SPAdes)... ...
GCCCCGTTCACCGTCGGGATCCCCATCTTGTTGCCGTAATCCCTCACGCCGGAGACAACCCCTTTGATGATCCTTTTGGGCGAGAGCATCCCGGGCGGAACCTTATGCGCCGGCAGATCGGGAGGCGCGAAACAAAAGATGTCGGTCGAGGCAACCGGTTTGGCGCCCAAGCCGGTGCCCAGGATGTCCCGGATCACGCCGCCGATGCCGGTGGAAGCACCTCCGAAGGGCTCGAGCGCCGAGGGGTGATTGTGCGTCTCCACCTTGAAGCAGGCGTGGTACTGATCGTCGAATTCAATCACGCCGGAGTTGTCCGAAAAAACAGAGATGCACCAGGGTTTGTTCAGCTCCTCGGTTGCCTTCATGATGGTGCTCTTGAGCAGGTCGTCGATCGTCCGCTTTTCGCCGTTCTGCTCGGTGTAGACGATCGGACCGCGCAGCGTCTTGTGCTTGCAGTGCTCCGACCAGGTCTGCGCGATCGTCTCCAGCTCGATCAGCGCCGGCTCCCGCGCCTCATTCCGGTAATAAGCTTGAATCGCTTTCATCTCTTCGAGGTTGAGCGAGAGCTGATGATCCAGACTGATCCGCTGGAGCACCGTGTCGTTCGCCTGCAGAAGATGGACCGTCTCGACCACCATCGGCGTGGCTTCCGAGGGGGACAGCACCTGCCGGAGATTTTCCGGCGTCACGACGATCTGGATCGTCGGATTCACGAGCAGTTTCTCGCAGATCCGATCCAGATCGTTCGATTGAAGCGGACCGACCAGCGTGTACTCGGCCGCGGTATGGACCGCGCGGATGCCGGTGACACCCAAATCGGCGGCCCCTTTCTTCAACGAATCTTCGACCGGATCACGCACGCCGGGCCGGAAACCGACCTCGACCACTTTGGACCGCCCGCCGGCCTTTTGCGTTTTCCCGGCCGATCCGTCGGACAGCGATATCTCCTTCACCTCGACCGACTGTGTGATCGGATCACCGAGAAGTTTCTCCGAAAGCTCTTTGATCTGCTGCCCGCTCAAAGATCCGGCGCAGTAATAGACCGAGGCGATCTCCACCCGCTCGACGGAGCCGATCCCGAGATCCGCGATGTCCCCCTCGACGCCGCGCGCCTGCGCGTCCACAAAACCCTCCCGGTGCCGGACCGCGAACCGCCAGCAGGTCATCGTGCCGGTGGTGAGCGAAGCGGCACTCATCGGAACAGCCCCACCCGTCGGAAGATCGTGTTCACGTGCCGCGTATGGCGCTTCAGATCGAAGCAGGCCTTGAGCTCCTTTTCTTTCAGCAGGCGGCGCACCTCCCGGTCGGCGGAGAGCCGCGTGTAGAAATCTTTGCCGCCGCTCCAGGCGGCGAGCGCGCTGCGCTGAACAATCTTGTACGCCTCGACGCGGGTCAGCCCCTTGTGCATGAGCGCCAGCAAAACCGACTCGGAAAAGATCAGACCGCGCGTGAGCTCGATGTTCGAGCGCATCCGCTTCGGGTAAACCTTCATCCCCTCGATGATCCGGGTCATCTCCTGAATCATGTAGTCAAACGTGATGGTGGCATCGGGAAGAATCACCCGCTCCACCGAGGAATGGGAGATGTCCCTCTCATGCCAGAGCGGAATATTCTCGAGAGAGGCGAGCGCGTAGCCGCGCAGAAGACGGCTCAAACCGGCGACCCGCTCCGACGAGACCGGGTTCCTCTTGTGCGGCATCGCCGAAGAGCCGGCCTGCCCTTCCTCGAACGGCTCCTCCGCCTCGAGCACCTCGGTCTTCTGCAGATGGCGAATTTCGGTCGCCATCCGTTCGAGCATGCCGCCGATGATCGCGATGCGGCAGAGTAAAACTGCGTGGCCGTCCCGCGGCACCACCTGCGTCGAGATCGGCGCCGGCTTCAGCCCCATTTTCCGACAGATGAACTTTTCCACGACGGGATTCAGATGCGCGAAAGTTCCGACCGCGCCGGAGACCTTGCCGAACGCCACCTGGCTCCTCGCCCATACCAGCATCGTCTTCGCGCGGGCCAATTCGGAATAGAAAACGGCGAGCTTCAGTCCGAACGTGGTCGGCTCGGCGTGCACGCCGTGCGTGCGTCCCATGCAGACCGCGTTCTTATAGCGGAGCGCCTGGCGGCGCACAACGCGCCGCAGATTCTCGATGTCCTCCAACAGCAGATCCGCCGACTCCGTGAGTTGGACCGCAGTGGCGGTATCCAGCGCGTCGCTGGAGGTGAGTCCCAGGTGCAGGTACTGCGCATCCCGCCCGATATGGGACGCAAGCTCCTCGAGAAAAGCGACCACATCGTGCCGGGTCCGCCCCTCTCTTTTTCCGATCCGGGCGACGTTGAGCCGGGCCTTGCGGCGGATCCGGCGGGCGGCGGATAAAGGAATGATCCCCTGCTTCGCAAGCGCTTCGCAGGCGAGGAGTTCCACCTCCAGCATCTTCTGGAAGCGAGACTCCTCCGTCCAGATCCGGCCCATTTTGGGTGGCGTGTAGCGGGATATCATCGCGAAATAATGATTATAACATAAACCGCGGGTGGCACCGAGGGGCGGGTCCGGAGCTTATTTCGGAGGGAGGCGGCGGATGATGTAGCCGGAGTGGGTGATGTAGATTCCCCAGGTTCCGCCCGGCTCCGCCAGCGTGTAGGCGGCATTGCCGTAGACCGCCTCGACAAACGGGAGGGAATTTTGAATCTTATAGAGGAGAAGCCACATCTCCCCTGTGCCGCCGTTCAACGCGTAGACGGCGCGGGGATTGTACCGCTCGTTGGAAGCATCGATGTACCTGCCGGAGAGACGGGTCAGCTTATAGCGGTTCTTCACGCCGAGCAGGTTGAGCCACGAATGCCACTTGAGGTACTCTCCGCCGGCCATCCACTGCTGCCCGTAGATCCCGTAGGTGCGGGCCAGCTCCTTGCCGCCGGAGACAACGGGCGTCAGACGCAGACGGAAGTTGAAACCGGAATCGGGCGGAGCCGGCAAACACTCGACGGTGGCGATCAGCTGCTCGCCGGTGAACACACGGTAGGACCGGAGACCGAAACCGATGCCGAGCGCCGCCGCGGCGGCAAACAGAATGAGCAGAAACAGAAATCGCCTGAACGACATTCTCCAACCCCCCTTTACATGCCGACGAAGCTTCCCTCAGAATTTCCTCTTGTATTTCAAGACCACCTTGCCGTCCTTCTGCTGCTCGGGCTGGCCCGAAACGGACTGCACGTCCTGCTGCTGCTGCTGCCTCACCTGGCCTTCGGCCTCGATCGATATCTTATCCGTGATCTTCACCTCGGCACCGAGCTTGTGTGTCTGAATCTGCTTCTGCTGCTCCGTGCCGGGCGGCGGCCGCTCCACGTCGTAGCGGAGCTCCACCTTGTCCGAGAGACTCTTATTCACGCCGACCGCGTTGGAGCCGGAGACCCCCCACTTCTTGCCCGTCATGAGCATCAGAAGCAAACTCTCCTGAGACAGCGGAGGATCGGAACTCAGGTGCAGATCCGGCTTCTTCAGCGTTCCCTTGAGATGGATCCAAATCTTGACCCCCTCGATATCGGAAATCCCCGAGAAATCCAGCAGAGGGGTCTTCGGATCACTGGAGAAGATCATCTTCCCCCCTTCGAGCTTGACGGAGGCGTGCGGAGAGGTGATCAACCCGGTGCCGAACACGATCGCGCCGGTCGGCTTCGGATGCTCCTTGATGTCCTCGATCCGGATGTTGTACGACACGGAGCAGTCGAGCAGCGAGAATTCCTTGTACGAAAAGCGGGAGATGAGCAGAGAGCCGGCCAGCTGGGGCTTCCGCCACGAGCCGGTGAGAAAGCTGTCCACGTCGGTGACCACGCCCGAGACATCCCGGAGCTCGCTCGCCTCGGTGAAAAGGTCCAGCGTATCCCGCACGCCGAGACTCTTGGAGTAAACGTTCACGTTGAAAGCCAGGTCCTGGTAGCTGCCGGAGAGAACCACCGGATAGTCCGACTGGGGAAACTTGAGCCGCGCGTTGCTCACCTGGATGCGGGAATTCTCCAGCTGCAGCAGAAAATCGGAGACCGTCATCTGCTGAATTTTTAATACCGAGCCCGACGGCAACCCTTTAATATCCTTCACCTCGACATCGTAAAAAACGAGCGGCTCGCTGAGGGAACCCTTCGCCCTCCAAAAACGGACCGAGCCTGAATCGAACGCGAGCGACAGCGCGGTCCGAACGAGCAGAGTGGCTCCTGCCGTGGTGAAGAAAAGAAAACCGAACAGTCCCGCGGCGAGAACCGCCAGCCCGATCAGCCAACGCCGGCCCCGCGGCATTCTAGTCTCTCTCCGAGAGCGCGGCGTAGTCGAACAAAACGATCATTCGAGGATTCAGCGCCGCGCACTCCTCGATCTGCTGCTGGAGCAGATCCGGCTTCTCCTTCAGCAGGTACGCGCCGAGACCGACCGCAATCTTCTGAGGATCGCCCGCAACGCCGATCGCCGACCGGCAGGCGAGCGGAACCCACCTCGGATCGATCGAATAGTTCATCAGAACCACGAAGTCGGCGATCCCCTGCTCCAGCCAGAGTCCCCAATCCTGGCCCGCCGAGCCGTAGCCTCGGTCGAGCGCGGCGATCACCGCGCAGGAGATCTGCAGACGGGGGTTCCGCTTTTTCGCCTCGGCCGCGAGATCCCGCAGAAGTCCGGTCACCTGATCCCGCTTCCACTGGTCCCACGCGAGCGACTCCTCCGGTTTGCCGTCGACGAACAGCGGGTCGATCCCGGCCGCCTGCCGAAACCGCTCCACATTCTTCGGACCGTACCCGTACGAGAGGCCGACCGAGTTGAAGCGGGAGCCGGGAATAAACGGAGGCGCCGCGGGGTAGCGGATGTAGTCGAAATGGATCCCATCGAGCTCCGGGTACTTCGTCGCGATCTCGAGGATAATCGCGCGCAGATGCTCCTTCACGCGCGGATCCCCCGGCTCTAAAAAAAGCTGGTCCTCCTTCTGATAAAAACCGTCGAGCCCCTCCTTCCGCTTCTTTCCCAACGCGCTGCGGCCGTGCTGGTCGAGCGTGAGAATATCGGTGCCGAACTTTTTGAGAACCGGCGCACGCTCGTTCTGCGACAGCGTCAGCGTGTTGACCCACGCGTGAATCTTGATCCCCCGCTGATGCGCGCGCTGAATCAGCTGTTCGAGCGGATCCCCGCCCATCCGGGAGCGATTTTCGACAAACGGCGAGGCATCGGCCACGGAGGAATCGAACCAGGCCTTGTCGCCCCGGTAAACCTGCACGAAAAGGGTATCAAACCCCCCCTGCTCGGCGAACTGCAGCGTTTTCTCGAGCGCGGGCTGGCTGGACAAAGGGCTCTGCTCGTCAAAACAGGTGATCCAGAACCCTTTGGATATTTTTTGGGGTGCCGCGTCGACCGAAACCGAAAGGAACGATAAAAAAAGGATCGAGAAAAAAAGAGACTTCACCATTCACCCGCCGAGATAGGCCTTCTTGACCGCCGGATTTTCCTGCAGCTCCTGCGCGGATCCTTCGAGCACGTTGCGGCCCGTCTCCAGCACGTACGCGCGGCCCGCGACGCGCAGCGCCTGGTACGCGTTCTGCTCCACCAAAAGAATCGTGACCCCCTCCTGATGAATGCCGCGGATCACGTCGAAGAGCTGCATCACCAATTTGGGTGCCAGCCCCAGCGAGGGCTCGTCCAGCAGCAGCAGCTTCGGGCGGGCCATCAGCCCGCGCGCGATCGCGAGCATCTGCTGTTCGCCGCCCGAGAGCGTGCCCGCAAACTGGCGCCGGCGCGACTCGAGGATCGGAAAAAGCTGGAAGACCCGCTCGATATCCTGCGGCGGCACCTTCCCGCCGAAGCGGCCCACGGCGCCGATCAGGATATTTTCCATCACGGTCATCCGGGGAAAAACCCGCCTGCCTTCCGGAACCTGCGTGATCCCCTTCGCCACCACCCTTTCGGCGGACAGCCCATCCAGCCGATTCCCGTCGAAAGAAACGGAACCGGACACCACCGGAGCCAAACCGCTGATCGCCATGAGCGTCGTGCTCTTGCCGGCCCCGTTGGCGCCGATGAGTGCCACGATCTCCCCCTCTCGAACGCGCAGATGGATTCCTTTCAACACCTCGAGGTTTCCGTACCGCACGTGGAGATCCTGAACCTCCAACAGCGGCCGGGTCATGACTTCACCCCGAGGTACGCCTCGATCACTCGAGGATTTTCCTGGATCTCCTTCGGCGGGCCCTCGGCGATCTTGGCTCCGTAATCCAGCACAATCACCCAGTCCGAAATCGGCATCACCACCTTCATGTCGTGCTCGATCAGCAGGATCGTGAGCCCGCGGGACCGCAATTCGAGCAGCAGCTCGGTGAGCTCCTGCCTCTCCTGGAACGTGAGACCCGCGGCCGGCTCATCCAGCAGAAGGATCTCCGGGTCGGACGCGAGCGCGCGCGCCAATTCCAAGCGGCGCTGCTGCCCGTAGGAAAGCGTGCAGGCCATCCGGTCGGCGACGGGGGCCAACCCCAGCTGATCCAGCAGACGGCGCGCCCGGTCCATCGACCAGCGACCCTCCTGATGCGCCTCCCGGCCGAACGGCCACAGCGCTTCGAGCAGACCGGCCGTGGTCCGCACGTGCGTGCCGACGATCACGTTGTTGATCACCGACATGTTCCCGAACAGCCGAATGTTCTGAAACGTCCGGGCCAGGCCGCTCCGGGCCACCTCGTGCGGAGCACACCCCTGGATCGAATCGGGCGTGCCCTCGCCGAAAAGAATCGAACCTTCATCCGGCCGGGCCACCCCGGTCACGCAGTTAAAGAGCGTCGTCTTGCCCGCGCCGTTCGGACCGATCAAGCTGACCACCTGCTCCTTCTCGACGGAAAAACTGACCCGGTCGAGCGCAACCACGCCGCCGAAGCGTTTGGTGAGATCCTCCACCTTAAGCAGAGCCATGGCCGCCCTTCAACTCCCGCCGGATCTCGGACGCTCCGAGAAATCCCTGCGGCCTGTACCGGATCAGCAGCACCATCACAATGCCGAAGAGCAGCATCCGGTACGTCGAGAAGGAGCGCAGCAGCTCGGGCGCCAGACTCAGCACCACCGCTCCCAAGACGGCCCCCCCGACGGAACCGAGCCCGCCGAGGATCACCATCGCCAGCACCATCACGGACAGGATGAAATCGAAACTGTCCGGCGTGATCGTTCCCTGTTTCGCGGCAAACACGCATCCGGCCAGACCGGCGATGCCGCCTCCCAAGCCCAGCGCCAAGAGTTTGAAGCGGGCCGTATCGATTCCCGAACAGGCGGCCGCCAACTCATCCTCCCGGATCGCCATCCAGGCGAGCCCGATCCGGGAGCGGGCCATCCGCGTGCAGGCCCACGCCACGATCGAAACCAAAACCACGAGTAGGAGGTAGTACGGCTTGGAATCCACGCCGAAGTTGTAGGAGCCGACGACGGGGTGCGCGATGCCGAGCAGACCGTTCGGCCCGCCGGTCCAATCCTCCAGGTTCGTCACCGTGACCCGCACGATCTCGCCGAAACCGAGCGTCACGATCGCAAGGTAGTCCCCCCGCACTCGGATCACGGGCAGCCCCAGCAGAACGCCGGCGACACCGGCCGAAAAAGCGGCGATGGGCAGTCCGATCCAGAACGGACAGCCGACGCGCAGATTGAGGAGCGCATACGTGTAGGCGCCGATCGCGAAGAACGCCGCGTAGCCCAGATGCAGAAGCCCCGCGAACCCGACGATGAGGTTGAGCCCGATCGCCAGCAGCGCGTACAGCGCCGCGGTGCACAGCACGTCGACCCGGTAGGAGTTCGAATCGAAGAGCGGCAGCAGCAGCAGGATCAGCAGAAAAGGCGCAATTTTACGGATCATGCCCGCTCCGCGACCCGCTCCCCGAGCAGACCCCGGGGCCTGAGCAGCAGCACAAGCACCAGCACCGCGAAAGCGATCACGTTCTTCCACTGGGTCGATACATAGCCCGCGCCCAAACCTTCAATCAGCCCGAGCAGCAGACCGCCCAGCATTGCGCCCGGAATGTTGCCGATCCCTCCGAGCACGGCCGCGGTGAACGCTTTCAACCCGATCAGATAGCCGTCGTGAAAATTGATCGTCGAATAGTAGCTGCCGAACAGAACGCCGCCCACACCCGCCAACGCGGAACCGATCGCAAACGTGACCGCAATCACCTTGTCGACGGGGATTCCCATCAAGCGGGCGGCCAGCGGATCCTGCGCCGAGGCCCGCATCGCCCGCCCGAGCGGCGTCGCGTAGACGATCAGCTGGAGCCCGATCATCAGAGCGATCGATACGGCAAAGATCAGCAGCTGGAGCGGCGTCACCGTGATTCCACCCTTCCCCCAGGCGGCCATCGGCAGAGGATTGGGAACGTACTGATCCTGCGCGCCGTAGCCGATCATCACCGCGTTCTGCAGGAAGAAAGAGACGCCGATCGCGGTAATCAGCACCGAAAGTTTCGGGGCGCGGCGCAGCGGCCGGTAAGCGACCCGTTCGATGCAGAACCCCAGCAGTGCGCAGCCCAACGCGGCGGCGATCAGCACGACGATGAGGAACAGCGGGGAGGCCGCGATCGGCAGACCGCTTGAAATCACCAGCACCGTCAGCCCGATGTACCCGCCCACCATGAAGATTTCACCGTGGGCGAAGTTGATCAGCTGGATGATGCCGTAGACCATCGTGTAACCCAGCGCGATGAGCGCGTAGACCGACCCGATGGTGAGCCCGTTGAGGAGCTGCTGGAGGAAAATCTGAAAAACGCTCATGCCCGGAACCACCGCCGGCGGATCCGGATCTTAATCGACCGCTTCGAGGAACTGGAACTTTCCGTCACGAACCGCGTAGATCCCAATCGTCCGGAGCGTGGTGTCCCCCCGCGCGTCAAACCGGTGCACCCCCAGGATGCCGCGGTACTCCTTCATCTCTTTCATCGCGGCGAGAACGGCGCTTCGATCGTTCTTGCCGGCCCGGCGGATCGCTTCCACGGCGATCCGCGTGGCCTCGTACGCATACGAAGAATAGGAACCCAGATGATGGAAGCGGGCTTCGAACGCGTCGATGAACTCCTTCGCGGTCGGAATCTGGTGCACATCGGCTCCCAACGCGGTCACGTAGACCCCTTCGGCCGCCTGCGGCGTGGCCAGCCGGATCAGGTTCACCTCGAAGGTGCCGTCCCCGCTCACGAAAGCGGCCGGGACTCCCAGCTCAAACCGCTGCTTGATCAGCAGCGCCGCCTCGGGAAACATGCCGGCGAAATAGATCAGATCCGCACGCTCACTCTTAATCTTCGTGAGAAGCGGCGTGAAATCTTTTTCGCCCAGCGTGATCCCCTCGTGCCCCACGACCTCCGCGTTGAGCCCCTTGGCCGCCTTGATGAACTCCGTGGCCAGCCCCCGCCCGTACGTGGTCATATCGTCAATCACGAATATCTTTTTGGCCCCGAGCCGCTCGATCGCAAATCGGGCGCCGGCCGGGCCCTGCAGATCGTCCGTGGCACAGATCCTGTAGAAGTTATTGAACCCTTGGCGGGAGATGTCCGGGTTGGAGGAAACCGGATTGATGTGGAGGATGCGGGCCTCGTTGTAGATGGCCGAGGCCGGCTTCGTGCAGCTGGAGTTGAGGTGGCCGACGACCGCCAGCACGTTCGGGTCGGCCGCCAGCCGTTTCGCGGCGGCTACCGCCTGGGCCGGAGATCGCTGATCATCGAGCGATACGAGTTCAACCTTGTAACCGCGGAGAATCTCACCCGCTTGCTGGGCCTGCTCCAGCGCCAACTGCGCGCCGTGCAGCATGTCCACTCCGTGCGCCGCCTGGTCCCCCGTGAGCGGGCCCACAAATCCGATCCGGACGACGGCCTCGGGTTTGCCGCAGCCGGCCAAAAACAAAAATGCAACGGCTGCAACGAGAGCGGAACGAACGGAAGGTGTATGCACTTTGGCGTCTATCATACACCAAGAGAGAAGCTATTTAAACGCCGGCGAGACGGTGCTTGATCGTCATCCCTTTAACGAGGTAGTAGACATCCTCGGCGATGTTGGTGGCGTGGTCGGCCACCCGCTCGATGTGGCGGCCGACGAGGATCAGGTCGAGCGCCCGCGTGATCGTCTTCGGATCCTGCGTCATGTAGACGAGCAGCTCGTGGTAGACCTGATCGTTGAGGTGGTCCACCTCGGTGTCCCGCCGGCAGACTTCCCGGGCCAATTCGGCGTCGTTATTGACGAACGCATCGAGCGAATCCTTCAACATCCTCTGCGCGAGAACCGCCATACGAGGGATATCGATCAAGGGTTTGAGCAGAGGATACTTCAGCAAATCGATCGTCCGCTCGCTGATGTTCACCCCTTGGTCGCCCACCCGTTCCAGATCGTTCACGATCTTGAAAACCATCGCGATCGTCCGCAGGTCCTTGGCCTCCGGCGCATAGCGGGCCATCAAGCTCAGACAGGTATCCTCGATCTCCACCTCGAGCCCGTTGATCAGCGCGTCCTCCTCGATCACGGACTCGGCCATCGCGGAATCCCTGTCGACCAGCGCCTTGATCGCTTTGCCGACCGCCTGCTCCGCCATGCCGCCCATCGTGAGCGTCCGCTCCTTGAGCTGCTTTAACTCTTCGTCAAAATGCCTCTGCATCAACCGAATCTCCCGGTGATGTACGATTCCGTCCGAGAATCCGTCGGGTTCGTAAATATTTTACTCGTTTGGCCGAATTCCACCAGCTCTCCCATCAAAAGAAACCCGGTGTAGTCGGAGGCCCGCGCGGCCTGCTGCATGTTGTGCGTCACGATCACGACGGTGTATTTTTCCTTCAGCTGATAGATCAACTCCTCGATCTTACCCGTCGCGATCGGATCCAGCGCGGAGCACGGCTCATCCATCAGCAGAACATCCGGCTTCACCGCGAGCGCGCGCGCGATGCAGAGCCGCTGCTGCTGGCCGCCGGAGAGGCTGGTTCCCGGCTCCCGAAGATGATCCTTCACCTCGTTCCACAGCGCGGCCAGCTTGAGACTCTCCTCCACCGCCGCGTCCAAAACCGCTCGATCCCGAACGCCGTTTAAGCGCAGGCCGGCCGCCACGTTGTCGTAGATCGTCATCGTTGGGAACGGATTCGGCTTCTGAAACACCATGCCGATCCGCCGCCGCACATCGACCGGATCCACCTTCTCGCCGTAGATGTTCCATCCCTCGAGCCAGACCTTTCCCTCGACGCGGGCGCTCGGAACAACCTCGTGCATCCGGTTCAAACAGCGGATGAACGTCGATTTCCCGCAGCCGGAGGGACCGATGATCGCGGTGGCTTTATGGCGGTAGATCTGCAGCGTGATGTTCTTCACCGCGTGATTCGAGCCGAACCAGGCGTTCAGCTTGTCCGCCATCAGCGCGACAACCTGCGGCGTTTCCTCGGAACCCTCGCTCTTATCCTCCACCACGAACCGTTTCAGCATCGTCGGCGCATTCATGTTACCACTCTCCGGCGCGGCAGCAACAGGCGCGTCCCCCCGTTCACCAATAAGAGCAGGAACATCAAAACGAGCGCCCCCGCCCAGGCCTGCCGGTGCCAATCGTCGTACGGCGCGATCGCGTAGGTGAAGATCATCACCGGCAAGGAGGAGGTCGGCTCCATCCACCCGTGGCTCCAGACCCGATTGTTGAACGCGGTGAACAGCAGCGGCGCCGTCTCCCCCGCCACCCGCGCGATGTCCAGAAGAATCCCCGTGAGCAGCCCCCGGATCGCCGCGGGAATCACGACGAACACGATCGTTTTCCATTCGTGCACCCCCAACGCATACGCGGCCTCCCGCACGGAGTTCGGAACGAGCTTCAGGAATTCCTCCGTGCTCCGAACCGCGATCGGAATCATCATAATCCCCAACGCCACGCCGCCGGCGAACGTGGAAAACTGCTTCATCGGCAGAACGATCAGCGTGTAGGCGAATATCCCCATCACGATCGACGGCACGCCGTTGAGCAGATCCGCCGCGTAGCGGACCCAGAACCCCAGCTTGTTATGCCCGAACTCGGAAAGATAAACGCCGGCAAAGAAACCGATCGGAACGCCGATCGCCGAAGCCAGAAGAAGAAGCTTGCCGGTCCCGACGATCGCGTTCGCCATCCCGCCGCCCGGCTCTCCGACCGGCTTCGGCAGATGGATGAAGAAATCGACGTTGACGGCCGAGATGCCGTGCCACGTGATGAAACCGAGGATGAAAAAGAGCGTAGAAACGGTTACCGCGGCGAAAACACCGGTCAGCGTGAATGCGGCCGCGTTAAAACAGCGGCGCACGGTGGAGTAGGGTATCCCGCGCCCGCTCACGCCGGATGCTCCATCCGGCTCAGCATCAGCCGCGCAATCCCGTTCACGATGAACGTGACCGCGAAAAGAACCAACCCGATCTCGATCAGCGTGTGGATGTACAAATCGTACGTCGCCTCGGTGAACTCGTTGGCGAGAACAGCGGCCATCGTGTAGCCGGGCTTAAACAGAGAAGCCGAAATCTCCGGCACGTTGCCGATCACCATCGTGACCGCCATCGTCTCCCCCAGCGCGCGGGCCAGAGCGAGAAAGATCGACCCGATAATTCCGGAGCGGGCGTACGGGAGCAGAACAGTCCAGACCGACTCCCAATGGGTAGCCCCCACCGCCAGCGCGGCCTCTCTCTGAGAACGGGGAACCGTTAGCAGAACCTCCCGCGAAACGACCGTGATGAAAGGAACGATCATCGCGGCGAGGATCAAGCCGGCGGTAAACAGCCCGACGCCGTAAGGAGTCCCCTCAAAAAGAGGAAACCACCCCAGCACGGCCGAGACGGAGGGACTCACGACGGTGCGGACCCACGGCACCACCACGAAGACGCCGATCAGCCCGTAGATCACGCTGGGGATCGCGGCCAGAAGCTCAACCAAAAAAGAGAGAAACTCTGAAATCCGCGGCGAGGCCAGCTCGGCGAGAAAGATCGCGGTCCCGATTCCCAGCGGCACCGCGATCAGAAGGCCGACCGCGGAGGTGACCAGCGTGCCGTAGATAAAAGGAAGCGCGCCGAACTTAACGGCCACCGGGTCCCACGTCCGGCCCCAGAGGAACGCCCAGCCAAACTCTTTCATCGCCAATCTCGAGTTCCAAACAAGGGACCCGGCCAATACCAGAACAATCCCAACCACCGCCAGCGCGAACCCGAGGGTCACGCGGCGGAACAGCAAATCCCCCCAATTAAGGGAGCTGGATCTGCGCAATGGCCTCCTCCTCTAAACGAATCACCTCCTGGGGCAGCGGCGCATAACCCAAAGGCTCTGTGTATTTCTGCCCATCGGTAAGCATCCACCTCAGGAATTTGATCAGGGCTTCCCCTTTTATCCTATCGGTCTGCTGTTGATAAACCAAAAGCCATGTGAAGCTGGCAACGGGATAAACATCCTGGCCGGGAGAATTTACGATGGATACTCGAAAATCCTCCGGCATCTTTGCGGAGGCGGCCGCATGGGTGATTGTTTGTGCCGTACACTCGACAAATTGACCGGCACGATTCTGCACATTACCGTAAAGAATCTTGTTGTTCGTGGCATATCCCAGCTCCGCATAACCGATGGAGTAAGGGGTTTGCTTGACCAAGCCGGCCACCCCCTCATTCCCCTTGCCGCCTAAACCAACAGGCCAGTTGACCGACGTTGATTTACCCACTTTTGCCTTCCACGTAGGGCTCGCGGAAGAAAGGAAATCGGTCCAGATATACGTCGTTCCGGAACCGTCCGACCGGTGCACCACCAGGATCGGCTTGTTCGGAAGAGAAACCCCCGGATTGGCCTTAGCAATTTCAGCATTGTTCCACGTTGTGATGTTTCCGAGAAAAATTCCAGCCAAAGCCGCCTGGGTAAAATTGAGTTTCTCTGAAACTTCCGGAATGTTATAGATGGGAACAACTCCACCCAGAACAGTCGGAAAATGCAGCAATTTACCCGGTGCGGTGGAGAGCTGCTCATCGGTCATGGGGCCGTCGCTGGCTCCAAAATCCACCGTTTGAGCGGTGATCTGCCGGATCCCGCCGCCGGAGCCGATCGATTGGTAATTGAAATTCACCGATACATCCTGCTTGGCATACTCGGAAAACCATTTCGAATAGATCGGATAGGGAAACGTCGCCCCCGCTCCGTTGACAAGCAGCATCTTTGCAAACGCAGAGGTCCCCGTTGCCAGCAGAATCCCCGCAATCCACGGCGTGAGGAAACGAAACTTTCGCATCTTAAAACCTCCTTTAACAGGTTATCTCTTTTTATGCACGTGAATCGTGATGGTTTTGTCAGTTTTTTGTAAGGCCGCTGCTCCGGACGTTAAAACACCGTCTGGACGTCGGCCTGCAGCGTGTCGTTGTGGTTCTGCGATCCGATGATTTCGTCGGTCCGGAAATATTTAAGGCCCACGCTTGCCCATTTGTTGAGCCCCACCTGGGCGCCGAAGATATGGCCGAAATGATTGGTACCACCGGCGCCGAAATCAGAATCGGTCAAAGGCCCGAAGACGGCATTGGATTCCAGCCGCTTGAAATAATAAAAACCTTTCAAGCTGCCGAGCTTTTCCGTGACCTTCCCAACTTCTACGCCGGCTTGCCAGCCGCCAATGTTATCGATCTTGCCAATCGCGCTGTCGGCAGAGGACTGGGCAACATTCCAGACCGCATCCCCAACAAACACCACCGGCTGCCCCAGCACATCGGGAATCGTTAATCGTCCGAGAATATCCAACTCGTTGTAGTCGAAAACCCATTTCCCGCCGGAGGTGGTATTCCCCGCGGCCCCTGCGGATGCGGTGGTGACGCTGGCAACGGTGTTCCCTTTAATTTCGCCGAAGTCATAGTAGGCGACGGACGGCTGGAAGGTCATCCCCTCAAACGGCAGATCGATGTTCGCGCCGCCCTGGATTCCCCAAACCGAGGGATGACCCTTTTTCGCATTGTTGATCTCGCCTAAAGCAAACGCCCCCGCGTTGACAAACGGCTGAACCGGCAGCCATTCCTTTAAGACCGGCAGCGGCTCCGGACTTTTCAATTGCACGGCGGCGCCTTCCGGCGTCGTATCCGGATCCCACACCAAATCGGTGTAGAGAAAAGGATTATCCATCTTTCCGCCGATCATGCTGACCCATTGCTGCGGCGTATATTTGGCGTAGGCCTTATCGATAAAAATGGCCTTTTTGTCGAAGGTGTTGGTGAAACTCTGATTCGGGGCGATGGGATCGCCGCTGGTTCCCGTTCCAAGCCGAACACCAATCTCCAAAGGATCCATCGGCTTCGCGGTGAATCCAAACCGTAAACGGAATCTTTCCCGATTTCGATTCGGCGTATCAGCGCCCGATGAGGAGGTATCTCGGAACTGCGTCTCGTGCCGTAGGCGCAGATCGCCGCTCCACTTGACGGTGCTGAGCCAGCTGCCGCCAGGCATCTTGCTGGCAGTCTCCTTCACATCCGCTTCCTGCGCGGTCGCTCTCTCCTTGGATCCGCCGGCCGCCTCGTTGCGCACCTCCTGTGCTTCACTGACCGTCAGGATTCCCTTCTCCACCAGCTTATTCAGCAGCGCGTCCGTCTCGGACGATGCCTGCGCCAAACCGGTTTGGAGAAGCACCGCTGCGGCCAAAACAACCGACAAAAACGCTCCACGTTTTGAATACATATCGGGGAAACCTCCTTTTTTCTTGTTGTTTATCTTTTGTCTTTTTCGTTTTATTGAACACAAGGATACGCGACAGGGGTGAAGAAGCGATGAAGGCACTGTAAGAACTCTGTAAGGGCCTGCGGGCGGGTACTGCGGAGCTTAAGCGAGAGGAAAAAGCAGCGTGAATCGGGAGCCGCGGCCGTGTTCGCTTTCCACCCTCACCGAACCGCCGTGGGATTCCATCACATGCTTGACGATCGACAACCCTAAACCGGTGCCGCCGGTCTCGCTCGAGCGGGCTTTGTCCACCCGGTAGAACCGCTCGAACAGGCGGGGCAGATCGGCCGGCGGGATGCCGATGCCGGTGTCCTCCACCTCCATCGCACAGCTCCCTTCCTTAATAGAGGTGCGGACGACCACCCGGCCTCCGGGCCTGTTGTACTTGATCCCGTTGTCCAGAAGGTTCCCCAACGCCTGGCTGAGCTGTTCCGGGTCGGCGTTCAAGGTATCCGGCGCCGATCCGGATTCCAGCCGGATTGAAACCTGCGCCGTCTTCGCGTCGGCCTTGTGCCGATCGATCTCCCGCTTGAGGAAATCGATCAAGCGGATCGGCTCCCGCGCGGGCATCGTCTGTTTCGACTCCACGCGCGCGAGAACCAGCAGATCCTCCACGAGCCG
>Ga0209515_10005524_pt1 | contig 16301 bp, 20 predicted proteins | sample Subgroupgradi54m_FD_187454 | JGI IMG/M metagenome (GOLD analysis project Ga0209515, IMG submission 187454) | Subsurface groundwater microbial communities from S. Glens Falls, New York, USA - GMW60B uncontaminated upgradient, 5.4 m (SPAdes)... ...
TTCGTCGGATTGCGCCAGCCTTTGGCGAACGTTGGCGCAATCCGTCCGAAAACGCTTTGTGGACGAATCTCGCCGCGTTTTGTGGCGGATGGGGGAGGACTTCCGCCAGAATGCTCGGCGGATCCGCCGCAGAGTTTGGCGGAAAGGTGGGGGGATCGAGTGCGATAAACCCCCATCCTAACCTTCCCCCATAAAGGGGGAAGGAATTAATGGAGTTCTTAGTTAACATTAACTTCCTGTGTACGTCGCGAAAGAGCTCTCGGTTTCCCAAAGCGTTACCCGGGTGACCGGTAATTTTTTGGAACGGGCGTAATCGTAAATCAATTTTGCGATAGACTCCGCCGTTGGATTTTCATTCATCACGTAAAAACGCTCTTTTTTTTCTTTCAGGAGCGGAATCAAAGGATCGTCTTTTCTGAGCAACATGGTGTGATCCAATGTTTGATCAATCCAGTCTTTGATCACGGTTCGGATATCGCTGAAATCAACGACCATTCCCCGTTCATCCAGCTCTTCCCGCTGAAGTTCAACTTCCACTTTCCCGTTGTGACCGTGGAGATGCCGGCAAGCGCCTTCATAATTCATGAGGCGGTGTCCGTAACAAAAGTAGATTTCTTTGGTAACAGCGTACATTGAGGAGAATCTTAATCTCTTATTGCAGGACGGTCAAGTAGGGGCGTGAGCTCTGGCGAGGATTTCCTTGGCATGTTTCAACGCTTCATTCACATGAATCAGGAAAGCGTCTTTTCCGATTAATTGATAAAGCCCAGATTTCTTAAGCGCGTTGAGCGGCTGTTCCTGAATCCCGGCAATCAGCAGCTTGATCTTACTATGGTGGGACCTATTATAAAACTCCCGAAACGATTGAAGGCCTGTTGAATCCATAATCGGAACATGGTCTAGTTTCAAAATCCGGACCTTCGGCTGTTTGGCGACAATCCGGGTCGCCTCCTCAAACTTGTGCGCGGCCCCGAAGAAAAACGGGCCTATGATTTCATAAATTTCAACGCCTTCTGGGATTTTTACTTTAGACCTCGCGCTTCTGCGGTCAATCAACTCTTCCTCAATTTCATTCTCAAAAATGTGGACGGCACTGATTCTGGACATTCGGTGCATAAAAATAAAAGCGGAAAAGACGACACCCACTTCAATGGCTACCGTCAGATCGATTAAAACAGTCAGAAAAAAAGTAACAAGCAGGACGGCGACGCCGCTTCGCGGACCTTTGATTTCATCGATAAACGACCGCCATTCACTCATGTTGTAAGCCACCACCGTTAAAATTCCGGCAAGGCACGAAAGCGGAATCAGCTTCGCCCATTTTCCGAAAAATAAAACGATCACCAAAACCGTAATCGCGTGAACGATGCCGGCAACCGGCGTTCTGCCGCCATTTTTAATATTGGTCACGGTGCGGGCCAGCGCGCCGGTAGCGGGAATCCCGCCAAATGCGCCGGAGCAAACATTCGCGATTCCCTGCGCGATCAATTCCATGTTTGACCGATGCCTTCCGCCGATCATTCCGTCCGAAACAACGGCCGAAAGCAGCGACTCGATCCCACACAGCAGCGCGATCGTAAATGCCGGCTGAATCATTTTCTGAATGACCTCAAAACTTAAATTCGGAAATTGAGGAACCGGAAATGAATTCGGCAGATCGCCGAATTTGGATCCGATGGTTTCGACCGGCAACCGAAAAAATTGGACCACGAAGGAAAAAAGAATTAAAGCAATTAAAGAACCCGGAATTTTCCTGGAGACTCTCGGCCAATAAACGATGATGAGGACGGTTGTGGCGGAAATGATGAAGGAGTAAAGATTAATTGAATGGAGATGGGTTAAAAAAAGTTCCCACTTATCCAGAAATTCCACAGGAACCGAACCGACGTTAAGGCCCAGGAAGTCTTTCACCTGTGAAGAAAAAATAATGACCGCAATCCCGCTCGTAAATCCGACAATCACCGGATAGGGAATAAATTTAATCATCGAACCAAAACCGGCCGCGCCCATAATGATGAGTAAAATTCCGGCCAGAATCGTGGCAATAATCAAGCCGCTGACACCGTAATTGTGAACAACGCTGTAAACGACGACAATAAAAGCGCCGGTCGGACCGCCGATTTGAACACGACTTCCGCCCAGTAAAGAAACTAAAAATCCGGCGACAATGACGGTGAGAAGACCTTTTTCGGGGGTGACTCCTGAAGCAATTCCAAAGGCGATGCCCAGCGGAATTGCGACAACACCGACAATGATTCCAGCGAACAAATCGGAAACGAATGCTTCCTTAGAATAACCCTTGAGGGTGGTGAAAAGTTTAGGAAGGAGAATCATCTAACCACATTAAAACTTATAACGTGTCTGAGTCTGGATATTATCGCTAAAATTTGCATCCATGTTTCGCGAAGAAGGTGCGGAGTTTGAAGCGGGAGGAGAGCTGGAATTTGAATTTGAGCCGTATTTGTAATCCATTTTCAAACTGTCCCGAAACGGATTGAGTTGGAATTTTTCGCCTTTAAAATAATCGGGGTGGTGAATTTCAACATTTTTAGGCCGGTGCTGATAACCGGGTGGAATGTCTTTAACCGTTTCAATCTTTCCGTCCTGATGGTGAATGGTTACTTGAGGATCATGCGCCAGATGCGGCCACAGAATACCGCTCTGGATCATGTTTTCACTCAAACCCACGCTGTCGGTGCCGTCCGGAATTTTATCCGTGCTGCCGCCCTGAATCACCGTGGTTTTAATGACTTTTCCGTCACTGTCTTTATATGCGACCTGAATTCCTAATTGGCTTGTGTTTTGGATGGTTCCCGGCGGCTGGTCTGTTTTGTCGAACTCTTGTTTTGGTTCCTCTGGTTTTGTGTTCGTCGCAATTTTGACGTGATTATCACCCATCTTCAATTGACCTGAAGGCTGCGCGGATTGGTCAGCGAGTTTTGGCGTTTCTGTTTTTGTGGTCTGTGGCGTCGGCTGCACAGGAATCGGAGAATTCATTTGCACTACCGTTTGCGACGGAACTTGAGTCGGTTGATCAAAAATTAATTTGTCGCCGTAGCCTTTGAGCGTGCCGTTATTTTTATCACCGGTCTTCACATCGACTTTAATGTCTTCACCGGGCCTTGTGCCCTTGGCCCATTCGCCATGGGTTTCACGCGAGAGTTTTACTTTTTCAATTCCTCCAGGCAACTCTTTGGACTCGCCTGGATTCAGATGGGTTTCCTGATAATCACCTTTTTCACCTTTATATTCAATCCGGACGGGAACATTTCCGGCATTGGTAGCGGTCGTGGTTTCAGCCCAAAGCGGAAAGCTTGAGGAAAGAAGAAAACAAAAAAAGATTATGAATTGCTTCATCGAAACTCCAACTACTTTCCAATCTTAATCCTCTTCGGTTATTTTTGCAATGGCGTTTTTGGTTTTCTTTTACAAGCTTCCAATCCTGACAATTTCTCGCTATACTACCTAACTTATGGCGAAAACATTGTTCGAAAAAATTTGGCAGCGACACGTTGTTTCTGTTCTTTTTGATGGAACAACGCTTCTCTATATTGACCGCCACTTAATTCACGAGGTTACCAGCCCGCAGGCCTTTGAAGGCCTGCGTCTTTCAAAACGAAAAGTCAGACGGCCGGAACTCACCTTCGCCACAATGGATCATAATGTTCCAACGGATGACCGGACCGTCATCAAAGATCCGATCTCAAAAGCGCAGGTCGAAGCTTTGACTAAAAATTGCAAGGAATTCGGCATTACACTTTATGATTTAAAAAGCGATCTCCAGGGAATTGTTCACATCATCGGACCCGAACTGGGCTTCACCTTGCCGGGCACGACCATCGTTTGCGGCGATTCCCATACCTCAACCCATGGCGCGTTTGGAACCCTGGCGTTTGGAATCGGAACTTCTGAAGTGGAGCATGTTCTGGCCACCCAATGCCTATCCCAGAAACGTCCCAAAACCTTCAAAGTTGAATTTACCGGACAGTTAAAACCCTGGGTCACCGCCAAAGACATGATTCTCAAAATGATCGGGCTTATCGGAACAGCTGGTGGGACCGGTTACGTTCTTGAATATTGCGGGAGCGCGGTAAAAAGTCTTTCGATGGAAGCGCGGATGACGATGTGCAATATGAGCATTGAAGCCGGCGCACGTGCAGGAATGATTGCGCCAGACGAAACGACCTTTCAATATATCGCTCAAGGAAACCGGCCTTACGCGCCGAAAGGAAAAAATTTTGATGAGTCCGTAAAATTTTGGCGAACCTTGGCAACGGATCCCGACGCCAAATACGACCGGACTTTGACGATTGATGCTTCACAAATCGCACCGCAAGTGACTTGGGGAACCAATCCCGGAATGGTGCTCGATGTTACCGAACGTATTCCGGAGCCGGACAAAGTTCCCGGCTACAGCCGAAAAGATGTGGAACAAGCACTTCAATACATGGGCCTTAAACCGGGCACACCCATCACCGACATTAAAATTGATACTGTGTTCATTGGAAGCTGTACAAACGCACGGATTGAAGATCTGCGTTCCGCCGCAAAGATTTTCAAAGGAAAAAAAGTCGCGCCCAAAGTGCGTGTGCTTATCGTTCCCGGTTCCCAACAAGTGAGGAAGCAGGCGGAAACCGAAGGACTTAACCAAATTTTTGAAGCCGCCGGCTGCGAGTGGCGTCAATCCGGATGCAGTATGTGCCTCGCCATGAATCCGGACCAATTGCAACCCGGCGAGCGCAGCGCCTCCACGTCAAACCGGAATTTCGAAGGTCGTCAAGGAAAAGGCGGAAGAACTCATCTGGTCAGTCCCGAAATGGCGGCAGCTGCGGCGATCGCCGGCCACTTTGTCGATATTCGAATCTGGAAATAAAAATTTCCGACCAAACTGTAGGGGCTGGGTCACCCAGCCCTGGGCGCGGTTTCCGCGCCCCTACAATATTATAATCATGCAATTTAATTGGAGAAAATATGGAATCGTTTAAAACTCATCGGGGACTCCTTGCAGTGCTGGACCGCGCCAACGTCGACACGGACCAAATTATTCCGAAACAATTTTTAAAATCCATTAAACGAACGGGATTTGAATCAAATTTATTTCATGACTGGCGTTATTTAGCGGATGGAAAACCAAATCTGGATTTTGAACTCAACCAGCCGCGGTTTAAAAACGCCACGATTTTGGTCGCCCGGAATAATTTCGGGTGCGGTTCCAGCCGAGAACATGCCGTCTGGGCCATTCAACAATATGGATTTAAAGCTGTGATTGCCCCGTTCAAGGAACAGGGCACAAGCTGCGTTCCCGCTTTCGCCGATATCTTTCGAAACAACGGCACGAAAAACGGGCTCTTAACGGTCGAACTGAAAGAATCTGAAGTGGAAGAAATTTTTCAAATGGTAAACCGGTACCAAGGCCTTGAAGCCACGGTCGATCTGGAACATCAGTGCCTGACGCTTCACCTCGCGGAAGAAATCTCGTTTCATTTTGACATCGATTCATCCATTAAAGAAGATCTCATCCGCGGCCTTGATGAAATTGAGCAAACACTTCACGCTCAGGACAAAATTACTTCATTTGAATCCAGTCACAACACCCAACTACCCAAACATCGGGTCTGAGAAAAGTGTCATCCTGAGGCGAAGCCGAAGGATCTCAAGGTTGAGGTTGGGATTCTTCGCTACGCTCAGAATGACAAGCACTATTACCTCGCAATGACTAAAGTATTACTGGGGTTGGTTTTGGTTCTTTAAGGTATTTTTGTATTCCTTATGCTCGGAATGCTGTTCTTCGTGGTGGGCCTTATTTTCCGATTTTTGTTGGGCCATATGGTCTTTAATCGCCCGCTTCTTCTGTTCTTGAGTCAGGGATGAATCATTTGCGATCTTCTCAAAGAAAGCCATATTTGTACTGTGCCGCTGATCGCGGAACGAAACGTTTTCTTGATGTTGATTTTCCAAAAAATTAATTAAATCTGTTTTTTCCGCTTCGGTTAGTTTTTTATTCTCGGCCAGCTTGTCTTTCAAAAACGCCGTATTTTCGCTGTGGATCTTTTCTCGAAAAACTTTATTTTCACCAAATTGAGTTTCCCTGTGCTGGGTAATCGCCGCGGCCCGGTGTTCAGGCGGCAAATCTTTCAAACCATGTCTAAACTCTTTGTTTTCGGTTTTTTGCTCGGACCAAAACGCCTTTCTTTTTTCCTTCTGTCCCTGCCGGAATTCATGATGATCGCCGTGCTCGGCAAAGGCGGTATTGATACAAAACATAAAACTTAATACAAACAAAAACACTGTCATTCCCGCACGTCCGCCAAAAAGCGCGGCGAGATTCGTCCAGACGGATTTCGCCGGTTTTGTGGCGAACTTTAAGCGGGAATCTACATTTTTGGATCCCCGACTAAAACATTCGGGGATGACTTGCATTTTTTCAATTAGCTGTTTCACGTGGTTCTCCTTGTTGGTCATAGTTCATAACCCTGATTAGACGGAAACGCCGGAGGAAAGGTTCAGTCCTTTCTTAAGGTATTTTGAGTTCTTCGGTCGGCGAGAAAATCCGGATCTTTGCGTTCACATGGGCAGCCTGGGCTTTTGCATCGATTTTATCGCGAAGCTCTTGAGTCACTTCAAGTGAATCTTGATAATCCCAAAGCTTATCCTTTCCTTGAGCGTCACGCTTCATTCCAAATTTGATGATGACTGCTTTTTCCGTACCGTCAGCGGCTTGAAACCTCACATACCACTCACCGATAGGCCGGTTTTGAAAAACTTGATCGTATTGAGATTCATTCTTTAAGCAGTCGGCGAAAACATATTCTTCTTTCGGAACACGGACCAAGCTTGCACAAGTTGCCCTATCCTGTGTTTTGGCAATCATTAAATAATTGTTCCGGCTGGTCCTGCCTTGATAGGAATAAACGCTTTCCGATTCCAACACCGCGTAATAACGATTCGGTGCCGATGGTTGAATGGGCGGCTCAATTGATTTTTGAGGAATTATTTCAACCGGCATCGGTTTCACCACCTGCTTGGCATGATGAGCCAGAGGATTGATCCGAATTCCGGAAGCGCAACCGGATACAATAAGACCAACTAAAAAAATGAAATAAAATTTTTTCATATACTTCTCGCGGGTTGAGAAATAACTTGGCCGCCTATGCGTTCCATTATTTCCAGCCGGTTAATGCGCTCCGGCGTGGGAGGATGCGTACTCATAAACGGAATGGAGTGTCCGGAACCGTAAAGATTATTTAATTTAATTAAAAAACGCCTCAGCCCGTTGGTCGGCATGCCCAAACGGCGAAGCAATTGATAAGCAAGCGCATCTGCTTCCAATTCATCTTCACGGCCGTACTGCATGAGGAAACCTCCTCCCGCTAATTGAAACGTAATCGTTCGAAATTGGTTTTTATTGTCTCTGAAAATGAGTCCTGATAACTGTTCAATTCCGTAAGCGCACAAAAGAGACTTGGTGGGATGGCGTTCGTACATGTGTCCGATTTTGTGGGCCAATACACCGGCCGGTTGGTTGTCATCGTCCACAAAACTTAAAAGACCTGTATGGACATAAATCCCGCCGCCGGGAATTGAAAAGGCGTTGGGCGTTTTGTCTTGCACGACATAAAATTGGTAATCAAACGGATGCGGCAGGAGCGCGTTTTCTAACAACTTTCCCAACCGTCTAACACGGAGATTCAAACCGGGATTCGAAACGATCCGCATTTCTTTGCGAATCTCTCCGGCGACTTGATCTCCCAGCACTTTTTCTTGTTCAACCGAAATGACATTAAAGTCCTGAATCAGCGGATTGACATACGCACACCCGGAGAACATCGATATCAAAGCTAATATCAATCCAGCTAATTTCATAAGAATCGTTTCAATTAAAATTTGAGTTCTGCAAATTTCCCCTCTTCACTCTGGGGAGAAGGAATCGTGTGAAAAAGCGCAGAACTCAAGTTAAAATTTAGGGGCGTGGTTCTCACGTTTAGATAGCATCATGTCACGAGACCGGACCGGAGTCAGATCTTTTAAAACACTTTCGATGGGTGGGTTCTCTTCGGATAAAGTAGACGGCTCGACCGTATTCATTCCACCGCCAAATATCTCGCATCCAGAAAACCCGATTGTTGAAATCAAAAGACAAAGAATGGAAAGATAGTTTGTTCTTTTCATTATGCCCTCTGTTGGTTGTGAGACCTTACTTAAATTAAAGCTGCCTGCGGTTTATTTTTTACTTTTCTTTTAATTCAACGACAAGAGCGTGAAACTCTGTTGATCCGGTGTTGGTGGTTGAATGAGTTTGTGCCTCCAGCCAAAGCACTTGGCCTTCTTTTGGCTGCACCACTTGACCAGTCCCATCCTTTGTGATTTGTAATGTAGCATCGCTCATGGCGTAAACAAAGTGATTGGGATGAGAATGTTCCGGTACATTCTCTCCCGGCGGAATTCTTAGATCCATCACTCGGACTTGATCATTTTCAAAAAGTTTTTTGTACAGCTTGGGTGCCACTTCCAGCGGATCAGCTGAAAATACGGGCTGGGTGAAAAACACAAATGTTAACAGAACGAGCGTAATCGCCTTCTTCATAAACTACTCCTTTTGTAGACATTGAAAGACGCGGATAGGTTTAATTGAATTTTCTGGAAAACCGGAGAAATAGGCAAGAAAAATTTTGGATGGATTAAAAATTAAGAAAGAGTGGGAATTGGACCGCCAGCTGCCGGTTCCGGTCCGCCGGAGGGGCTGGCAGGGGTGGCGGCAAGCTGGGATTTAGAAACTCCTTGCTTGGTTTCTTGTGCACCTTCAACTTCTTGCTGAAATTCTTGCGCTGGTTGGGAAATTCCTTCTGGAACGGCATCTGTCATGCTGCTCATCATATCCATTTTGTCAAGGCGTCCCATTTCCATGTCGCCAGAAGGATTCGCGCTGGCAAATTCATCGTTCATAGTCGACTCGGCCGTTTTAGAATCAATTCCATTCCAGCTGCCTTCACCGGAGCCTTTTCGATTCGAGCCGCCGCCGGGGCCGTTTCCGTCTATGGGTTTTTTATTCCGATCGTCTTTTTGATCTGGTTTGTCCCCGGAATTTTTTTCATCCTGGTTTTCGGAGTTAGGAGAAGCTTCGCTATCCAAGGCTTTTTGCGTTTCCATCCCCGAAGATTGAGGAGGGGTAATGACTCCGGATTCATTTCCGGTTGAACTGTTTCCTTCTTCGACTACGTAAGATTGTTGTCCGGATGCGTCTGAGAATTGGACCGCGCTCTCAAAAACATCGAGCTGAGTATAAACTTTTTCTGCAAACAGGTAGACATAAAGTCCAAAGGAAGTACCGCGGACCGCTGCAACTGAAGTAGGAGTTTTGACCTGAAAAGCTGAACCTGCCGGAAGTTTTTTCACGTTGGCCCGGAGGCGGCCCAAAGCTAAGTAAGCCGAAAAATCGATTTTACTTTCATCCATTGAAAAATGGTTATAAGACCAAGTCGTATCTTTGCCGAGCTTCACACTGCCCGTATTTTCAATCACAATGCTCGCCGAACCGTCATTTCCCGTCTTAATTTGGTCCTCAGGATTAATCATTTCGCCGGCAGCGGCAGGATGTCCGTTAATTAAGACCGTTCCTTTCATTTCTTCAATGGAAACATTGGGCGCGGAAAAGGCGACAGGCAAAGCAGCTAGTGAGATCAAAAAGAAGAACAATAAGCTTTTCTTAAGCATGAGTAAAGTATAACGCTAAAATGATCCGGCTTCTAGGGTCCCTTAAATTTGTTTTTGAGATACTTTAGAAATTTAGTAAGTAAAGGAAACATCGCCGCCCACAATATGACGATCATACTGAAATTGGCCGAGCGCCCCGGCGTGAAAATCGTGCACCTTGGAAAAGGTGTAATGGATTCTAAATTCGATATACCGGGTAATCGGCCGAATCAGCTTAACATCTAAATCGTAGTGCATGTCGTGCCGGTTAATGATCGGCGCGAAATTATAATGGTTGTCATTCAGGACTGAAAGAGAAGTTTCTCCCCTAATTTTTTCGATCAAATGAGACTTCAAGATTACCCTGACCGCATGGACTCGGGCGTCGAAATTATCGCCTTCCGTTTGATTGTATCCGAATTCATAAGCTGTCGAGATTGATCTTTTTTTGCCAGAAAAATAAAGCGTGTTTATAATGCCCGTCGTGTTGTACCAGCCGTCACGGGAGGAAATTCCTTCGTCGAAACCTTTGTCTCGAAAATCAATCAGCGACAGACTGTTGTATAAAGAAAGCATCATATGGTCCAAAAGCTCAACGGAAATCCAGTTCAGAAGTGTATTGGCGCTTGAAAACGTATGTGTATCCAAAGTTCCATGAGAAAAACTATATTGAGTACCCATCGCTATTTGATGCCTGAACAATTCCGTAAAATAGGAAAAATAAGTTTGAAGCACGTGGTTCCGGTAATTAAATTCTTCCAAATTGTCGCTGTGGAAACTTTGTGAAAATGAATAGCCGAGGCCGGCTCTCATGGCAGTACTGCGAAAAAAATCATACGTACCGCCGCTTCGAACGGTAAACCGGTTGGCGTTCCGATCGCCTCCCGCTTTAAAAATTTTGACTGAAGATTGGAGGGAGACGTTGTCATCATATTCATATCCATAAGATCCATACACTTTCCAAAGCCGGTCTTTCCTCTGCTCGCCAACAAGCTTCGCTTCGATAACTCCGAGCGCGCGCTGGGCTTTTTCTTCGTAATAACCGAGTTCATCCGGATTTTCAACAATGAGGCGCAGCTGTTCCTTGGCCGCTTCTCTTTTCTGTTCCCGATAATCGATCAGGGCAAGGTAATAGCGGCTTTGCGGGTCGAGCGGATTTAATTTGAGCGCTTTTTTAAGCCACTTGCGGCTTTCTGATTTTTTTCTCATTTTCAGCAAAATGATTCCTTTGATTTTATATAAATAAGGATCCTTTTTCCGAAGTTTGAGAAGCCGGTCGATTTCGGCAAGAGCTTGCTCATATTTTTTTGCTTTGAGTGCTTGGGCGCCGCCAGAATCGAAGAACAGCGCTTCTGAAGTTTTTTCCCGCGCGGCGTTCGCATAAGGCGTGAGGAAAGTTAACAACGCGAGAAAACCCAATAAAATAGCTGTCATTCTGAGGCGAAGCCGAAGGATCTCAGAGCTGAGATTCTTCGCTTCGCTCAGAATGACATAAATATGCGGTTTCAAGTTACGCTCCCAAAAGCGGTGCGAGTGACCTTTATGCACACCACGGTTAAATCATCATGCTGTTGAGCCCCTTTTTCAAATTTTTGAATTTCCTGATTCAAACGTTCGATGATCATTTGAGGGGAAAGTTTCTCCGATTCGGTAATAATACTTTTGATCCGCTCACTTCCAAAAAGCTCTCTTTTCTTATTCATCGCTTCCCTGACCCCATCGCTAATCAAAATCAAAATATCGCCGACCTCTACAGGTTCGCTTTTTTCCTCAAACCGGCCGAGCACGTCAATTCCGAGCGGCGGTCCTTCAAGGGTTGAAACCAAACGGACGGCGCCGGACTTCCTTTGATACCAATAAAGCGGCTCATGTCCGGCACTTGCAAATGTCAGCTTCTTCTCCTTTAAATCGACCACAAGATATAAAAGGGTTAGGAACAGACCGTTTGAGCGTTCCTGGATAAACTTAATATTGAGCCGCCGGAAAACTTGGCCGGGACTGTCGAGATCGGTTTCACGCCGGAATTCGCTCAGCGATTTGGCCATAAACAGCGCAGCGGGAATTCCTTTGCCGGAAACATCGCCGATGACAATCCCGCACCTTGATTCGCCTAAAGGAATGACGTCGTAAAAATCTCCTCCCACCTGACGCGCGGGCAAGTTGACGGCGGCGATTTCCAGCCCAGGCATTTTTGGGATTTCAGCGGGGAGCATATTATTTTGAATGGTCGCCGCTAACACGAGCTCTCTTGAAAATACTTCGCGCTCAATTTTGATCTGGACAAATTGAAATAGCGTTGCGCTTCCATAAAGAAAGGTGGCAGCCAGCATGAAGCCAAAAAAAGGAATCCAAAGGCCCGTATATTGAAACAGGACTTGGCTGAGCTCGAAAAAAATAAAAAGTGCGGCGGTGGTATATAAAAAGGCACGGAGCGGGCTTTTGTGAATACTCAAACGCAAAATGAACAGTGAAAATAAAAAAAGAAGCAGCCAATCATAGAGCCAGCTTAAACGGCGGATTAATTTGCCGGTCAAGAAAGTATGGACTGCGCTGGCTTGTATTCCGATTCCTGGATATAAGGGTGAAAAGACGGTCGGTTTCAAGTCGAGTGCCGTGCCGGTTGCCGTAAAGCCGACCAAAACAATTTTGCCCCGGAGTGAATCTAAAAAAGATTGAACGGATGGATCTTCAAAATGCTCAACGATATCAATGAATGAAATCCGCCTGAAAAATGTATACGGACCGGGAAAATTAATCCACACAGGCGAACTGGACGAAAACGTTTTGCCAAAATGACGTTTGGCAATCAATTGGCTGGCATGTTCATATTTTAAATGATTCGGCAGAATTTGTCGTACATGGCCGTCGGCATCTGAAATTAAATTCACGTAGCCGATGCCCAGCGCGTTGGCTTCGAACATGGTGAGCGGAAAAACGGCGCTTTGTTCACTAAATTGACTCGGATCTCTGCCGAAAAAATAAAAGGGCAGGATAACGTTACCGGCTTTTTTGATTTCCTCCGAAAAGGCTTGGTCTTGAACCGGATCTGAGGTTTCAGAAAAAAGTACGTCGTAAAAAATAACGCTCGGATGTTTTGCGGACAAAATTTTTAAGATGTCACTATGGTGGCTCCGTGGCCATGGCCAACTGCCCATTTTGAGTACGCTTTCGTCATCAATGTCCACAATCGCAATGTCCGGATGTGGAAACTCAGGGCCTCTGATTTGAATGTAAAGATCTAAAATCCGGCGTTCCAAAAGATCAAAAGAAGGAATGAAATGAAGACACGAGATGAGAAAACTAGCGATGAAGGCGAAGCCGATTTGACTGACGAAGGCTGAACGGTCTTGTCTGGACAAGATTAAACCAAAAGTGATAATGCTTCTTTTTCGTTTGTCGCCAAAGGAAAAACCGAATCCAATTTTGAAATTCGGAAAATGTCGCGGACTCCTTCGTTCAAATTGAAAAATGCGATTTTGCCTCCGTAACTTTTGGTGGACTGAAGGACTCCGACAAAAGCCGCTAAACCAGAACTGTCGATATAACTGACTTTTTTCAGATCAATTAAAATTTTGGGTGAACGCCGGGCGGTCAATTTCTGAAGTTCTTGCCTCAAATCCGCCGCCGTTTGGAAATCTACTTCCCCTTGAAGAACCACGTTATCCGCTTCCGCGCTGCTCTTAATTTGAACTTTCATTTTGCGCCTCGCTTGTACTTAATGAGCGTCAGTTCATTTCCCCTGGCATGAGCGTTATTATACTTAAGTTCGTCCATGAATGTCTTAATAAAATAGATCCCAAGGCCATGCGGTTTTCTCCGAGGCAGTTTTGGTGATTTTATCTTTTTGAGCTTAAATTTTTTGCCATAATCCCGGATTTTAAAAACAATCTTATCTTTCGATTCGATTGCTTCGATGCGTACCGGGCCGCACCTTGTTTTTCCGTAACTGTGCTGAATCGAATTCGTACAGGCCTCGCCCACAGCCATGACGAAACGCCATTTCTGTTTTTTGGGGAAATCGGATTTCGCCAGAAAGGACCTTAATTTTTTCCGGAGGGTCTTCAGCTGGCGGGTATCGCTTTGGATCGTGATTTTTTTGCGTCTCATCCCGTTAGAAATTTCCCTAAATGGCTCCCCTATTGTTAACTGAGGCAGATCCTGACTTTAGAATGAAATTGTATAACCTGGTACGAAAATGGTTTTCGTAACTATTTCTAACGGGACTCATAGAAGGCGAATGTGTTTGTTGTAAAATTCATCTGCTACTTTCAAAAATGCCTCGACAACTTTAGGATCAAATTTGCTTCCGGACATTTTTTTCACATAACCGATGGCCTCTTCTTTGGAAAGCGCGGGTTTGTACGGCCTGGCGGTGGCGAGTGCATCAAAGTAATCGGAAAGCGAAACAATTCGCGATTCAACCGGAATGGCCTCTCCTTTGAGGCTGTCCGGGTAACCGGAGCCGTCAAAATTTTCATGGTGGTTGCGGATCATCGGAATTAAATTCCAAAGCAAATGGCAATTGAGAACGATGAAGTGGCCTTTTTCCGGATGTTGGTTCATCCGCGCCCGTTCCTCGGGCGTAAAATTACCGGGTTTGTAGAGCACTTCGTCTCGGATTCCGATTTTTCCGATGTCGTGAAGAAGAGCGCCGCGGTAAAGAATGGTCAGCTGAGATTTGGAAAAACCAAGTTCCTTGCCAATTACGGCTGACAACTTGGCCACGCGTTCAGAATGGCCGCGCGTATACTCATCGCGTTCCTCGAGCGCACGGACTAAGACGAGCATCATTTCGATGAGCGCCTCGTCGCCGTGACCCACTTCGCCTAAAAATTTGTCTAGTTTATCGGATGAAGAGTATTTGGCTTTCATAGAAGAATCTATGATTCTTTATCGGCATTAAAGCTTAAATTTCCACCCGAATCTAACTCGATTGAGATCGCGATCGGCTGGCAGCAAACTTCGCAGTCATATGTAAAAGACTGCCTGCTGCCACCGGTAAAGTCAATGCGGGTGGAAATTTGGGCCAGACAGTAGGGGCAGGTGAAGAAATAGTCTTCCTCGGGAAGGCTCATGAGCCGCTGAGACGCAGGACTTCGTTCCACTGCGCATCGCTCACCGGCATAACGCTTAAGCGGCCCAGCCGGGCCAGTTCCCAGGATTTGAGCTTAGGGTCGGTTTTGATCAAGGACAAAGGGACCGGCTTCTTTAATGTCCGGACGGGCGCGATATCAATTACGGCCAGGTTTATTTTTTTGTCGGTATAAGGATCGCTCACCGCTTGAGCAACCCCGATAACAGATTTTTCGTCGCCGGTGTGATAAATAAAAATCTCATCGCCCTTCTTTACCGAACGGAGATGTTTCAGCGCGAGATGGTTGCTGACTCCGTCCCACGTTTCTGATTTCTTCGAGGCGAGATCGTTCCAAGAATAAATATCTGGATCGGTTTTAAAAAGCCAGCGGTTCATTTCAATTTCCGGGTAAGGTCACTCGTTCGTAAAATGATGTCCTAAAATAATAATGCCGATGATCACAGCGCCCATCACCGCGATTAAAACAGCGGCGGCGGCTATGTCCTTGGCGCGTTTGACAATCCGGGAATAATGCTGGCCGACGACTAAATCAGCCATAATTTCCAAAACGGTATTAAACGCTTCGGCAATCCATACCAGCACAATCGAAATCACAATCAAAGCAAATTCAACAGAACTGACCTTTAGCCACCAGGCAAGACCTAAAACAATAATCGTGGAAAGCACATGGACCCACGCGTTGTGCTCGGTCATCACCATATCAATTAAGCCGCGCACGGCATGAGATACGCTTTTAATCCGCGCTGTTAGAGAAAAAGGTTCTTTTCTTTTCATCCCGTTAGAAATTTCCCTAAATAGTTTCTCATATTGTTAATGAAAATGGATCTCGACTTAAAATTAAATTGTATAATATAAGATAAGACGCGTTGTCGGCGATTATTTCTAACGGGATCATAAAATTTCTTTTAACCGTTCGGCCGGGCGTGCCAAAATGGCTTTCGAACCCTTTTCGACAATGGGCCGTTGAATTAAATCCGGATGCTTGACCATTAAATCAATGATTTGATCGTCTGTTAATTTTTTTTGGCGAAGGTTCAATTCCTGATAAATCGGTTCTTTCGTCCGAATCAATTCGGATGTGGTAATTCCCATTTTTTTAATCAATTCTTTCAATTTATTTTTGGGGATTGCTTCCACATAATAATTGACCGCTTCAAAATCAACGCCGCTTTCTTTGAGCGCCGCGTGCACTTGACGACACGTGGTGCAAGTCGGTTTTACGTATACGGTAATTTTATTCATAATAATTCCTCTGTCATCCCCGAATGCCTCAGGACTAAGAATTCCTAATCTTAACCGCAGCAACGGAGATGGTTTCAAGAATCGTCCCGTTACAGCACTTACGCACTAGGCGTAAGCGCAAGCACTGGAGATATTCATCTCCCGTGCTTTAACACTCGCGCTTAATGCAGGCGCCAATGCGCCAGTACTAATCGTGGCAACTGTGGCGTTGTCTACGATTATGTGCGCGGAGCACTTCGCTGCGCGCTTTATGCGCGACCACTTTCAGAGAAGA
>Ga0209515_10005525_pt1 | contig 16297 bp, 7 predicted proteins | sample Subgroupgradi54m_FD_187454 | JGI IMG/M metagenome (GOLD analysis project Ga0209515, IMG submission 187454) | Subsurface groundwater microbial communities from S. Glens Falls, New York, USA - GMW60B uncontaminated upgradient, 5.4 m (SPAdes)... ...
GGGGTTCCATCGGCGGGCGGCGTCAGGGTCAAGTCGGACACTGGCTGCGACGCGGCCTGCGGAATCGCCTGGGGCATCATGATGAAGCCCGACTCAAGGTCAATCTCGTCTTCCGCGACCGCAGAAGCTATCCGGACCTTACTGAGAGGCACGAGGTACTTTCCGTCTGCGCCCAGCTCGGGAACTGTCCCTGCGATGTAGCCGAAGCCTCCCTCCTGCACGCCTCTAGTGATCGCCTTACGGATAACTGCGCTTGTCGTGAGCCTGGTGAAACCAAGAAATGAGTAGAACCCCTCGACAATCTCAGAAGTCCGGGCGCCCCGTTTGGGAGGTGTGCCCTCGCCGAGCTTGAAGAGCTCAATAATCTTTCCGGGCGTGAGCGTGGAGAAAACACGAGGCTGGACGGTCATCAGGAGCTCCATCATTCGCTCGTGGATCATCGCCTCCTTCTTCTCGTTCAGCGTGGTCTGAAGCGGGCGGCCTCCGACTGCAACGGTCTCGATTCCGATGCCGCCGCCCTCCGTACGTGGGAGCCAGACCTCTGTGTAGAGCTTCAGGAAGGCGGACTCCGTAGTCGCCTTCTCGGTCGACTCGCGCTCTCGAAGCTGGCTTCTTTGTTCATCCGTGAGGTTGTACTGCTTCGCCTTCGCCTTAACCTGCTCGGCCGCCACTAGATACCGCACTGACCGTCGGAGGCTCTCGACCTGATCGCCAGATGGAATAGCGAGCCCGAGGCCGTTTCGATACGCGCGAGGCTTGTCACCGTACTTCTCAAGGATCTCCTTGGCTTGGCTCTCCTGCGCAGCCTTCGGTTTTGCTGCGAACTCAGGAGGTAGGTAAGCGATCAGGAACGACGGGTCGTCATTCGGCACGCTTGCCGTCTTTTCGGGCCAGACAATTGCTGAGCGGTGACCCGCAAGTCGCCCCTCCAACATTTCTTTGATTCGACCGCGCACCCGACTTTCGTCTCGGGCCACACCATCGGCTTCTTGCTCGATAAGGAGCGTAACGTTCGGGTCCTTCTTGAAGCAGTAGCGGACTCCGTCGAAGTGTAGGTACAGGCATTGTTCCTTCAGTTCCTTCAGGCACGCCTGAGCCGTCGTGCTGTCCAGGTCAGGGCCGACGCACACACGCAGCAGCTCCTCCTCGCTGACGCCTGGTGGCAGAAGCTCCGCCTCACCGGCACCCTCGCGCCGAAGACCGCCGAACGAGTACATGAGAATCGCTGTGGCCAGTCGCGTCGCCGGGCGCTTGGTGGCTTCGGCAGGAACTTCCTTTGCGCGCCGCTCATCGACCAGCCGAGCGCGGGCGTTGGCGCCAACCAGATCGTGCTCCAAGACAGCCTGGAAATCCGCTTGCTGTCCTACCTCCTTGAAGAAGGCAAGCCGCACCTCGGCGTCGTGCATGGGGACATCGCCAGGCCCAAGGACCGCCCGGCTCTTTCCCTCGCGGTGGGAGGCTCTGAGGCAAGCCGCCAGGAACCGAAGCGCTCCGCGGGTGCGCTGAAAATCCGGGATTGCCGCCCACCTTTCCCGCATCAGGTCAATGAGCGCAGGGTGAAACGGGTAGGCGGCGCGAAGGCGGTTCCGCAGCACGAGGCCCTCTTCCTCAGCCTGCTGCTGCTCCGCGGCCGAGCGAGCATACGCCCGTCGCATCTGCGTGACGACCTCTTGATAAGCCGTGGCTGCTGGTGTGGCCTTCACTTCATCCGGGATCTTCGCTAGCAGGCGCCGCTGGATCACCGATAGAATTTCGTTTCCCTCGACTGGTTCGCGCCGCTGATCTTTGCGGGCGGCAAGGTGGTCCACTGTCTGCAACAGATTCACGTATTCCAGCGACTCCCTCTTGCTCGATTGCAGCGAGAACACGAGAGCCGTGTTCGGCGTGTTTCCCACAGCTGCTGTCAACCGTTGCACGAACGTCATGGTCTCATCGCGGAGCGTCGTCTGATGTACCTTTACGCCTCCGGCGCTGATCAAATAGTTCAACACTTCGTCAAGGAGGATCAGATTAGGCTCGTTGCCGAGAAGGGCGATGATTTCGTCAGCGCCAGGCGCAACGCGGTTCTCGTCCTGCGACTTGAGGTGCTCGTAGCCCTTCTTTCCCCCGAGTGACCACGCGATCCAACCCCACATCGTGCGGGCTCTGAAGTCCTCGCCTGGGATTGCCTTGCCGTTCGACGCGTCGAAGAACTGGCCATCAAAGACAGCTGTACGAACATTCGCCGGTTTAGCCAGCCCTTTCGCCTCCGGAAGGACGTCTAAGGCCTTGCGGTTTCTGGCGGCGTGGAGCAGTGCCGCGAGTGTGTGGGACTTACCACCGCCAAACGCTGTGACGAGCTTGAGAACACGATTGCCGCCGCCGCCGGAGAGTCGGGACAGAACATCTTCGAGCAGGGAGCGCAGTCCAATGGTCAGGTACGAGGCGCGAAAGAAGTGCTCAGGGTCCCGGTACACGGCCGGCACATTGGGGTTGCCGTCCGCCAGGGGCCCAAGGTCGAGTGCAAAGATGTCCTCCGAGAAGTTCTCGGACAACACGTCGGGATGCAAGGACACTTCTTCGATCCAGGGTCTGATCGGCGTGGCGCTCATCGGCGGCTCTCTTTCACAAAGTCGATGGGTTTCTGGCCCGTCTTCCGCTCCTGGCGTTCGACCGACGTCATCGCAGCATCCTCGATCAAGCTCCGCCAATTCGAGGTCAACTTGGTAAGTGCCGACAGTTCTGCAGTTGACGACACGTCGGCCAGTTCTCCGCCCTTCAGGACCGGCCCTGCAAGTGCCTGTGCCACTAGCCGCAGTTGCTCGCGATTGGGTTGGGCCTCTTGAAGAAATTTTGCCAACCGGGTTGGCGCATTTTCCATGAGCCACAGGACCCTGTGAAGCGCATCGACAGGCGCAACGGCCCCCCCTCCTTCGATCGGCAGGCCCAGCCTCTCGTCATCGCCGCGCTCGGTGAAATCAAGTAAACGGTACTTGCCCTTGTTCTTCGCGACCAACGCGCGCGTACCGCTCGATAATCCGCGCACACCTTCAAGCTCGACGTGTGTGCCATTGGCAAAGATGATCGCCTCGCCGGCATCGAGGTCGCCAGCCTTATAGGTGTACCGCCACAGGACGTAGAACCGCGTCGCCGCGTCCAAGCCCGCCAGGCTGTACTTGCTGTCACCACCGACCTCTTTCGACAATCGCTCCAGAATGCTCTCAAGCACCACCGTCTCGACTTCGGCGAGAAACCGCTCTGCAGGGACTTCTTCGCCATTGGCATACTCGACCCGCGCAAACCGAGTGAACGCCCGCAATCCTGCTCCAACGCACGCTATCAGCAGATCCGCCCCTGAAACCCCCATCTCCCATAACGTCGCTACTCGCTCACGCACAATTTGTTCGAGTTCGGGCCGCACCTCATCTTGATAGTTGCCAACCGCCGCGCCGTGCCGCTTCCTGGCAACGAGAAAAATGCTAGAAGCGAGAGCGGCGGTATCCATCGCGATCATTCGCCCTCTTCGTTCTGTATCGAGTGGCCATGCCTCGACGATCACAAAGCCCGCGAGCCTAAGGGCGTCGACCAAGGTTGACCATCCAAGAGTGGTTTTGTGAGCGTACACCGCCAGGAGATTGCCGTCGGGTTTCAAGACACGATTAGCTTCTTGAAATGCCGCCTGCATCATGCGCTCATAGCTCGCACGAGCGCGGTCTTCATCTCCTTCGTGTCGAGATGCATCAGCTACGGCTTCGCTCCTTTTTGGAGTTCCGATTCCTGCAAAATGTTCGGCGTGCTGATTGGAGAGAGAACGCTTGAGCCAAACATAGAAAAAATCTGAGAGGTCAGCATATGAAACGTTGTCGTAGTAGGGGGGATCGGTTATCACGGCATCAAAACAAGCGTCTGGCTGCGCAATCCTCGTAGCATCTCCACGGACTACATGTGCCGGTTCGGAACTCGCCGTCGCAGCGCCTTGAATCGTCGCTGGTATGTCGTTGAGAATCGAGATCCAGCTGGCCCCAGCCGGATTGAATGGATTCGTCTCCGCGGAGTCCCAAACCAACGGTAGCGCTTGGCGAGGGAAGGTATTCCTCACGCCCCGGCCGCCCGTGTAATTCCATGTGCACTGCAATGAGTTAAAGTCGGCCAGTTTGTCGATCATCACGGCGATATAGCTTTGAACGGCTGTCGCGATCTCCTTGTGGTGTACGGTGTCGCGAAGCTGTTGGCCTACCTGCGTGGCGAGATCACACAATGTCAACAGCGTCAGTTGCTGACGAGAGGAAAAGACCTGGCCCCAGGCCGTCACACCATAAAGGCGGGCCCAAAAGCTATTCTTTGCGTCGTCAACAATTGGCTCAGTCGGTACAGTTAGGCTGGTCCGTTCGCAGAGATTCGCGATACGACGCTGGATGGTCCTCTCGTCCGGTACGGCGCCGGAGACGGCATCGGCAGCGAGATAGACTTTACCCTGCTTACCGGGACGCGTGCAGGCGATTGCCATCAGTTGCGAAGCCATGCGACCGGCACAACCCTCAGCCTTAACGTATCTGCTGTCAGCGACCGTGCCGCAGATTTGGCAGGCCGCATTGCCGCGCCTGGACCCCGTTTCCGGATCGAAGCCGAGGGCCTTTTCCGACTGCGCCTCGACGACCTCGAATCGGACCTCTTTCTTGCCTTTTGCCGCAATGATCCTCAGGGCTGCGTACCTACCGTCCTTCTTGCACAGCCACGTTTGCTTCACTAGCGGGACGATGGCACGGCAGCGCGGGTTTTTGCACGTCACCGTGCGCGTCCACAAGTAGGCCACAGGCATGAGGTACCCCGGCGGAGCGCCTCTCGCGTCTTCGTCGAGCCAGCTCGCCTGGACGGCGCGCTTCTTTCCTTTAAAGTCTGGATCGCCGATGAGTGGGTACAGATCACCCAGCTCGGTTCTCGCCTTCGTCAGCACCCAGTTACCCCAGTAGCGGACTTCCTCGGCCAGTCCGCCCCATGTGGCTTCGCCGTCGGCGTTCTTCGCTCCGGTCATGCCACGGATGGTCACATCTGGCTTCCCATACTTCTGTGGATAGACCAGTGTGCAGAGTTCGATGATGTGGGCAACTGGATTGAGGTCGAGCGCGTAGGCCTCGCAGCCAAGCCGCAGCGCCTCCAGAGGTATTGCCCCACCCCCTGCAAACATATCCAGCACCCTAGGCCGGGGTATTCTCCCCTCCGCGACGTCTTCAGCACTGACCGTCTTGTGCATTTCGCGTGTAAGACGTACGGCGTGCGCCTCGAGAATGTGCCGGCGAGCTTCCTTAATGCAGCGTTCGATATCGGCCTTTTCTTCCGGCTTGTTGTCGCTCGGATAGCGGCAAAGGCGTTGGACGAACTTCGCCGCATTCGCGCGCCCGAGAGAGTTTCTCTTTACATCGCTAGCGCCGTGTGGAACGAACTGATCTGCCGGCACCAAGGCCCCATAGACCGCAGCCCGACAGGCCACCAATGGTCGACGCGCCCACCAGAGATGAAGCGTAGAGATATGCCCGTTCCGAACGGATTTCTCTCTCGAGGCTTCCGCCGAGATCGCTTCGATCGGTAGGTAGTCCTCGATGAGCCGTTTGTCACTGTCGGTCACGAACGATTCCTTTGATTCTGCGCTGCGTCCTCAATCGCTGCGGCGGGAATGTCGAAGTATCGAGCTGCAACGACCTCGCGCTTCGCATGGTCGAGATGCTTCACAGGGTTGCGAATGCGAAGTGGTTCGATGTCTGGCTCCGCCAGCGGATTCCAGACTATGTAGAGCCAATAGCTGTCGCCAAGCTGAGTAGCCTTGTACCACTCGTTGATGGTGAGCCTGATCGGCTGACCCCGCGTGCGTCCCTTCGCTTCGATCCGACGAATACCCTCAACGGGATCACGATAGCCGGTCTGCGAGTCGGCAGGTCCCAGGCTTCGGACATCGAATCCGATCTTTAAGTGGCCGACGCGCTCGCACTCCCAGCCTCTGGCTGCCTCGTATGCGATGATGATGTCTTCAGCGGCCTTCTCAGACCGGCGGCGGATCACAGGATCGATGTCCTCGGGCAAGAAGCCAGAAGGAATCTGAGCGGCCATCGAGGATGGCAGAACCAGAGCAGTCGCAACGTGGCGGACAGGACCGTGCTTCGCAAGCGTCAGCCGAGACAATCCCTCCAGCCGCTCGCGCCGGGTCCGCTCAAGGTCGGTGAGGTCGTTTTCGGCGCGCTGCCGCGCGAGCGCAATCTCGGGCGACGTCGCTTCGCGTGAGCGTAGTGACATGACCCGGTCCTGGGCGGTACGGATCCGGGCGTTGAAGGACCGCTCCAAGTACTCACGGCACACCTCAACGAAGTGCAGTCTCTCTTCCTGGCACTTGGCCCGCCGCTCCATCTGATACGTGCTCTTGAGAAAGTCCGACGCGGGCGTCGCCTCAACCGCTTCGAGACTCTCCGGTGGGGCGGTATGGGCAGGCAGGTCGAGGAGACAGTCCGCCGGGACGACTAAGAACCGGTCTGGCGAACCAGCAGACGCTGTCAGGTCCTCGCGGACGGCTACAAGCTCGCCATGCAGCGTGTGGGGTTCGCCTTTGGTGTTCTGCCCGCGGATGGCGAGCTCGAAAAAGTGGAGCCTGGAGGGAACATCGCCAACCGGATCGACGAACACGCCGAGACCGCCAGCGAATTCGTTCAGCAGCTCGTTCAGTCGCTCGTCGACCGACGCATAAAGGGGATGGCCTGGGCCTACGAGCACGGCATCGACATGTTGATCGAGATCGAGGTGCTCCTTATGGAACGTGATCTTCCGGTAGGCCACCTCGGGCTTGCCGAGCCTCCGGACAGAGGCCAGGCGGTCAGATCGAAGATCCGCGAGGACGTGCTCGACTCTCCACAGGCCATCTGCGCGCGCTTCAAGCTTGAGCCCGACCTCGCGGCACGCGGAAAGAAAGTGCTGTTCGACATAACGGGGCATCAGCCTTCGCTCCTCAACCTCCGCGTTCGTCCGCTGAAAAGCGGAGAAATCCACATTCGCCTTCGCGAGCGCGATGCCGGTCGCTTGCTCGTACTGCTGGAGGCGAGCAGGATCGATCTTCGCGATCCTGTCCAGGTACTCCTCTAAACGCCTTGGGTCGTGAGCCGCTTCCCGGAGCATCTCGGGAAGATTAATGTCATTGAGGGATAGGACCTCTCCGATGACGTCGAACACTCGATCGGCCAAAGCGGAGCGCATCTGGTCGAGCTTCTCCAGAAGCCGTTCCAGAATCCGCCCCTCAATGATGGGTTGCCCCTCCTCAGAGTCGCTCGCCACAAAGTTGAACGCGTGGCAATCTCGGTCCTGCCCAATCCGGTGGATCCGGCCGAGGCGCTGCTCAAGGCGCGTGGGGTTCCACGGCAGATCGTAGTTGATCATCAGGCGACAGAACTGGAGGTTAATGCCTTCGCCGGCGGCCTCCGTCGCGACGCAAATCTGACGTGTAGTGCGGAACTCCTCTTGTGCGCGCTTGCGTTCGTGCGGGTTCATGCCCCCGTGGATCTCGCAGGTCGAATACCCCCACTGTTCCAGGTGCTCGCGGAGATAGGTCAGAGAATCGCGATGCTCCGTGAAAACCAGGAGTTTGCCACGACCGTCAGACAATTCGTGGAACTCGGCCTTTGCGAGGCACTCGCGGAGAGCCCCGAGCTTTGAGTCTGCCGCGTGGTCACGAACACGCCGAGCCTGCGCGAGCAGTTCTCGAAGGGCGGCGATTTCTGAGCGAAGCTGGTCCAGCTCAATGGCCGCAGTGAACTCGTTCGTCAGCTGATCTCGTGCGGCGTCATCGAGATCGTCTTCGTCTTGCTCAGCGTCGGTTAGTCGGCCTTGGAGTTGGGCGAGCCGGCGTGCGCGTTGTGCCGGGGGGAGATCCTCCAGTTCCTGAAGAAGCTCCTGCTGGCGATCCAGGCGCCTTCGAATCGACTCGTAGATCGCTTTTGTCGAACTGGCAAGACGGCGTTGAAAAACCGTCCTGGCAAGAGCCACGCTCTGCTTCTTGCGCCCGCTTGCCTGCGGAAGAAACTCGTTGATATACGCCGTGACCGCCTTATAGAGGTCGTATTCCTCTCGATTCAGGCGGAACGTTACCGTATGAGCGTGGCGATCAGGAAAGAGCCGGCCGCCATTGAGGTCCTTGAGATCCTCCTTCAGCCGTCGAAGCGCCCATGGGCAATCAGGCCCGAGACGTAGGATGTCGCGACGGATTTCGTTTGCTTTCTCGCCAACGCGGTGCGGCTCGGGAAAGATGTCCGGATCGATGAGCCGGACGAAGTGCGCGAAGCGGTCGTCATCTCCGTGGTGCGGCGTCGCCGTGAGCAGTAGTACGTTGTCCGCCTGGGATGCGAGCTTCTCTGCGAGTTGATAGCGCTTGGTCTTTTCCACCTCGTCACCGCGACCCGACGAGTGCTTCGTGTACGCGCTGCATTTGTGCGCTTCATCGATGATGACGATATCCCACCGCTGCTGCCAAACACGCTCACGGACGCCGTCCTGCTTCGCGTAGTCGAGGGAAGCGATCACCTGCGTCGACCGCTGCCAAGGATTCACGAGCTGTTGCTGGTCCACCGCCGAGAATATGATGTCGAACGGCTCACCGAACCATCTCAGGAGTTCGTCCTGCCACTGAATCGTGAGCGGGGCCGGACACAGGATAAGAATGCGGTCAATCGCCTCGCGGAGCTTCATCTCCTTCAGGAGCAGACCGGCCATGATCGTCTTGCCGGCACCCGGGTCATCAGCAAGAAGGAAGCGTAGACGCGGCTGCGGGAGCATCTTCAGGTACACCGCCTCGATCTGGTGAGGCAGAGTCCGAATGCCCGAGAGGCTCACCGCGAAGTGGCGGTCGTGCGTGTACGCGAGGCGGATGCGAGCGGACTCGATCAGAAGACGGACCTTCTCGGCGTCGGCTGGTTGGACTCGAGTTGTGGCTGTCACCGCTTGCCCGAAGGCCTTGGCAGCCTCCTCACGAGACAAGATGGCCTCATCTGGCGTCCCATCGAGCAAGCGAACTCGACACTCGTACCCGGTGCCGATGGGCCGCACAGCCTCCAGCACCACAGGCTCTGGGAAGTGTCCCGGCAGAGTGACGCGTTGGCCAATGGGAAACGGCGTGTCGGTCATTTCCAGCTTGAGCTTTGCATCTTCGTCGCCGCGTGACGGGAAGGTCAAGGAAGTCTTTCCGCCCGCCGCCAGACCCTTCTTCGGTCCCTCGCGGAGAATTTTCTTGCGGTGGAGATCCTGGGAGAGTAAGTAATGAGGACGCAAGCGGGCCGAGCCACAGCGCAAACTGTGACCCGACCCTGACCTGTCAACCGTGTGTACCGGCTGACGAGGCTGCCCCGATTCTACAGCCCGCCGCCGGCCGCCCTGAACCAGGGAGAGGCCATGATCAGTAACACTCCGAACGACACACGCGCCGCGATCTACGCGCGCGTCAGCACGACCGACCAGACCTGCGACAACCAACTTCTTGAACTCCATCGCTACATCGCCGCTCGAGGATGGACAGGCGTCGACTACGTGGACCGTGGCATCTCTGGCGGGAAGGACCGTCGGCCGGCGCTCGACGCGTTGCTGGCGGATGCTCGCCGCCGCCGATTCGACGTGCTCGTGGTCTGGCGGCTGGATCGCCTTGGGCGTAACCTGCGCCATCTCGTGACCCTACTTGAGGAAGTCCAGGCGCTTGGGATTGCGTTTGTATCGCTCGCCGAGGGCATCGACGCGACAACGCCAGCCGGCAAGCTGCAAATGCACATCCTCGCGGCCATCGCTGAATTTGAGAAGGCGCGAATCGCGGAACGGGTTCGGGCCGGACTCGCCAGAGTCAAGGCGCAGGGACAACGCCTCGGCCGCCGACCACATCGAATCAGCGACGACGACCTTGAACGCGTCGCTAGCCTCTCTACGCGAAAGGCCGCGGAGGAGTTGGGTATCCCGTCCTCAGTGCTCCACCGGGCGCGGGTGTCCCGCAATCTTGTCGGGACGGGTATCTGATTTCGGGGACTTCGGGACGGGTCAGACAGCCCGGAAAGGCGTCCCGCAGACGGGTGTTTACGGCACGGCCGGTAACCAATGCAACTCAACCAGTCTCCAAGACGCGTCGTCCACCAACTGAACGTCGTCGTAGTCGTCCCACGGTTGCGGCTGGTCGACAAACTTGGCCGAGAATGGTCGCCATCCGCTCCACCCGACACTGTCGACGTTGCGGGAGTCGAAACGGCGGGGTAGTGTCCGTCAAATGTGGAACTTCAGTCGCGTCGTTCCTAAGTTCGTGTTCCGCTACGCGATCGCCGCCAGAATCTCCTGCGTCGTCAATCAGTCAGACCTACGATTCGGAAGGTCCCGACCCAAGATTACCGTTCACGAGCGTGGCGACCGGCCTGACAATCCAGTTGCCGTCACGCTTCCAGCCGGCAGCCTCAACCTGAATTGACACGATCCCGCTGACCGGCACAGTACCGTCCCTGAGATCAAAGGTCTGCAAGCTCGCGGCCGGTACGCGAAGGCACTGTCCCGGCTTGTAGCCGGTGTCACGCTCCAGACCAAAGGCCCGTCCGAGCCACTGGGTCAGGAGCAGCAATGCTCCTTCTAAGTCCTGAGCCTCGCCCTCAGTAAACAATGCCTCGAGCACCCGCTCCTCAAGCAACATCTTCACGATATCGGACCGGGTGTTTTCAGCCGCGCCTGCAACGATCTGCTTACTCGCCTCGACCATCGATTCCGCATCCCGGGCGGCCGCACTTGCGGACCTCCGCAGGCTGGCAATCAGGTCATGCAACTGCTGGGCAGATGGGTGCCTCGGACTTCCAGGCCGCTTGAGGCGTTTCGCAGAACTCGTCGAAGCGCCGCGTGTTGGGATCTTCGGACGTGAGACAACGCGACCAGGCCTGAGAAGTGGCTTCGTCTTTCTCGGAGATAACCGGCGCTTCGGCGTCTTACTCCGGCGCGGCTTGGCCGCTTTCAATCGACGCAGCTTCGTCGCGTTCCGCGCCCCCACCCGGCTCCGGGCCGGCACCACAGCGCGGCCCGGCTTCGCCTTCCGCCTACTCGTTGCCATCCTCACCCACTTCAGCGGTCGCCATGACCACGTCTGTTGTGCTGCCGCCAAGTGTCGCGTGTTCCTCCGCCCGCGCTGCGAGTACGCGAGCTTCCGCCGCTCCTTCGTAGTCGCCCATCGAAGATCTCATTCGGGCGACGTCCTCCCAAGCCGAAGGGTTCGTGGGTGTCGCATTCGCCGTCGCGACATATAGTGCCTCAGCCCGTTTCAACTCCCTGATCGCCGCCCCCTCGTTACCTTCCTGACGCTCGATCGATGACAAGTGATCGTAGAGATAAGCAAGGGTCTCGTCCATGCTGAGCGCCAACCGGATGTTGGCTCTCGCCTCCTGCAGCCGACCGAGCGCCTTCTGAACGGCGCCGACGTTTCCGCGATATACAGCGTTCGAGGGATTAGCGTTCGCCGCTGCCTCACAAGAGGCAAGAGCATCCTGCCACCTCTTGAGATCCCAATAGCACAGCGCGCGGAAATTCAAGATGTCAGCGTTGTTCGAATCGGACTCCAGCAGATCCTCTAGCGCAAGCAAAGCAGCCCTAGTGTCTCCGGACTCCCTAACGAGGTTTGCCTGCGAGACCAGTCGTTCGTTCGGAATTGGCTTCTTCGCGTCGACCATCCCACGAAGTTGCTGGCGATCCTTCGCGAGGGTTCGCTGGTAGCGAGACGGAACCATCCGGGTCCAAGGGTCCGGAATCGAGACAGCCGGCTGTTCCGTGTCGCCGCCGATTGAGAACCACCACTGCAGTTCCTTGTCTTCGGTGACGCGCAACTGCACTGAGACCGATGCGCCGTCCTGCACAGCCTCCGAAAGCGGTATCGTGATCGTGCCTGCGCGTTTTGGCGCTCGGTCGGGACCCGAATAGCCAGCGAAGTAGGGCACCAGCATCTCCGGACCGCAGTCGGGAGGCACCATGAGACGACCCTCGACAGAATGCAGGGCCTCCTGGCCCGGAAAAGGTAAAGGAACTCCAGCCGGAACAAGTTCGACCGCTTGACCGTTTTGGGTGATGATGCCAAAGGTCTCGGCCACGATCGGGGCAACCAGCCTGACGCGCCGCGCATGGCGCCAGTAGCACATCAAGGCAGCACCCTTGGCGACGGATTCCGTAAGCGACGGCACCGTGCTGACCGACAGCTTCTGGAATCCGCCCGCTGTATGCAGTCGTTCGAGCAGCATCCGCTTGACAAATGGGTTTAGGCAACTGCCGCCGTTCAGCAGGAGTCTATTCAGATCCCCAGGTTGCCGCCCCGCTTTCTCGAGAGTCTCGAAGATCGGCCGAATAATGGAACACGGTTGGTCGCTTGGATCATCGATGTCCTCAGGCACCGCAACGAATGGCTCCATCACGCTTTCGAACTCGACCGCCGTCATCGTGACGTTCTTGGCCGGCAGCCGGAGATCGCCCAGGGAGATCCGCCCAGGCATCCTCGCAACTACCTTTTCGACGTCGTCCAGCGGCGGCCAGCTGCCATCGCTTCGCTTCCGGATTCCCGCCGCGACAATCCGACACATGTCCTCTTTGAGCTTCCTCGCCACAGGAAGCAGCAGCGTATCCGTCACAGCCTGTCGATCTTGCTCGGACAGCGAGCGGCGATTCTTTTCCGAGCAGATCTGCTTCCAGACGACCTGATCCATCACCGCGCGGTCGATATCGTCGCCGCCCACCCGGCTGTATGGAGAAATTGCGATGGTTTTGAGCTGAATACCCAGCGGCTGCGCAGGGGCTAACCTGGCCTCCATCAGAGCCAGGTCGCAGGTGCCTCCTCCAAAGTCGAAGACCATGACGGTCTGGTACTCAGAGGTGAGAAAGGCCGAGGCATCTTGGTGATTGAGGGCGTCAAGCATCGCTGCCACCGGCTCGTCGAGTAAGTCGATCCGTTCGCGATTGAATCCAGCTGCGATCGCGGCGCTAATCGTATCCCGGCGCGCTAGGGCACTGAACGAGGCGGGAACCGTAATCACGCAATGTCCACTGCGGGGGTCCTTAGCTTTGTCGTGCTCGGCCGCGACCTGCGACAAGCGTCGGAGCAACTCCGCCGTCACCGCTGTCGGGGTGTTCATGCCGTCGATCTTGGAATGCGGGTAGATGCGATTGGTACCCATGTCGGATTTCACCGACAGGAAGGCATTGTGCTCGTTTCGGAGCAGCTTGATCGAACCGTGGCCCGGCGTATTCAACCGTTGAAATACATCCCAACCAAAATCGATCGACTGAGTCGTCTGGTTCCCTGCCGGTTCGGTGTCCACGAGGGCCAAGAGAGACGGAATCCGACGCGGTTCTTCGGCTCTTATCGAATCTTGGGACATGATCACGGTCTCGGGTGACACGTTCGACTGCCTCTGCGTCCGCTCCGAGTCGACCACATACCCCACGCTGCACTGCGTCGTTCCGAGATCGACCCCGAAGTAGTGGTGCATTCGAACCTCAACGGACGATAGGAAGCACTAGTGGCCTCCCGAAGGTTAACCGAATGACTGTTCTGCGACCCTGACGCTCCCTCCGGGACGTTTTGTCATTCCGACAGCGGGCAAAGTTAGACCGCACGTTGGAGGAGCTGAGCCGGCAACTGGCGCGGGCCTGGATATTCCGACGCGCACTCAATCATTGGGCGCGCCGCACAATCATGTCACCGTTGCTCTTGGGCGTCGGGGTTCAAGACGCGCTCAACGCGAGCGAGCAATGCTTTCCAACGCTTTTCCCGGCGCGCAGTCAGCCGCTGCGCCAATACCTTCAGGACTTCACGATCAAGCGACTTCAAGTCGTCATCCTCAATCGAGAGCGGATCGAATGGGAACACTGTAATCGGGTAGTCACTGATCAATGCCAGATCTCGAAGTTGATGCGCGCGAGACTTGTCGCAGAACGAAGAGCGTAAGGCAGCCCGCACCTGTGACGCCTGTCGACGCTGCTCGATGATCGGGGCTATTGCTCGCTTTCTAGCTTCTTTGAACTCCTGGATCATCCGCGCCTCTCGTTCGCGCCGTAGCACGTCCAGCCTTTGCTGATGCAGTTGCTCCTCTTGGAACCTTTCAATTACGTCGCGTGAAAGAGGATTCGGATCAGCGAACCCCTCGGCTTCCCAGGAAGTACCCCTCGTCAGTGCGATCACATTGGAGCCGCGGTGCTTGAAGAAGTCCGAGTCGCCAACGCCCCGCTGGTATTCGGAGGCTGCTTGGACTGCACTGATCAGAGGCGGGGCTTCATAAAGCAGTTCACAAAAACGAAGGAAGGCGACTCTGCATACGGAGGTTCCGGGACTCTGTAATCCAGAGACGACGCCCTCTCGCGACCTGAAGTAGCAACTGGTCACATCGATGTCTTCGTTCAGCCTCACGAGAAAACTAACGAGACACTCCGCAGCCGCCCCAGGGTCTTGAGCGTACCGCCGCAGAATGGTTCGAGCGGCCTCTTCGTACTTCCAGCAGATGTGCGTCAACAAGTCTTGGTTAGTCATTGACTTCACGAGATGAGCCGCAGGGGATCGGTCTGCCGTCTATCGCTGTGGCGGTCTGTGCTCAATTCGGCTGGGAGGGTACGAACTTCGGCGCTTGTGGGTGAGCGGGCGCCGGAGGTCAGGGCCAAACTTGCGAGATTATACGCGGCGCCGGGGCGGCAGGGTGGACGGGATTGCTTCTGGGTAAAGCCGCAGCGATTATCAAGGACGGCGGCATCCCACGAACCGGGCAAATATCCCTGGACTGTTCCAGAAACAACTCTTTGCGGGACGGCCCATCGTCAGGCGCGAAAGCAGGTGCTTGTCCGGCATTGCCTCGGGGGCGAAAGGTTGGTGTTTAAGGAACAACATTGGGCGAGCCGAAGTCCTTTCTCACAGGTGAGGAAGAGCTTGACTCCCTGAAATCAAGACCCGCTCCGAACCCGCAACTGTCGCGCTACCACCCTTAGGATCTCAGCAATTCCGAGCTCTGATTGGACCGGGGTTGAGAGGCTCTTGAGGATCTCACCCTGCCTCCTATTCCCGACTGCGCCGTAGCAGGAGAAGGTCGTCAGCACTCCCTCGTGCCCAAGATTCTGGCTCCATGCCTTGAACTCCTCCGGCGTCTGGCACACCGTCTCCCCAAGCTGCACCAACGTATTCCGCAGGCTGTGCGGATTGAAGTAGGGCAAGCCGGCGGTCGTGAACGCAGCACGGAAGATGGCGCGGATCGGAGATGCAGTGCTCCAATGCTCGCGTTTCAGGCCAGCAGCCTCGAATTGGTGAGCCGCTCCCACGACCGTACGTGTCGCTGGGAAGAGCGGATCGTCATTTCCCCACAGCTTCTCCTCTCGCAGGTAGGTCACCCATTCCTCGACGATCTGACGAACCTCGTCCCCGACAGGGAAGAAGAACGTGATGAAGGTCTTGCTGGACTTGGTCTTTACTTCGCGGGCGTCTTGGGACACGCTTCCGGCAACCAAGTCGACATGTTTTAGCTTCATTGAGGCTACGGCGCTGTCCCGTGCGCCGGTCAAGAAGGTGAAAGCTACGAGGGCACGATTTCGCCGCTCGATCTCGGAGCCGTTTGGCATCGTTGCAATGAGATGCTGGACCTGCTCGATGGTCGGGAATACCTTTTCTCGCCGTGCGGTCGCAACGCGCGTGTCCTTGTCAGACAGATTGAAGTAGTCCGCATCGGAATACCGGAGACGAGACTTGTAACCTGGCTGGCCTGCCAACCATTGAAAGAATCCCTTGAGGTCAGCAAGGGTGGCGTGCAAGGTCGCCTTGCTCAGCTTTTCGCCGCTCCTTTTACCCAACTGTTCCGCCAGCTGTTTCTTGAAAGCGATGGCCTGCGCGAGATGAAAGGCTTTGAAGTCGCGGAACTTAGTGTCGGCCTCAAACCGGGATAGCGCTTTGGCGGCGGCATCTACGGTTGCTTCGCTTCGGCGCTTGGCCTCTTTGAGGTACGCGAAGTACTGTCGCTTTATCCGCTCGTTACTGGGGTTGTGCGCTGTCATTGGTTGAATCCTCATGCCTCAAGTCACTGTTCACGGAGGGCTCGGTGCTCTCGCCTATGTGTGACAGTGCTTGCGGCATCGTGATGTCCAACTTCCCGCGAATCTGCTCCAGCTTGGCTAGGTTGACGCGCCGGTACATCATCGATTCGCAAGAGGGGCAGATGCCGACCAGATTCCCCACGGCCGTGGTCCCTGGTTGGTATTCGGCCATGTAGCCCGCGGGATTTTTGGGGGCACGGCAGCGCACGCAATAGATCTCACCAGGCTGGCAAGG